>Ga0114994_10000590_pt1 | contig 24839 bp, 17 predicted proteins | sample ArcticOcean_MG_C_9_FD_87043 | JGI IMG/M metagenome (GOLD analysis project Ga0114994, IMG submission 87043) | Marine microbial communities from western Arctic Ocean - ArcticOcean_MG_CB2_152 | ecosystem: Environmental > Aquatic > Marine > Oceanic | place: Arctic Ocean: Canada Basin | collected...
CAGGCGCCCCTGTTAACCAGTTTTGCTCTATCTATTGTCGGCGGCGTGCGACCGGGGCGGTCCCACGCCGCAGACTCCATGTCTCCCCACACTCATCCCTAGCGCACGGGTTTTACAGAGAACAATGCACGAACTGTGTCATATGACAAAGACGTAGCATAAACGATGACTGCGGACGTATGAGTCGTTTCAACAGCATGACACGGTTACGGCCTGCCACAGCTGCGAACTCCGGGGCCCTGCGCTGCGCCCTGCTCTGCAGTTGCCTCGTGGGCTGCACAGCCTTCCACGCCACGCCGGCGCCGCCGCGCGTCATATGCCTGCGCGCCGGCCAGGCGACCTGGGAGGAGCGCTACCGCGAGCTCGGCACGTACCGCTCGACCTGGGGCACGGCCGACGCCCCCTTGGGCGACGCCCTGGGCCGCTGGTGCCGGACGCAGCGCCAGCAATATGAAGAGGGCCGGTTAAGTGAGGACCGGGTCGCGCAGCTCGACTCGCTCAAATTCTCCTGGCGAAACCCCACGGAGCTGAGTCCGGAAGAGCTCGAGGCGATTTGGGACCAAAACGTCGACTTGTTAAGGGCCTACATCCGCGAGCATGGCGACGGGCAGGTGCCCAAGAAGTACAAGCTCAATCCTACGTTCGGGGGCTGGGTGGCCGCGGTGCGCCGGCGCGGCCCGGATGGCCTGGCGCCGGACCGGCGCGCGGCGCTGGCTTCGAGTGGTTTCGAGTGGAAATCTACTCGGAAGTGCGGCAGCGCGTTCATGACGAACTTCCGCGCGCTCCAGGACCTGCCTGAGAACGAGGCGCCGGCGCCGGAGCTCGTCGCGTGGGTCGCCGCGCAGCGCAAGTTGGCGGCCAAGGGCGGCCTGTCCGCGGAGCGGTGCGACTACCTCGCGTCGATCGGCGCGCTCTGAATGTTTATTGTGAATAATAGTGTCCATATGAGTCTTCTATCTCTCGCCCCGACGATGGCAATTTTACTACAACATGGACTTTAATAATTCCCGCAGCGGGCCCACAACAGTACAACGTGGGAGATACACTCGATGGGGAGGGCGGGGAACTTGTCGGCGAAGACTGCCGTGAGGCGCCGACGGTGTTCCTTTTCGTAGGCGGCGACACCGCCGGCTTCGCCGACCGTTCGAATATATTCCACAGAGGCCAGGCTCGAGACGAGGAAACGGGAGCTTGCCTCCCACCGAGACAACGCCGCTTCGCTGGGGATCGTAGCGCCGGCGCGGAGAAGGGCAGGAACGACACCGCGGTGGCGATTGTAGACTGCACGGAGTAGCGGCGTGCACCTGCTAGGGTCTCGGGCATCTATGTCCACCCCCGCTCCTGCAGATAGGAGGGCGGTGACTAAATCAACAGAGCAATTTCCTGATGCATGACATAACACTGCATAATTTCCATTCGAGGCCATGGTCACTTTGGCGCCGGCATCAAGTAACATCCTCGGAATATCAGTATCAAACCAACGATTAATGGCGAAGCGCATTGGCGGGCCACGGACAGGAAAGGGACAAAGTAGTACCGAGGCTCTGTGCTCGATGAGCATAGCGCAGCAGGCGGTCGCCGCTTCTTTGTTTAGAGGACCGATATAAGTCATGGCAAGACAGAGCGGCGTCGAATTGTAAACGTCTCCCAGATCAGGCGCAACGCCCGCTTCCAGTTCGCGTCGCAGGGCGGCTACGTCGCCGGCCTTGGCAGCCTCGTGGATGGGAGCCATCGTACGCGCCCGCAGTGTGAGTTCAGTAGTGCAGCAGCAAGGCGCCCGCAGTGTGAGACTGTGAGTTCAGTACTCAAGTAGTCAGCAGCCCGCAGTGCAAGTCCAGTAGTGAGTGCAGCAGCGCCCGCAGTGTGAGCGCAGCTGCAAGGGAGTTGTTCGTGCGTGCGAAGTCAAATGCTTCGAAAACCCGCGTCGACAATGCAAAACGGGTTTCATGCATGCTGCGCGCCGCCAAGCAAGTGCTGATCATTCGTGGTGCTGATACACGTATCGCTACATAAACCTTGCACCCCGCTACCTCTCTGGGGCCAGCGCCGCCGATAGATGGACGCCCTGGCCGCCGAGATAGCCAAAAAGCGCAAGCAGGTTGATAGTGCCAAGGGCGGCGACACCAAAAGGCGCTGGGTCCGCGCCGCCGACCTCCAGAATCAGCGGAGCAAGGAGATCGAGGCCGCCGCGGCGCGCAAGCCGCCGGCCGCACCCGAGGTCGTGGAAGCGGCGGCGCCAAGTGTACCGGTGGTGGACGACGCGGCGCGCGTGGAAGAACGGGTCCAAGAGCTGGCCAAACTCACGAAAAATGACATCATTAGGCGGTTACGGCGGCTGGGCAAGCCCGTGACGTTGTTCGCGGAAAGTGATCCCGCGCGGATACGGCGCTTAGCATTGCAAGACTGGAATAGGAACGAGGGCGAGGACGATTATCGGCTGACGGGCGGCCACGAGGTGGAGAAGGACGAGAAGGACGACAAGAAGATTGAAGACGAGGTCCAGGACGACTTTACGTTAATAAGGAGCTGGATCAAGACGCGGTTGAAGGCCTGGGAGGCTTCTCTGGAGGGTAGAAGTGACGCCGACAAGCGAAGCGCCCAAGGCAGGCTCAAAACCAAAACTTTTAAACAGACGAAGGAGTACATTCGGCCACTCACGCGGCTCTGCAAACGCAAGGGCCTGGAGCCCTCCATCAAGGAGTCCCTGCTGGTGATGATCGGGCACTGCGACGACGGGGAATTTGTGAAGGCCAACGACGCTTATATGTTAGTGGCGATAGGCAACGCGGCCTGGCCCATCGGCGTCACGTCCGTTGGTATTCACGCGAGAACCGCACGGGAAAACGTCGAACAAAGAAACGTGGCCCACGTCATGAACGATGAAGCGGCTAGGAAATATTTGACATCCTTCAAGCGATTGATGAAGTTCGAGCAGGATGCTCGAACGGACGTCGCGCCCTCGAAAAAAGTGCTCTAGTAACAACATGTGTTTTTAGGACGGCCTGGGGTCGCGCAGCGCGATGGAGGCGCCGATCTACATGAACGCGTCAGGGCCGTGATGGACTCGCCCCGCAGTTCCAGGCTTCCGTATATCACTTGACGCCGCGCTGCAGGCGGTTAACGCCATCGACGCGACGGCGCCCCACCTAAAGCCACCACGACGCCCCCTGGAGCCGCCGCACGTGGGGCGTCGAGGCGAGGGAGTCGTTCGCCCACGGTATCGTAGAAGAAGCGAAGCTCCGGGACAGCTCCGCGCTCACGTAGCGGTGCCACAAGGACGCGCACGACGTGACACAGTCGTCACTGAGTAAGGCGCGGCATGTGCACAGGGGGGCGCGCGCAACACAAGCATGGCCGTAGTACGCCCCAAAGGTCTTGAGCGTTTTCGCCGTCCAGCGCTCGCCAGACAAGGAGCGGCGCTGCTGGTCGTACCTCACCCGACCGACCACATCCGTAGGTGCCGTCCAGGTCTCGCACTTGGACCGCAAGCGACGACCGGTCGAGACGTTCACAGCAGTAGGGCACGCGGCTAGTCTACAAGCGCCCCTGATCTGGCGCGCGTTGTCCGCCGTTGTATGAATGTTCAACCCGAGGCGGCGCCAGTCGTTCGAATCTTCCTTGGAGAGCATCCAGGGTTTCACGTCGCCGTTGTAATGTAAAATCTTCGCGTGCGCCGCGTACGGCGACACGTAGGGGTTGAAGGTATGTCTAAAAGGCCCCGCGGGCTCCGTGTGGGCGTCGAGGTCGGGCGTATTGAATCGCTTTTTAGCGCCCTCCGCGAGGAGAAGCCATTCTGCTCTTCCTAACTCTAACCGTCCCAGTCCGCGCACGTTCCACTCCACACCCAATTTTAAATATCGTCCGGCCAGCGTCAATAGGAAGGGCGGCTGGGAGATGCCCCCGCGCCAGAGCTTGGCTCTTGTCGCTACAAAGGCATCCACCAGATCTTCGATGGTTTCCGTGAGACGCAGCTCGCGCCATCTCGCGCTATCAAACAGGACCACGCCCCTATTAAACACGCACGTGTCGTTCGAGTAGGCGGCATCGCTCAGCCCGAAGCGGCTCCAGTGCTTCTCGTCGCCTAGTTTGTGGTGGTCCTTCTCCTCGAGGAGCCTGCGGCGGGGACACGGTCACGCATCGATGGCGTGGAGGTGACTCCGGGACGCGGCGCGCCACTCGTAGTTCACATATTTATGAACCTTCTGCGTGCAGTCCTCCACGGCCGCGGCGGGCGCGCCGCCCATGTCCAGTGTCCTTAACATGGTCACGTCCGCCTCGACCACAGCGTCCGTGTCTAAGTACAGCACGCGGCTGGCCTCGCGCAGGACGTATGGCAAGTAGAAGGCGGCGAAGTTGAAGGGCGATAACAATTCTTTCCTTCTTATTCTTTGTGTATCGGCTAAGCGTTGGAGCTTGTCCAAAGGTGGCCGCTGCGTGAGTAAATCCGAGAAGCCGCCACAAATCGTCACCCGTGCCCTCGGAACAAATTGCGCCACGGCCGCGTGGAGTCGCCGCACGTGCTTGGTGATGACCACGTGACTGACATCGTTGTCCCTAGAATGCGTCAGCGTCGAGTTGATGACGGCAAGGATCGGTAGGAGGTTGGCCGAGTCCGTAGCAGTGGCGACCACCAAAGCTTTGGTCTGCATCTCGCCCACGCAGTGCTTCTGGCGCCACTCGTTGCTCAGGACAATCTCTCCCATGCATGGGGCCACGAGCGCGAGCAGGCGGAGCATGGCTGCGTTTAAGGCTCAGGCTGCCCTTGCCATCGGTAGCGATGGCGACGCAGCGCCCGGTGCACAGCAAAGAATGGATGCGCACGGATTCGCCCGCGACCAACGCCTTGCACTCAGAGGCGCGTTGCTTTGATGTGCTGTGGTACTTTTTGTCCAACAATTTTTGTGCCATCTTTGTGCCACACCTCGCGTCGAGGCCTCGAGTTTTTTGGCCTGGACTTGTCCGGGGGTCCCCGCACGACGTGCCGAGACGTGCTTTTCGCACTTGTCGCACTTTGTTTCAAAAAAACCCGTGCTCGCCATCTCAGTTTGTAACTCGCGATTAGCTATAAAACGTCCGCTGCCGCGTCCTATACGTAAACCCATCACGAGAGCTTGTGAGTGTGCTGTCTCTGATCCACGGAGCCACTACTGTAGCAAACGCGGCGCGCGGCGAGGTCTGTGGGCCGCAATACGGCAAATGCTCGCTGGAGCAGCCCAAAGCACGCCAACAGCTTGCGAGACGCCGCCGCAGCGCGAGAGAGCCGCTGTCGCCGCTAGAGAGTTCACACGCTCACCGCATCGTCCTCCGCAGGCTAAACTAGACAACATGGGCGGACCTTCTGAAGGAGGCGGCGGACGCGGCGGCTTCGGCCGTGGCGAGGGCCGCGGCGGCCGGGACGGCGGACGGGGCCGCGGCAGAGGCCGCGGCAGAGGCCGCGGCAGAGGCCGTGGTGGTGATGACAAGGACGAGTGGTAAAATTCAGCGTCCTTTCGCACCGCGCCTGGCACGCCCGCTCGACGGCGTCGCGCCACGCCCACGCCGTCACTGTTCGCCCCCACGCCGCAACTGTTCGCCCCCACGCCGTCACTGTTCGCCCCGCCCGCAGGATTCCGGTGACTAAATTAGGACGCCTCGTGAAGGAGGGCCGCATCCGCTCGCTCGAGGAGATCTTTCTCCACTCGATGCCCATTAAGGAGCACCAGATCGTGGACCACTTCTTCCCCCCGACTGCTGGCAAGCTCAAGGACGAGGTCATGACCATCAAGCCCGTGCAGAAGCAGTCCTCGGCGGGCCAGCGCACGCGCTTCAAGGCCTACGTTGCGGTCGGCGACTTTGACGGCCATATTGGTCTAGGCAAGAAGTGTTCTTCCGAGGTCGCCACGGCGATCCGTGGCGCGCTCATCATGGCCAAGATGCACCTCGTACCCATCCGTAGAGGCTACTGGGGGAAAAATAGCGGCTTGCCGCACACGATCCCCATGAAGCTCTCCGGCACCTGCGGCTCCGTCTCCGTGCGCCTCATCCCGGCGCCGCGCGGCACGGGCCTCGTCGCCGCCCCGGCGTCCAAGAAGATCCTCGCCATGGCGGGCCTCGAGGACTGCTACTCGACGACGCGCGGCCACTCGCGCACGACGGGCAACTTCATCACGGCCGTGTTCTACGCGGTCTCGGCCTCGTACGGCTACTTGTCGCCCGAGCTCTGGAAGCCGACGGTCTTCTCCAAGGCGCCCTTCCAGGAGCACACGGACTTCCTGGCCAAGGTCGCCGAGCCGGCCAAGGACACGCCTGCCTACTAGGCGGGCTCATAAGCCGCCGTCCTCCAGGTGGGCGGCGGTCCCCCGCCACGAAGCGGGGCGCACGACCCTCACGATTTACCGTGTACCGGCCTGGCCGGAAGTGTTGTAACATTCCAAACAAACTTGAACTACTAGTAGTAGACTCGGAAACTGCAAGTAGACCGCGGCAGATGCCACGGCTCATAGGCGTAGACCCTCGCTCCGAATCATCGGTCGAATTCAAGTTACAGGGGAGGGGCGCGCGGTTGGGGATGGGCGCGAGTAGGATCCCTAACCAACGCGGGGGCGCTTGCGAGCCTCCATGACATTTCCTCGTCTTGTAGTCCTCTAGCCGCATCATAGTCGTCATCAGAATCAGCAGCCGGTTGGACTTCCGGTTGGGCCGTATTGCCGGCCGGGTGCGGGAGTTGCGGATCGTGCTTCTTCTTCAGCAGTGCCCAGGCCCACGCCGAGCACGCCTCGAAGAACGTCTGGCCGAGGGGGCCGTCGCCCACCAAGCGCTGGATCTTGGCGAATTGCTTGGGGTCGAGGAGGTCGTTGATGGTCGGATCGGGGCTCAACGATTCCAACTCCGGGATAAAATGGGGTTGGAGCAAATTCGCGACATTCTTGCTCGCGAGCTGCACGGACGGATCGAGGCTGTAGTTCGCAGCACGAAAGACGGTCTGGTTCAGTAGTTCCATGACAAACGAGAATGGGATCTTTCGGTCTTCGTCGGCCGCCAAGGAGATGTGTTCCACGGGGGCCTCGGCCCAGTTAAGCGCGGCGGCACTGAACAGCGCGGTACTGAACCCATATGCCGGCAAAACGATGGGGAGTAGCTGGCCGACGCCGTCCATCAGAGCGGCGTAGGCTTCCTCGTGCGCCGTGCGCGTGATGCCTTGCGCGGTGGCGGGCGCCTCCGGCAGCGTCACGGCTCCGAGCACTTGCTGGGCGAGCACGCGCGCGTCGGACGGCGGCGGCGGTGATGCGTCGTCGTCGTCGTTCGTCGGCGGCACGAGATCGACTTCCGGCCCCGTGAGGTCGATCGTCGACATGACCCTTGTTTGGCCGTGGGGTTTTTGCGCGTAGCTCGGCGCTTGGATGTTGCGGAAATTGCGCAGCACGTTCGACACAGGTACGTAGTCGCCGCGGCGAATCTCTGCTTTGCCTCTGAGGGGGGCAGCGCGTGTTATCTACAAGGTACACTGGCAAAAATATTGACTCGATTCCGATAGAACCCGCACGTTATAATTATTCGACGCGCGCGTCGGGGGCGCATTTGGCTGCACGCACGCCACATAGATGCACCATAAGGCAGCAAACCATGCCCAGTGATCGCATCAATACACTGAACGGCTGAAAGGGCAGCCTCGCCATCTATAATAATGCTGCTATGCAGGCTCCTATGCATCCACCTCGGCAGCGGCGCGGTGCTGGGCGATTTCTTCCAGAGAGGGCAGCGGAAGCGGAATTGCAGAGACGCGCCGCACCTGTGCCGGCCGGCGCCAACGATGGCTGGCGCGCCTGATCGACGGGAAGTGGTGCGCACCCGCGCCCGCGTCCTCGCGGCACGCGCCGCCGCCGCGCCCCTGCCCCTCCTCAAAGCCGCGCGCATCGTCGTGGCGCTCATCGTCGTCTCGGAAAATGACCTCATGGAGGTCGTGGACCGCCGCCTGCGCCAGGCGAAGGCGGTGGGCGCCGGCCAAGCGGCGGTGATCTTCGTCGCCGACCGGCACGACCACGCGCTGAACACGACCTTATTTGGGGAGCGGCTGCGGTTCGTGGAGAACGCGGACATGGCGGCCGTCGCCGGCGCGGACGTCTCAGAATACGCGACGGAGGCGCCGCGGCTGCGGGAAATAGCGACCTGCGGCGACATCCGCATCCGGTCCCCGCGGTGCCAGCACATGATGCCGCGGCGGTACTGGCGGGACCTGGTCACGGCCACCTTCTGGGTCGCGCTGCGGTCGGCACCCCAGGCCGAGTACGTCCTGCTGGTCGAGCCCGACGCGATCCTTTGCTTAGATTCGCTGGTGGCGGCCCTTGCGGCGGTCCCGACCGCAACACCGTTCGTGCTGGGGCTCCGGCGGTACTGCCACTTCGATGACACGTTCAGCCTCGTGTCGCGGCCGTTGGCCGACGCCATGGTCTTCGAGTGGCCATATTTACGGGACTTCGCGCGGCGGACGACGAAGTACACCATGTACGGCATGGTGTGGCCCGCGCTCGCGTACTGGCTCGCGCGCGTCCGCGGCTTCGAGTCCCTGCTCCTCGCCTCGAACCCGGACCTCAAGACGCTCATCGAGTCGGAGAAGCTGGAGCGCTACGTCGCGATTCGCGAGCCCATCTACCACCACCACGCCCACAAGACGAGCCTGTCGGCCCAGAAGTACCGTGAGGACTACGAGCAAAAGTCCAAAACGGGGTTCTGGGACCGCGGCGTGCACTTCCAACCGAACACGGGCGCCTGGAGCGTCTACTACCGCGACATAAAAACGGGCCGGAACGTCACCCTCCACCTTAGCGAAAACCGCGAACGCTTCGCGAAGATCGAGGTCCTGAAGAAGGCCCTTCCGAGCCCGCCGCCCCAAGAGCGGTGCCTCGCCCACTGGTACCTGCACATGTACAAGGTCGCCACAGACATGGACGCGTCCTGGACCGAGTTCACCTTGATGGACGGCGCGCGGCCCGCCACGGCCTGGGCGCCGTTCTGGGAGGCCGCGCTCCGCTTTCCCCTCGGGGCCTGCTTCTCCTCGCGGTTTATAATACCGCCCGGGTCGAACGCCTGGCTCAACGCGAGCGCCATGGCGTTTCCGCCGCGTGTCGCGACGACGCGCCGCTTCCCAGACACGGCCGCGACGACCGAAGGCGGGGCCCTCGCGCGCTTCGACGAGGCGGTAGACTAACTACCGTGACGAGAAAATATACGACTAACTACATTACTGGGGGCGCCTGCGCTTCGGCTTGGGCCACGAACCCCTCCAACTCCTCTTCGGCCCGCGCGAGCGCGTTCATGTCCTCCTTCGCGTAGTCGACGTAGGACCCGTACCGCGTCTCGCAGTCCGCCCGCGCCTTCTCCGTCACCGCGACGAGGGCCTCGGGGCCGACGTGCGTAGACAGCATCTCCGCCATCGCCGTCTTCTCCAGCTCCTGCTGGGCCAAGAGCGCTAGTAGGTCGTTGTGCTCGTCCTCGAGCTGGCGCCACTCGTCGTCGAAGCGTTCCGGTAGGCCGGTCGGCGCCGGGTGCAGGTCCGCCAGGTGCGTCGCGACGGCCGCCTCTGCTCTTAACTCACCGGCTAGTGCATCCAACTCGTTCGGCGCGTCCAGTTCCGCCTGTAAAGCCGCCGCCTTGAGCCGGGCGTCCTCCAACTCTCGACCCAGCGCCTCGGCGCGCGCCTCGGCGCCCCGGATCCTATCGAGGTCCGCCGACCACTCCGAGCGATTCTGACCAGAGGTGTCCGCGTTAATCTTCGCCGCCAGCGCGGCCTCCGCCTTTCTACGCCGCGCTGCTTCCTCCTCGAGCGTTTCTTGCGCTTCATCGAGGTCGGCCGCCAATTCGTCCAAGGCGCCCGTATTGGACCGCCCGCGCCGCGTCGCCAGGTCCTCGGACAGCTCATCGCGCACCGCCTCGGCCGCCTCGCGTGCTTCCAGCTCCGCGCGCCACTTCGAGTCGGCGTCCGCCAGCTTCGCGTGCAGCTCGGCCGTCTCGCGCTCGCGGGCTTCTAATTTCTCGCGGAGGTCGCTCCCGGGCGTGGCCGGCGCCTCGCTCGCCTTTTGTCGAGCCACGGCGCACGCGTCCTCGGCCCGCAAGCACCGCTCGCGCCACTCCGCGAGCGTGTCGCCGGCGTCGCTCTCGGACTCGTCGAAATTCTCGAGCAGGGCCGCCTCCACCCGGTCGGCGCGCTCCTCCGCCGCGGCGCACTTCGCCAGAGCGGCGGCTTCGGCTTGTTTAAGAGCCGCAGTGTCGTCTCGCGGGCGCAAGTGCTCCCTTAGTACTTCCTCGCTGTTCCCGTAGTCCATAAACAAGACCCGGAACCCTTCCTCCGTCGCGGCCTCGACGACGACGTCGTAGTAGTTCCCGTCGCCGGCGAATTTTCCGGACAGCTCGGCGCCCACGGCGATGTCCGGGTCGTTCCTTTTTAGCTCGGCGACCTCGTCCGCCAACGCCTCCAGCGCGGAGTCGCGCTCCGCTACTAAAGCGTCCGCCGCGGCCGCGCGCGCGCGCTCGCTCTCGACGTCCCGCGACAGCGCCACAGAAGCCTCCTCGGCGCCGACGCAACGCCGATCCGACTCAGCGACGCGCAGCTCGACGGCCCGCGCGTCGTCGGCCGCCGGGCGGGTCGCGCTCTCCGCTTCCGCAAGATCACGCTCGCACGTGGCTCGGACGTCCGCCACCTCTTTGGCATGTTCCGCCCGCGCAAACTCCAGCTCCGCCGCCAGGGCGTCCCGCTCGCGCTCCGCCGTCGACCGCGCCGCGGCGTCCTCGGTCGCCGTGCTCCTTAAAGCCTCGAGCGCCTCCTGCTCGAGCTCGCGCTCCTCGTGCGGGGGCGCCGCGATTTCTGCCTCAATCGCAAGCGCCTCCCACGTCCGGGCGTCGTCCTTGAGCTGCTCGATGGCGCGGCTCCGCTCCTCGATCTGCGCCTCCACAGTCTGCAGCCGTTCCGCCAGGGACGAGGCCTCCTGCGTGGCCCGCACCACCAGCCCCTCGCTCTTTTTACGCGTCGCTTCGAGAGCAGCGCAGCGCTCGTCCGCCTCCTTGGACCTCGTCCTTAACTTCCGGACCTCGGCCTTCAGCGCCGCCCGCTCGAGCTCGGACCGCTCCTCGGCTTGGACGGCCTGCCGGTCAACATTTTGAACGCGCCGTTCCAGCGCGTCGACCGTGGCCTGTGATTCGGTCTCGGCCCGGTCGAGCTCCCGGTCCAGCGCCGCGCGCCGGCGCGTCTCGTCCTGCAAAGCCGTCTTCGCTTGACTCTCCGCATTTGTAAGGGCCTCGCACTTCTCGCGCCACCGCCGCTGCGTGTCGGCCAGCGTCGCCGCGAGCTCCTGGTGCGCGGTCGCGGTCTCAGTCGCGGACGCTTGCAGCGCATCGCGCTCCTGGGCGAGGCCCGCGGTGTCTCTTTGTAAAGCTTCGAACTCCGCGACGACGGCCTTGACGTCATGAATAGCTTGGTCGCGCGCCTGGGTGGCGTCGGTCACCGCCGCGTGATCCGCCTCCCGTTGATTAAAGAGCGCGGCGGTCGCGTCGCGGGCGTCGGCGAGCTCTTGCTCAAAAATCGCGTTGGCCTCCGCGCGCTTCTTCTCCGCGGCGCTCCGCGCGAAACTAACCGCCGCCAGGGCCTCGTCCCGCGCCGCGACGGCCTGGGCGAGCTGCGCGCCCGCGTCGGCGTCGCCTGCCGCGAGCCGTTGGAGCGCCTCGTCGCGCGCCGCGACGAGCGCGTCGCGCTCCTGCGCCAGCGCCGCCGCGTTGGCTCCCAGCGCATTGCCCCCTGCTTCCAGCGCCGCGCACTTTTCACGAAGCTCGTCGCCCTCGTCGTCGGTTCGCGTGGCCAACGCCGCGGCGAGCCGCGCGTTCTCGGCCCTTAAAATCTCGGCGTCGACGGCGGTCGCCACGGCTTCATCGGAAGCAGCCTCGCGCTCCGCCGCGTCCGCCAACTGGGCCTCGGCGCTCTCCAACTTGGCGCGCAACGCCCTCGTCTCATCAGAATCGTCCCGTGCCTTCACCAACTCAGCCTCGAGTGCCGCCACCTTCTGCGAGGACGCCTCGAGCTCCACGAAGTAGGCCGCGCGCGACGCCTCTCGCTCCATCACGGCTTCGGCATTTTCAGAAGCGTGCTGCGCTTTGAGCGCCTCTAGTTGTGCCTGGGCGGCGCCCGGCGCGGCCCCGCTATCCGCGTCCGCGGCCATGCGCCGCAGCCCGTCCCTTAATGCCTCGCGCTCCGTCGCCGCGGTCTCAGCCTCCTCGACGAGCTTAGCGCACGCGTCCGCCGCCGCGTCCCGCTGCGTCGACGCCTCCTTAAGTTCGGCATCCAGCTGCGCGAGGCGCGCCTCCCACTTCTGCGGCGCCTCGTCCAATTCCCGGACCTTCTCCTTCAGCAGGTCCCGCTCCTGGACGAGGGCCTGAACGACGTCCGCGTCGGCGAGTTCCTCGGCCTCCTGTCGATTGACCGCCGCGGCCTCGGCCGCCTTCAACCGACTCTCGGCGCCAAAGAGGCGCTCCTCCAGGTCCGCCAGATCGTTGATGGCCCCGTCGCACTCCTTCTTGGCCTCGTCGCGCTCCAATTCTAAGCGAGCCGTGCCGCCCTCGACTTCTCTGAGCTTAGTTTCTAAAGGAGCCGTCGCTTCCCCGATTTTGCGCGCGACGATGGACTCGACCGCCCGGGGCAGCTGCGCCTGCATGGCCTCAAGGCAGCGCTCGTCCTCGTCCCCACTGTCGTCCTCCTCGTGTTGTTGTAATTCGCCCATGAGGTGGTCCGAGATGTCGAACAATTCGTTCATGGTCTGGCTGAAGTTCGACGTCTGCTTCCGGAGCTTGCGGCGCACGCGGCGCTGCTTGTCTACAATAGGTTGGGCCGACGCGTCGAGGAGCCGCGCCTCGTTCTGCTTGCGCGCGGAGCGCTCCCTTTCTAAAGCCTGGTTGGCCTCCTGGAGCGCCGTGGCGGCCTGGGTCGTCTCCGCCTCTAAAGCGCTCACTTTTCGTTGCAATTGCGCGGCCTCGGCGACGCGCGCCGCCAGCGCCTCGGACGCGTCGTCCGCACCCTCGAGTTCTGTAATACGCTGCTTCAGCGCCGCCACAATACCGTCGTCGGCCGGCGGCGCGCCGAAGAGGCCCGCGGCGTCCTGCGGCGCGGCGCCGAAGGCCGCGGGGGCCTCGCTCAGCCGGCGAATCTCGTCGGCCTGGCCCGCGACGGTCTCCTCCAGGAAATTCGCCCGCGCCTTCGCATCGCTCGCCGCCGCAAGCTCCGCGCGCAGGGTCGCGAGCTCCTCGCCGTCCGAAGGAGCCCTTTGGGCCAGCTCCTGCTGCAGCGACGCGATCACCGCGTCGCGCTCGTCAACACCGGTCGCGGCCCCGGCCCCGTCCCTTGCTTTGAGATAATGAAGAGGCACCTCCTCGCTGTTCCCGTAGTCCCGGAACCGCACTTGGCACCCGGCCTCCGTCACGGCTTCTACGATGACGTCGTAGTAGTTGCCGTCGCCGGAGTACATAGCCAATAGCTCGGCGCCCACGACGATGGCGGCGGGGTCCAGCCCTCTTAATGCAGCGACCTCCGCCCGCAACGCGACGATGGCCGCGTCGCGCTCGGCGAGCGCCACGTCGGTGGCGGCGGCCACGTCGGTGGCGGCGGCCGCGCCCTCGTCCACGCCGCCGGCCGAGCGCGCACGCAGCTCATTAATCTCGGCCTGCAGCGCTTGTAGAGCAGAATCGCGCGCCGCGTCGCTAGAACCGACGAGCCCGCTCGTGACGACGCCGCGCGCCGCGTCGGCTGCATTTGCGACCCAGATCGCGACGTCCGCGTCGGCCTCGAAGACGTCGCCGGCCTCGCCCTTGTCGCGGCCGCGGCGCGGCGCCTGCTCGGCGTCGGCCTGCAAAGCGTCGAGCGCGCGCCTGCGGGGACAAGTGGTGAGCGCTGGTCACGCGCCGCGGATGCGTATGAGTGAAATGACCAGAAGGGCCTCGGACGACTGTTTAGGAGTGATCCACATGGGGATGTTCGGAGAAGGAATTCATGTAAAAAGCGTTTCGTCACCGGCCGACAACGTAACTGAGAGACGCCGGAACGCGCGCGAAGGGCCCGTACCCGACCTTGGTGGCCACGAAGGTCGCCACCGTCTGCGACGACCAGCCGCCCTGGTCCCCGGCGCCGAAGTGGGCCGCTGTGAGCCCTAAAGCGAGGCACGCCAGACCCTTCAAACGAAGGGGACCTTCGACGGCGCTCAACGCCGTCACGAGGTCCGGGTCCTTCACCAATAAACGACAGGCGCCCTGGCACCCGTCCAGCCAGCGGCATATTAAAGCTAAAGCGTTTTCGTCCGTCAGGGCCCGCGCCAATAGAGTAGAGAAGAGCGTCCCCCCCCTTAACCGCAAAGCCAGGTCGCGCACCGCGTCGGACCGCGCCAAGAGCGCCCGGAACAACGCGAGCGCGGCGGCCGCGTCCTCCTCTTCCATGGCCGCGAGCAACAATTCCACAGCCGAAGCACCTTCGGCGTCCGGCGGCGGCGCCACCGCGAACATGACCGCAGCGATGGCCGCGCCCTCGTCGCTCCAGACCGTTGTGGCCAGCGATGAGGCCGCGAGGGACGCCGGCCCGAAGGCCCGCGGCTCGAAGGCGAGGCCTAGCGCCACGCCGAACGCCGAGGGCGAGGCGCCGTCCGTGGGGGCCTTGGCGTCGCACAACGCCAGACAGAGCTGGGGGTCGTCCCTGACGTTTAACGAGCACACCTCCAACGCGGCAGCCCGCACGTCGTCCCGCGACGGCGCTTTTACTTGTTCATCCGTCAGCGCGGCCCACCATTTCTCCGAAGCCGGGTCTTGGACCAGGCCCGCCGGGTACATCGGCGGACACTCCAGGTCCACGACGTGGCCCTCGTCGTCCGTCAGCGCCAGCGCCAAAACCGACAGCCGCAGGTCCTCGTAGGCCCAGGCCCGCCGCTTCGCGTCGTCGTCGCACCGCCGGAAGAACCGGCGTAGCACCGCTAGTGCCGCGGCCGCCAAGCGGCGCGCGTCCCTCGCGCCCTCCGGCTCTGTTCGCTTCCGCGGCGTCGCAGGACTCCCTATACTTTCATCCTCTTCTTCATGCAAGGCCGCCACATCTAAGGGCGGCACGTCTAGTAAAGCAACGAGCCAACTCAACCCGAAGTCCGGCGCCGCGTCGCCGAAGAGGTGCACTATTGTGGAGGGTCCGTTGAGTACATTGGCGACGAGATGGACGCACGCTCTAGAAGCCTGGGCGTCCCGCCCGTCCACATCATCTAAACAAGCGTAGCACTTGGCGAAGACGTCCGCGAAGGCGCAGTTGAGGCGCAAATCGTCGCTCGAACGGCTCTCGACGGCCTCCGGTCGAGTGAGCTTCTCCCAGAGCTGCACGGCGGCGTTCCGCACGGCGTCGCGGGGGTCCGAGATGCGGTCTAAGAGACGCGCGGCCCCCGCCGGCGTATCTAATAACGCTCGTCGCAAGCGCTCCGCGTGGTCTCGATGTAAGGAAGCAACCAATTCTAACGCCACGACGATCGTGTACGTCTCCTGCTGCGCCTCCTCCAAGACGTCCAGTATAACCGCGAAGTTCTTCGCGTCGCTCAGGAACAAAGCTCCATTTCTGGCGCCATCGACCCCGTGTTTCGTACCATCGACGAGCCGCGACAGGGTCTCCACGGCCCGCTGCGCCGCCTCGGGCCCGCAGTCGTTCTTCGCCAGTAGGCGCACGAGGGCGGGTAACGCGGCGGCGCCCGCGGCGGCCGGCGCCGCCGCGCTAATGGCCTCGAGCTCTTCCAATGCCGCGGTGAGCTCAGAGCCGCGGGCCCAGTCGACTCTTTCCGCCAGCGTCTCCGCCTCCGCGGCGTAGTCGTTGCCTTGGTCTTCTGCCATGGCGCGTCCGTCGGCGTGGCGTTTATTTATGTATTTTTTTGCTAACAACCGTCGGCTGCGTGCGGCTCTGACGGTTTCTGCAGCGAAATTTTGATAGCGCCGCCGCCACGTATCAGTGCAGAGCTCCCAGAGACGCGCTTAGAGCAGCAATTACCCGGCAAGCGTCCCGTTGTGAGCAGGCGCGGCTCCAGCACACAAATTCATGAAATCGGGTTCGTGCGGGTTTCACAGGGACGCGGACTAGTACCGTTCCTGCCTCGCGGCAGGACACGTGCAGACGACGGAGGGATTACTTTAGAGAGCTCCTCTGGTAATCTTAACTTTGGCACGGGTTTTAGCAAGCCAGCCTCGACGTCGCCATTGCTTCGTACGGACGCAGTTTAAGGCGTGCAGACGACCTCCACGGGAACGCTCTGCGACCCCTCTACTGCCGCGGAGCCCTCGGCGCTGCCATGGACACTGCAACCGCTCAACTAGGAGTTGCTCTCCCAGGCTCTCCCAGCAAAAAAACGCTGCTAGCGCGCTAAACCATCAGTGCAAGGCAGAGCTCTCACATTGCCAAAGCGCTGCGACGCCGTCGAGGCGTCACAGATGGCTCTCATGTACGCCAGCGGCGACGGCCTCCCCAACCTCGAGGACGTGCAGGACCGCGTGCAACTCGTCGATCTGTTAGACGGCGCGTCCGACGCGGCCTGTGTGGCCGTGCTGCGGCGCCTCGACGCCCTGCCGATGCCCTGCCGCAGCGTGATCGAGCTCGTGGCCAAGAAGCTGGCGCGGGTCCGCAAGCACGAGACCCGGGCCATCGCGGACAAAAGCTCACAGCTCATCGCGAAGTGGTGCGCCCACTACGGCAGCGCCGCGCCCGCGTCAAGAGTACGGGACGTCGTCGACCTCACGGCCGAGCCGTCCCCAAAACCACAGAAGCCGGTGCCGCGCTGGAAGCAGATACCCGAGGAGGCCGCGGCCGAGGTGCGCCAGGCCCGCGCGGCCAAGGCGCCACCGAAGCCCGCTCTGGAGCGTCCCCACTCCTCGGACCGGCCCAAGGCGCCATCTGTTCCGGTCTTCGAGGACGATGAAGTATTAAGGAATGCGGCGCGCCAGCTCAAGGGCGGCCCCACGCGCGTGAGCAAGGTCTCGCAGGCGCCCTCTACATCGGAACCGAGCCCGGAGGCACTGCTCGAACCCCTCGACCGGGAAGCTTTAAGGGAAGTGGTAGAAAGAGCCGCGAAGCAGGTGTCCTTGGCCACGTTAGTACGGGCGGCTAATGCATTACGGACCCGGGCCCCCAGTGCTGAAATCCGGGCGGGCTGCTGGCGCGCGGCGTGCTATGAGTTATCAAGAAGGACCACGGCGTCCGGCCTCGACTCGCCGAAAGTGTTCGATGCTTTACTGGACCTGTTACGCGCGTGCGGGCCCATTTCAATTGATACTGAAGCGGAGCAGCACCTGGAGCACTTTGTGCGGGTGACGTCGTCGGAGACGCGGAAACGGCGCGCCGAGCGGTGCTTAATTGATTACCGCTCTTCACGTGACCCGTTCATTGGCTCGGAGTGCGTCATGGAGGGGGCCGAGTGCATCGTCTTGAAGGCGGTGGGCCAGGACCGCTATGAGGTTAAATTTGCGGGGGCGCGCAAGTTCGCCGCCGGCGGAAGGTGGTGCGGCACGTATAAAAAAAGCGAGCTTCAGGTGTTAAAGAGGCCCCGGATGTCGAACGACAAGGAGGAGGAGTTCGACGTCCACGCGGACGTGCCGAGCATTCGGCCGGCCAAAAAGCCTCGCGTCGCGGAACCCGTCGTCGCGGACGCGACGCCGGAGATCGGCGGCCTCGGCACGCGCACCACCAAACAAACGGAGGAGCCGCTGTGCAACGACGTCCTGTGGAGCGTGGAGGACGAGGACCAGTGTTCTCATCAACTACACCCGCGCAATAAACTACCGACCGTCCCGAGCGGCCACCGGCGCGTCTTCTTCCGCAAGGCCACGGTCACGCTGCCGGGTATGAAACCCTTTATGCTGGACCGGGCCGGCGTGGACGACGTCGAGGGCTGCGTCATGCCGAAGGTTCGCATTGCGGCCGACGAGGAGGCGAATGAATTCGACGAGTACATCGTGGCGGTGCACGACATCTACTACGACGAACCGCTGGACGACCCGGACGCCGAGGTGGAGTTGATGCTGGTCTTCGCGTACATGTATACCCATCGAATGCTTTTGTTGCGAGATTGCCCAGTTTCGCTCAGCACTTTGGATAGACTACACCCGCCCTTTGCGGTGGATCGGGAGCTGGCGGAGAGCGTCGATTTGCAATTGGAGGGGACATCCGTGGAGCTCGTGCGGGGGAGCGTGCGCGTCGCGTGGCGGTCTGACGACGCGACGGCGGACTACTTCCGCGTCCGGGACCTTGACGGGGACCAGATCCTCAAGGCGAAGTCGTCGCCCCAAAGCGAGGTCGCCGCGAGAGCGCGGAAGTTTATAAGTGTCTAATATTGCTCTGGTGAACCGTATGTTTTGTTACGGTGCTAGGACTAGTGGGCGCTGACGTCAAAAACCCGTCCACAAAACCCGCGCGAAGTATACGTAGCAGGGGCAGAGCAGTTACAGTATTGCTGCTAGCGCGTGCAGGCGTGCGCGCGCGTGTCGGCAGAGCTCTACGAACCATACTAGCGCAGCGACGCTGCAGAGACGCCATCGCTGCGACGCTGCAGCGACTTTGGTGAAGTGTGTCAAAAGCAGCAAAAACGCCGTCGAAGCGAGCCCCCGCGCCCGGCTGCGCAACAAACACGCGCACTGATGCATGACGGCCCCTCCGGGGTCGATCCTCGGTGACTTCTATCCAACGGCGCCAAAACGGCGCCGCCTGACGACGACGACAACCAACTCCTGAGCGCTTTTTACAACGCATGAACAGAACACATCGCTGCGAAACTTTGGGAACGCACAACCGCGCGCAGGCATGCGCCTCCTGCTCCTCGCTTCATTAGCGCAGAGCTTCGTCGCGCCCGGGAGACGGACGTCGCGCCAACCTTACGCGACACGTCAGGACGCGGACTTCATGCGCCAGGCTTTGGATCTGGCAGAAAGCGTGAGCGCCCAAACGACGGCACCGAATCCCCAGGTCGGCTGCGTCATCGTGCAAGGTAATGTTATTGTGGGCCGCGGGTTCCACCCACGGGCCGGGGCGCCGCACGCCGAGATCTATGCCCTTAAAGATGCGGGCGCGGCCGTGGAGCGGGAAAAAGGTGCGGACTTCTGGAGCGTACAATCTCCTTTAATGAACGCGACGGCCTACGTCACGCTCGAGCCCTGTTCCCACGTCGGCCGGACGCCCCCGTGCTGCGACGCGCTGGTCAAGGCGGGGTGCGGGCGCGTCGTGATTGGGATGTCGGACCCGGCGCCCTGGGTTTCGGGGAACGGGGTCCGACGGCTGCGCGAGGGCGGCGTGGAGGTGGAGGTCCTCGAGGATCCGGCGTGTCGGAGGCTGTTGGAGGGGTGGGTGGCGTCGCTGGACCTCGGGACCGAGTGAGGGCGCCTGGTCGATGACGCGGAGGGAGGCGGGTACCCTCGTCCTCGTCCTGGTGGTATCTGTGTGTTAATTTACGTAGTCTACTTACTCGGTGCCCGGCCCGTCATCACCTCCTTCTCCTCCTTCCCGGTTGTTCTTGAAGTTCGAGTCCGGCGAGATGCTTGCTGTGAGGCCGCCCTTTTGGAGCTGCACGCAGTACTTCTGCGCGAGCGGTTTGGCCGTCTGGGTCACGGTGGAGACGCCTTCGCAGTGCGTTGTCATGGTCAGCTGGTACGCCTTGGCGTTACTCACCGTGGGAATGATCTTCTGGATCATGTAGGTCACATATTCAAAAGTATGGACGTCGTCGTTGTGCAACAGTAAGCGCCAGGGCTCCTCGATGTTGAGGTCCTCCTTCACCTTCGTTTCTTCTTCAATTTTGTCCTTGACGATGGTCTGGAGCTTGGACTTGTTGGACTTCTGGGTCTGCGACATGCTGAGTGGTCGGCTCGGACTCCGCGTGACCGGCCGCGGCAGCGCCGACCGCGTGGGCGCCAAAGCGGCCGCGGTGGCGAGGAGGCCGGAGAGCCGGAGGAGGCGCATGGTTGCGTTGCCGCCGCTGTGGCGCTTGCAGGGATCGTGGTGCAGCCGTTCGCTGTATCTAGACCAATGCGCCGTATGCAAAAGGCACGTCTGCGATGTGCTATTGCATCCACGCGTTTGCGTTGCGCATTGCATCAAGTGCTACCCGGGTTTTGCAGATCGCCTAATCTGGACAAAACTCGGTCCAGCCGTCGCGGGACGTGTGTGTTGTCGCAGGGGCGGACATTCGAGCCCCGAGCCTTCCATTTTAATTGGCGCCCCGAACCTCCGATAAAATTTGGGTGGCCGACGTCGACAAAAACTTTGGCCGCGTTGTCATCTATCGCATCCGCATTGAGGTAATTCAGCAGCGTTGGTACCCACTACGGAGTACGCCATCGACGCGTGAGCGAGACGTCCCGGCTGCGCAACTCCCTCGTCGCGCTGTCGGCATTCCCGACAATGAGCTGTGACACGCGTCCAGCCCGCGGCACGCTGCCGCAGCACGCTGGCCGCACCGATCGACAGCACACACGACGCCAACAGCGCAGCGCACCGCCGCCACACGCACACCCTACACACCCACCGCATGAAATAGAACCGGAAACCTGCAGGCACCATGTCGACCTACCCCATCGAGATCGCGCCCGGCGCCAATAGAGATGGCAAGGTCGTGGTCTGCGTCGGCGGCGGCGGCGGCTTCATCGGGTCCTGGCTCGCCTTAGATCTGAAGAAGAAGGGCTTCTACGTCATCTGCGCGGACTGGAAGCGGTCCGAGTTCATGAAGGTGCCCGAGTTCTGCGACGAGTTCCACCTGGCCGATCTCCGAGTCCCGGCCAACTGCCTCAGAGTCACGGCGGGCTGCCGGGACGTCTACAACTTGGCGGCGGACATGGGCGGCATGGGCTTCATCAAGTCCAACGAGAGCGTGCTCATGTACAACAACACCATGATCTCCTTCAACATGTTGGAAGCGTCGCGCTGCAAGGGCGTGAAGCGCTACTTCTACGCGTCGAGTGCCTGTGTCTACAACGACGACTTGCAACTGGACCCGGAGAACCCGGGATTGAAGGAGGGCGGCGCCTGGCCCGCCAAGCCCCAGGACACGTACGGTTTAGAAAAACTGTACGCCGAGGAGATGGGCATCGTGTACGGAAGGGACTTCGGCATCAAGTTCCGGTGCGCCCGCTTCCACAACGTGTACGGCCCGAGAGGCACCTGGAAGGGCGGCCGCGAGAAGGCTCCCGCGGCCTTCTGTAGAAAGGCCGTGACGTCCACGAAAGAGTTCGAGATGTGGGGCGACGGCAAACAAACGAGATCTTTCATGTACATCGACGACTGCGTCGAGGGCATCCAAAAGATCATGGAGAGCGACTGCGAGCAGCCCTTGAACCTTGGTTCTGATGAAATGATCGACATGAACGACTTCGCTAAATTGGCCTTAGGGTATGAAGGGAAGACCCTACCCATCAAGCACATCCCGGGTCCCGAGGGCGTGCGCGGCCGCAACAGCGACAACGTCATGATCAAGGAGAAGCTCGGCTGGGCGCCGAGCATCCCCGTCGCGGAAGGTCTGAAGAAGACGTACTTCTGGATCAGGGAGCAGGTGCAGAAGGACGTCGACGCTGGGCTCGATATTACGAAGCTGGGCACTTCGGAGATCGTCGTGCAAACCACCGACGACTTGGACGAGCTGGCGGCCCAGGGGCTTGCGGGCAAGTGCTAGATGTAGTGGGGGTCCTACGAGTAATTCTTCAAGAGATTACTTCCAGTCAACTAGGTGCTCGAGCGTCAAGCAGGCGTCGGTCAGGGGCATGTCCAAATAATCGTCGTCAATACTCCAAGTGAACGTCGCCGTGACGGTAGAGTGGGCGTGCTGCCGCTCGTGATCCATGTTTCGATCCCAATAAATGAGGAGCCCTGGGGTATCTCGGCCCGGTCTGCGAGCCATCGAACGCCGGTAGAACCCATGCTCCCCGGCAGGTTTTGAAACCCGAAATAAACAAAGTCGGGGTCCCCGTCCTCTTCTTGGCCGCAAAATAGCTTAGCGTGCTGGATGCGGTCACCTTTTCTCCGCGTCGCTATGATCCTGGCCCGAAGCCTCAGTGGCTGATCTAGATCGTCGACCTCCGCAACGATTCCCTCGTCGACCTCGAACTTATACATTGCTTTGTCGTTCTCCGACGCGTCGTCCACTCTCCCCGTGCCCACGAAGAGGGATCTCTTGCTGGGTCCCGGACCATTCACCTCCAACTCGAGCGCCAATGTATACGCGTCGAGACCCACGGTAGGCACCAACTCCGGAGTAACTTCGTCGTCGTCCTCGAAGCGCGCGAGTAAGTGCGGAAGAGTTCTCGCACTTCCTGTTTGAAATTTTGCACGGTGGCGAGGCCCCTCGCTGCCACCTCGGCCTCCATTACGGTTCCGAGCAAAGGGAAACGTTTGAGGAGCAAGCCGAACTCGAGTTGTGGCGACAACCGCTCGTAGCTGTCGCAGAACTCGTGGCAAACGTGCACGGCGGCGTACCGCGTCCGCAGGTCCGAGTACTTCAGGATGACGTCTAGGACGTCCGCCGGGAGACCAAGAGAAGCGATGCCGACGTCGATCGCGTCCAATGCAAAATGGCGAGCCATGAGAAGCAGCCAATTAAATTTCTGAGCCGTACCGATGGCGCAGCGATTGAAAGCTGCAAATCTGTGTCTCAGAGCTTACAACCGCGGCGTCTCTCGTGTTCGCCGGTGCGTTTGGATGCGCTTTTGAGCGCAGGCGCGCAGCAAAAACCCGTCTCTTGCGATTAGTTCGTTGCGAATACCTTCATTACGAGTGCCTTGAGCACTCTTGACGGGTCCCGGGTGAGTGAGAGCGCTAGGAGGGGCGCAAAACCCTCATTCAATTCAATATAATTCGTTGCGCAGTGTCCCGCCGCGGGCCCCGCCCACTACTAGCACCGTAACAAAAAGTAATTAGTGGCTTGTATTAAAAAACTATTACTTCCAGTCGACGTAGTGCTCGAATGTCAAGCACGCGTCGGTCAGAGACTGCTCGTTTATGTCGTGCGGAGTGCTCCAAGAAAACTGTACGTGGACAGTAGAGGGAGCATGCCGCCACGCTCCTTCCGGTTCCTGATGATTTGTGTTCCGATTCCACCAGACATCAAGTCCCGGGTGCATATCGGCAACGTTCGAACCGCTAAACCATCGGAGTGCAGTGGAACTGCTCATCGGCAAGCGGCCGAAGTCGAAGTAAAGGGTTTCTTCATCCCCCTCCGATAATGTTTCGTCAAACAGCACAGCGTGCTGCAAGCGGGCACCAACCCGCCGCGTAGCCACAATCTTCACTCTAACATCCGAGGCCCGGCCCCAGTTCATGCGCTGCTCGACATTCGTCCAAAGTCCACGAGGTACCTGGAAAAGGAACACTGCGTTGCTGCTGTTGCTGTTTGAGGTGTCTAAAGTCCCGGTGCCAACGAAGACGGATTCCCTTGGTCTTACCTGAGTCCCGGAGCCTGTGCCAATCACCACGATCTCCAATGCTAGGGTGTATGCATCTAGGCCCACTGTGGGCATAACTTCCGGAAGAGCCTCGTCGTCGGCGCCCTCGAAGAATTGTGAATACATTCGGAAGAGCTCGCGCGGCGCTGCCGGGGCGTGGGACCGGTCGGCGTCCATGACCGTGGCGAGCAGGGGGAACCGGTTGCGCAGAATGCGGTACTCGAGCCTCGGCGACAAGCGATCGATGCTGTCGTAGAACTGGTGGCTCGTCTGCACGGCGGCGAACCGCGTCGACAGGTCCGAGTACTCGACTATTATGTCCAGCAGCTCGTTGGGCACGCCGAGGAGACCGACGCCGCGCTCCTGGAGCAGGCGCTTCGTCTGGGCGTGATCGGAGTCACGCCGGCGCTTCCAGGAGGCTGCGAGGGTCTGCTGTACTTTTTTCATGCTGCTTGTATTTTGGTCCAAGCAGGACTCCAACTGTATTTTGGTCCGCGCAGGGCTGCTCGTCGGCTTTCACTAGGCCCTAGAAGTCTTCCAACAGCAGTGGTGGCCCTCACGCTGCGCTTTGCACCGCTCCAGGCTGGGTCCAAAAAAGCGCGGCGCGGCCTAAACGGGTTTTCGCTGCGGCGCGGAGGCCTGTACAACGCTCGAAGACACCACATTCCAATTTACTCCTCATCATCGCTGCCGCCCTTCTTCCGCCGCTTCTTCCCCTTCTGCCGGTAGTGCGCCGCTTCCGCGTCCGCCGCTGCCTCGCGCTGCTTCTTCATGGCGTACGTCTCGTCGTCGGAGTCGTACATCGTGGCCTCGCCGTAGGCGTCCGAGCTCCCGTCGAAGTTCCAGCTCAGGGCCTTCTTCTTCGGCGCCGGCACCGCCCCGCCCATAATAGGGTCGCGGTGCACGAGCTGCTTCGTCTTGCGCCGCTCCTTGCGGTTGCCCTGGGGTTTCGTGGGGGCGGCGGCCGGTATCGCCGCTTCGGGCGACGCGCCGCGCGCCGCCTCCTCGAACTCGTCGTCCGACTCAGCTTTCGAAGGCGGCGGCTTCGCCTTCGGCGGCGGCAGATACTGCGCCGCCGCGGCCGCGTCGCCGCCGTCCTCGTCGTCCGCCGCGGCCGCGGCGCGCCGCGACGCCGCCGCGCGCTCCGCGAGGGACGGCCCGTCCGTCTCGACGTAGCGGCCGGCGCCGGCGAAGATGTCCTCGTCGTCGCCGGGCGGTAATGGCACCGCGGTTGTGGCGACCACCGGCGCCGCGGCCGCCTTCTTGCGCATCTTCGAGCCCTTCCGACCTAATGCAGTGACGGCCGCGTGTACGACGGCGGCGTCGACGCGCGGCGCCGGCGTCTCGTCGTCGAAGAGCTGCGAGCGGTCCGCGGCCGACCGCACGATGGTCGTGGGAGGCGCATC
>Ga0114994_10000591_pt1 | contig 24836 bp, 20 predicted proteins | sample ArcticOcean_MG_C_9_FD_87043 | JGI IMG/M metagenome (GOLD analysis project Ga0114994, IMG submission 87043) | Marine microbial communities from western Arctic Ocean - ArcticOcean_MG_CB2_152 | ecosystem: Environmental > Aquatic > Marine > Oceanic | place: Arctic Ocean: Canada Basin | collected...
GAGGAAGAGAAGCAACAGATTTAGCATTTAAACATCTTGGAAGAGTGAAGTCCTCTAACCAAGGAGATTTTTTCTAAGATAAATTATCAAAAACTTCTATTATATTTTGTTTATAGTGTGCAAAATATGTGAGAGCCCATACTTTTAGATTTACTATTTCTTGTTTGTTTAACCATTTTGCAGATTTAGCTAATTCTTTTTTAAAAAGGGATGGATCAAAACTTACTTTTCTTAAAATATTTTTGCTGAATTTTAGCATTATTAATTCTTAAATATTTTAATTAAACAATATATAGTAACACTGGATAATCCTATTAATGTAATGATTGATGCGTATGGCCAGTGCATACTATGAAATAATAGACCCATACTGGATATTGCTATTGCTGAGTATTTTAGTTTTTCCATTACTCTAAAAACGAAATAATAAATTATTTATTGTTTTCTCCCCAACTATATTTATCAAAAGTAAAACCGCTTAGATCAAGTACTCTATCAATTACTGTAGCTGTAAGTTCTTCAAAGTTTTGAGGTTTGCTGTAAAAAGATGGAGTAGCAGGGCAGATAATTCCTCCAGCCTCAGTAATAGTTTTCATATTATTTATATGAATTAGACTGTATGGCGTTTCTCTAGCTACAAGAATTAGTTTTCTTCTTTCTTTTAATATTACATCAGCTGCTCTTGTTGTTAGATCATTTGATATTCCACTTGCTACCCTACCCATTGTCCCCATTGAACATGGACAAATAATCATAGTATTATACTTTGCTGAACCTGATGCAAATGGAGCTTCAAAATCCATTTTATCATAGAATGTGAATGGATAATTTTCATAACCATTATTATTTAGTTCTGTTCTCCAAACATATTTTGCATTATCTGACATAATAACCCCAACATTTTCAACTTGATTATTTAAAGTTTTTAGTTTGTCAAATAGTACTTTTGCATATATAGCTCCACTGGCTCCTGTAACTGCGATTATAAGCTTATGTTTTTTCATCTTAAAAGTGATATTGTAGGGTAAAGTTTAATGCTGTATTATATTTTCCTTTATTAAATCTATAAGTTTGTCCAGATGCATGCTCTGCAATAGGTAAAATAGAATTACTTGCTCTAGTATTTAATGATATGCTATTATTTATTTTATATGTGAATCCTATTAAAAACCCTAGATCAAAATTATCAAAACCAGTCTGGGTATTTAATTTCCCATATAAATCATGATAATAGCCGTTAATAAGCGCTGATGTATATATTCCGGACTCAATAAATATATTTTCTGATTGTCGGTACTTCATCAACAAAGGTACTTCAATATAATCAAGATAAATGTCTGCAATTAGATTATTTTTTTTGGTATTTGAACTTCCTTTTTGTATAAAAATCATTTCTAATTGTATTAATAATAATTGATTAATATCTCTATTAACAAAGCCTCCAAGTATTATTCCTGCTTTATGAAATCCTGCCAAATTATCACCAGATACTTGAGTGGTACTTACTCCAAGATTAAATCCAGCGTTAAATTCTTGGCTATAAATATTACCAGAAATTAACCATATAAGAAAAATGATAATTGGAATTTTTTTCTTCATTACCTCAAGCTTACTCCAACACCTATTGTTGTTACAGGATATTCACTAAAAGTATAGTTTGCTTGTAGGGCCAATACTGCTAATGTAAATCTTAGACCGAGATTAGCTCTTATTTCATTTTTAGATTCAAATGTCATTGAAACTGGTAAATCAAAATTAAGGTCTCCAATATTAAAAGAATCTAAATTGCTTAAATTTTCTCCTGCAGAAAATGTTGTTGTAGCTGAATTATATCCTACACTAGCATATCCTGTCAGTATTAATATATTTCTAGATACTATTAAATTAATATTCATAGCCCTCACATCAATATTGACAGCTTGATCTATAATATTGATTTTAGTATTTAATTGAGTATATCCTCCTTGTAAGGATAGGCTAAGAGGAATTGCATCTCCAATTATTGGTATCCATTGAAGAATATCGTGTTTAAAACCAAGCCCCCACATACTTATTTCTCCTTTACCTATAAAACCTCCATTGTATTTGTAGTTAGGCACATATCTTCCATTTATTTCTGTTTTCTTAAATATACCTACTCCAAAATTTAGAGTTGGTATTGGAAGAAAAGACATTCCTGATTTTTGAGTAGGCATTGTAAATTGCTCTCCTTCATATTCTATTGTAGCCCCATTACCTTTACCTATAATTGTTGGCGAGAGCTGATCAGTAGAAGAAAAATTTTCTATTGAGTTTGGATTAAAATTTTCTTTTGAAGCAGGGATATTTAAAACATTTAAAGTAATAGTGGCATCAAACCCTCCAAATCTATGTGGTCTAGCTGTATTATACCAGCCGTTATTTAGAGTTGCCCCTAAACTCTCCCCAAGTGGTGTTAAGTACTCATGTAAAAATGCTTTAGCATCAACTGTATTTTGCATGTTAATTTGACTAAATACTGTTTGATTTAATAATAATATAAATATTATAGTCAGTATTCTAGGCATGCTTTTTATTGTGCTATAAGTGACGTTTGTTTAACTTGTAATATTTCATAATTTGAAATATCATAGACATAAGCAATCACATTCATATTTGTACTTTGCCAATCACCAGCATTTCCATTGCCTTGTACCAGGATATCTTGTGAGTGTTGTATGTTTTCATTTTCAAGATCTGTAAGATTTATTGAATATGAATGTTCAAAAATATCTCCATCATCAATATAGCTGCCTCCTCCTGATAAATTCTCACCCCAGACAGGAGTCAAAATTGTTCTAAGAACATGTTTGTGAATATACGTATCATCATCTATGTCTCCATCTTTTTGCCAGTTTGTTATCTGATCTTCTGCAAGGCAAACAACTATTTTATAATTTCCAGTTAAAGAAGTAAGCGCTTCAGTTGTAATATTAATATCTCCAGTATTTCCAATAAATGTAGAATTGATAGTGATTCCTAATTGCACTTCTTTGTTTAGTTCATCACCAACTATTGCGAGCCACTGGCCATAGTCTTTTCTATGATTCTCACTACTATAATCTATTCTATTAACCATTCCTTTTGGTAACCCATTCTGACTAACTTGAAAGTGATTGTCAAGTTCTTCACCTTCATTAGTTCTAAAATCATAGATAAATTTTTGATCTGGATTAGCAGATGGATCTGTAGGGTATGGTCTTCCAAATGTTGTTCCTATATGTAATGCTAAACCTATTATACGAGATCCGTAAAAATCATGTATAGCATCTAGTTCTCTAGCTGCATCTGGACAGTTTTTACATAAATGCCCAGTAAAATCTTCAATTAATATATTTTTTACAAATTGATTAGTTGTTGTATCAACTGGTACTATTACATCATTCATATAAGGTCCCTCTATTACTTCACATGAAGTTATTAATGTAATAATAAATGTTATATAGAGTAATCTTTTCATAATTAAAAGCTTGATGTTATACTTAGGTTTAGTCCATTTGATGACGGTACAAGTTTACAAACTCCACCAACACAAAAGATGCCTTCTCTTTTCTTCCCGTATCCAAATTCAAATCTAGTAGACCCTTTAAGAAACCCAAAATTAAAATTCATATAATGTAATCTTTTACTTTCATTTTCATGACCATAGTTATACATATCTTGAACTGCGAAGAACCAATTAGGGGATATTGTATACTCAGCTGCTGCCATCACCCAGTCTCCTTCCTGTTCGCTGGTTGCGATTTCATCTTTTTTAGCGAACAAAGCTTGAGTTTCAACTCTTATGGTATGTCCTTTTTTAATCTTATAGCTTAAATCAAATACTGCAATAGTTGAAGTAAGGGTTCCGTATTCTCCAGGGGTTTTTCCTTCAAGAAAATCCTTATTGTATTTCTGATGTGCAAGTACAGCGTTATATTTTACTTTCTTATTTACCTTTTTACTAATCTCGAGATTTATATCTGAAAAATAAAGCTCTTCATCAAAGCTAAAAAGTTTTGGTATATGATTGGTATTATCATTGAGCATTGAATAACCACCTTCTAAACCATTAATTTTTGAAATATTAAGATTTAGTTTTGTCCCATATTTACCACCTAATAATGTCCCTTTATTTATTTTGTAGTAAACATCTAACTGAACTCCTAATTCTCCCATAGCCTGAGTTGCACATGGGTATATTGCTAATAAAGTGTAGGCATGAGGTTTACTTAATGTTGGGATATAGTTCATTATATATGCCTTACCTGTTCTTTCTCTCTCAGAGAGTAAAAGCATGTTATCTGCTCTGTGTATCTCACCAGTTATCCCAAATCCTCTTTGTGAATAGGTAATGCTATTAGTAAATGCACTTCCATTAGCATAGTTCATTTCATTTTCTTGTAATGAATTTATAGGGTCATTTATTTTATATGCAAATTCACCAAAATAATTCCATCCACCATTTAAGACGTTTAATCTTCCTGCATAAGCACCAACATTTTGAGGAAGCGTAAATTTAGGATTTGCTCTTTTTTCATATCTACTTATAAAACTACCTCCTATAATATACTTAGTTCTGCTTTCAAGGTTAAATGTTTCATTAACGTCTAGTTCCGCGTCTATTCCTCTAAAGATACCTTCAGCATATGTGAAGTATGTTCTGCTCTTACCAATAAAACTCTTAATTCTTAGACCATTAAATATTTTGTATTTAAGTCTAATTCCATCCATTGAATTATCTATTCCAAGACCTTTTTCTTCATAACTTCTAAATATAAGTCCACTACCGAACTGCTCGTAAAAATTTCCGGCTGTTATTTCTAATCCATCTATAGAGTATGTGGCAAACCTGTAAGGAATTCCATTTCCTTTAAATTCACTATCATAATCAAGCAGTGCATTTAAATAGCTTTCTTACCTTAATCCTGCTGTGAAATTATTATTACTATAAATTAAATTAAGGTAAGCATTATTAAGCACTACTTCATCAGCAGCTAAAGCATTAATTGTAGCATCCTCAACATAGCTTTGGAGATTTAGGTTGAAATCACCATGTATTTCACTGTTGTTCTGAGCTATTATATTTATGCTATAGAGTATTAGTAGAAAACTTAAAACTAGATTTTTCATCTTATTATTTTACTAATAACTCAATCTGCTCGTATAGCTCATCTTCATCTCCATCAATATATCCCTTATGTTGCCAAATAATCTTGCCTTCTCCATTAATTAAGAAAGTATGAGGAACAGTAGATACCCCTAGAGCTCTTTTAAGGTCAGAATTTGAGTCAAGGTATACTTCATACTCCCATTCTGAAGAATTTACATATGGAGCTACTCTAGACATTGATCTTGTATCATCTATAGATATTGCTATTAATTTAACACCTGTTTCCTCTTGCCAATCTTCATATACTTCAGCAATAGCGTTAAGTTCTTTCTTGCAAGGTTTACACCATGTAGCCCAAAAGCTAATAACCATTGGTTTTCCCTTGTTTTCTAATTCTTGAATATTAAACGAGCTTCCTTCTAGTGTTTTAACTTCAATATTTGGAAGGCTTCTTTCTTGTGAGAATGAAATCTCATAACTTACTAGAATAGTAAAAAGAATAATAAGTATTTTTTTCATGTGTCTTTGTTTAAGATATTAAAACAAATTTACAAAACTTATATAACAAAAAACCCTAGCTCTGCTAGGGTTTTTTGTTATATAAAGATATTTCTATTTATTTTGAAACAGTAACTTTTTTCTTAATTACTGAATTCTCTGTAAGAATATTTACATAGTATGATCCGTTTGCTAAATTTGATATATTAATTTCTGATTTATTATCAGAAGCTAATACTAATTTTCCAAACACATCATAAATCTCAATACTTTTAAATGTACCATCTATACTTAGTACATCTTTAGCAGGGTTAGGATATAATTCATATAAGTTAGCTTGATTTTCATCTATACTACTTACAACATAACATCCAGTTGTAGGATCTGCTTCACAATCTGTTTCTGTTGCATATGATCCAAATCCAGCACCTACGTCAGCACATCCAAATGGTGTACATTCCCATGCATCTCCAGAAGCTAATCCAGTAGAGAAAGGTGCAGGTATTGCGCTAAAGTTTTGTAGAATAACAGGGTCTCCTTCAAAAATAACATTACCACTTCCATCTGTTACCATTACATATCCTACTCCATTTGTACAACACATTCCATCACCATATGAATCATATAAGTTGAATGTAAAACATTCACTTGCTCCTACACTAGCAGTTTCATTAATAGTTACATTACTACCATAAGGGCCACCAGAAGCAAGAATAGATCCATCTTCTGCAGTAACATCCCATGTTGTTTCACTTCCATAACCATCTGTTGTTATAGCAATATCAATTAATCCTGCATCAATACCATCTATTACATTCCCACTTAAAAAAGCATGATTAAATGTAGAAGAACTTGCATTGTTATTAGCATTTTGATCTGTTTGACCATTAGGATTAGAAGCTGTCCAATCAACTGTATTGTTTGCTTGTGGTGTAAAAGCAACATTAGAAATAAGAACAGTTTCTTGAGCACCAGAAGTTAAGTTACCTGTCCATCCATAAGTTATAACTGTTCCACTATTTATTTTATAATTAAGATCTAATGAAGTAAGTGGTTGGTTACCATAATTTCTAAATGTAATTTCTATATCAGTTTCAGATGCACAAACAACATCAGCTGCTGAAGATGCAGTAACATTAGCATCATAAGCATTAGGGAAAACAGGTATAACATTAGCTTGAAATCCAGTAAGAATAGTTTCTGATCCCATTGATCCATCAGTAATAAAAGCTACTACATCCATATTAGTTGGATCAAGATCTGGGAAATACCCAGACGTTGTTTGTCCATTTTGATTTGTTGCTGGTACTGTCCAAGTGTGAGTATTAGGAATAAACGTTCCAGCAGTCGTTGTATTGAATTCTAAACCGTTTTGTCCATCCATTAAGTGTAATAACATATGTTGATGATTGTATGTAGGGCTCCATGGTCCTGAGATAATAGCTCCAGGGTTATAGTTTTGAGCTCCTGACTGAGGTCCTGGAATATTATTTCCAACTACAGCAACATGTAAATTATTTGTATTTGTTACATTAGAAGTATAATAAGTTTCAGTGTTAACAGAAAGTATACCAGTTCCCATATCAAAACTTGCTTGAGCAGCTACATTAACTGGAGAAGGTATTCCCATAACAATTGTTGCGGCTGCCGCCCAATCACCTCTACTTAGTGCAGTTGTTCCTGCACTTCCTTGAGGTGCAATACCTTGAAAAGTAGATCTATTAACTGTTCCTGCTGGATAACCAGCTAATCCAGTATTTCCAGCTATCCAAGCACCATAAGGGCTATTAAAATCTGGATCCGCAGGTCCGTTAGGATTTGAATAACCACCAGTATGTATGTTTATTAAGAAAACTTCATTTGGGCTTGCATCATGAAGACCTTGTCCAATAACATGACCATCAGGACAGAATCCACAATATATCCCAGTAAATTCTTCAAGTACAACCTTTTGGTTCTCAGGTGATGTACTTACAAAAGTTTGAGCAAAAGATAAAGTTGTAACCAAACCTAATGCTATTGTTAGTAATTTTTTCATCATAATTTTTTTTTTAATATTAAATGTTTGCACAAATATAGCTTTAAAAGTTATTATTTCCTATTTATCTGAGTAGTATTTTTATCATGCTAGTTATTACTGAACACTACTAGTAATTAGTTTGAAATTTATTATATTTGTTAAAATTACAATAAACAACATGAAAAAATCTTTTTTAAATTTTCCAATAATTTTTCTCTTAATTTTTCAAATAACTATTTCTTGTGATAGCTTATTTGCTCAAAGTTTAGATGTCACAGGAACTTCAAATGTTTATGGAAATCCAGGTTTACCTCTTGCTTCACATTTAACAGTAAAGAATATTACATCTGATACATTAGGAGTAATGTGTGAGAAAATTATTATTGATACTGCAGCTGGAACTTCAAACTACTTTTGTTGGGGGACAAGTTGCTGGCCTTCTTCCACTTATGTTTCTCCAATACCTGCTGGGGTTAGAAATATTCCTCCTGGATTTGGTGATTCAACAAATTTCGTAGGTTATTATGATGCTTTTGGGAATTCAGCACAAGCAATAGTTCAATATTGTTTTTACCCTCAGGGAACTCCATCTGATGCTAGCTGTTTAACTGTAACTTATAATGGTTCTTCAACTCGGATTATTGAAAGTATCCGTGAGATTGGACTGAATGAATTTTTTCCTAATCCAACAAACACTAAAACTAGTATAAGATACATTGCAGATAATAATTCTCAATTACATATAATTGATATTCTTGGAAATAGAATTAAGAGTTTTAATCTAGATTATTCGGGTTTGCTTGAAATTAATACTAATGACTTCAATAAGGGGATATATTTTGGTAATTTAGTAATAGATAACAAATTGGTTGCAGTAAAAAAATTAATTATTAATTAGTAGATTGATAGCTAATTATAGAAACAGTTGAAACCTTGTCTTTGCACAAGGTTTTCTTTTAATATAGATATTATAAAATTTAAATTATGATCACACAAATCACAGGAAAATTATTAGAAAAAACACCAACATATGTTGTGATAGAATGTAATGGTATAGGATATAAAATAAATATCTCACTACAAACATTCTCAGCTATTAAGGATGAGGTATGTAAATTATTTACTCATCTATCTGTTAAGGAAGACTCACACACTCTGTATGGTTTTTATGATAAGGGTGAACGTCATTTATTTCGAAATCTTGTAAGTGTTTCTGGAGTTGGACCCAGTACAGCTCAAGTAATTTTATCTACATATAATACATCTGAAATTGTCTTATACATCACTACTGCTGATGTTGCTGCAATCCAACATGTTAAAGGAATTGGAGCAAAAACAGCTCAAAGAATTATTATTGATTTAAAAGATAAAGTAGCTAAGGGCTTACCAACCTCAGATATTTCGTTTGATTTGGACAATACAATGAAGTCTGAATCGTTATCAGCACTACTAGCTTTAGGGTTTGCTAAAAAAGTCGCCGATCAAAAGATTGATAAGGTGCTAAAAGAGAATCCTGAAATTGATAGCGTTGAACAATTGGTTAAGATGGCTTTAAGTCAGATGTAGCCTATTATTAAATTAGACGATTTAACTTGAGTAAAAAAAATCAATATCCCTTACTTTTTATTATTCTATTTACATTATTTTTTAATGTAAGAAGTTATTCTATTTCTGTTATTGATAGTTCAGATAATAATTATAATCTCCCTTATCCCTATAATTCTAATTTTTCAAGTGGATTGTTTATGAATAACCCTTCTAATTTTAACACTATTACTAATTATGATATAAATGGTAATCAGTATATTATTCAAAAAAGGTTAGGGAAGTTTAATCTTAGGTTTCCTCAGATTTTGTCATTTAAGGAGTATCAGAAATTTAAATTTAATAGTTCAATAACTAAATATTGGAATAAAAAATCTAAGGATAAAGCAAACCAATCTAGCTCTAAGTTTGGGATTCCAAAATTATATATTCCAGGTCAAGCATTTGATAAAGTATTTGGGGGTAATTCTGTTGATATTCGACCTCAAGGATCAGCAGAGTTAATCTTTGGTTTAAAGATTAATCGTCTTGATAATCCATCTTTACCAGAAGAACAAAGAAGGACTACTTCTTTTGATTTTCAAGAAAAAATACAGATGAATGTAATTGGAAAGATAGGCGATAAGTTAAAGTTGACTACTAATTTTAATACAGAAGCAACATTTGATTTTGAGAATAATATGAAATTAGAATATACTGGATATGAGGATGAGATAGTGAAAAAAATAGAGGTTGGGAATGTAAGCCTTCCTCTTAATGGATCTTTAATAACTGGTAGCCAATCTTTATTTGGGTTTAAAACACAAATGCAATTTGGAAGAACCACCATTACAAGTATTTTGTCTCAACAGAAAAGTTCAATGTCAGAGATAGAAGTAAGTGGTGGGGCGCAAACTTCAGAATTTGATATATATGCTGATCAATATGAAGCAAATAAGCATTATTTCTTAGCTCATTACTTTAAAGAAAATTATGATGGGGCACTTGTTAATATGCCTTTTGTTAATTCCCCAATAAATATCACTAGAGTAGAGGTTTGGGTAACTAATAAAACTGGAACTACAAATGATACTCGAAATATAGTGTCATTTTTAGATTTAGGGGAAACTAATGGTAATATTTATAATACACAATTTACATTATCAAATGGAGGCATCTATCCAGATAATAATGCAGCTAATGATATGTTTGAATCATTAACAAATCAATTTAATGGGATTAGAGATATAAATGAGGTTAACAGTATACTCTCATCACAGATTGGTATTGGTTTTTTAAATGGTCAAGATTACGAGAAGTTAGAAAGGGCTAGAAAATTAAATGAACAAGAATATTCTATTCATCCCAAGCTTGGGTATATTTCATTAAATCAGGCCTTAAATAATGATGAAGTATTAGCTGTTGCATTTCAATATACAATTGGTAATAATACATATCAAGTTGGTGAATTTACTTCATCAGGACCTACCGCTCCTCAATCACTAATTGTAAAACTCCTAAAGGGAACAAATTTTTCTCCTAATTTACCCAATTGGCATCTAATGATGAAAAATATTTATGCCCTTGGAGCATATCAGATGAGTAGTAATGGTTTTATATTAGATATTGTTTATGAAAATACTGAAGAGTCAGGTGCGGTAACAAATTATATTCCTGAGGGTAACCTGCAAGGAATACCTCTTATAAAGGTTGTAAATGTTGATCAATTAGATCAACAAATGGATAATCAGTCAGATGGAGTGTTTGATTTTATAGAAGGCTTAACAGTTAAATCAGCCAATGGAAGGATTATATTTCCGGTAAGACAACCTTTTGGAGAATATTTACGAAGTAAATTTACTGATCAATCAATAGCTGATAAATATGTTTATCAGGTACTATATGATTCTACTATCACTGTTGCTCAGCAATACCCTGAATTAAATAAATTTAGGATAAAAGGAAGTTACCAAGGAGCTTCGGGTTCAGAAATTAGACTAAATGCTATGAATGTCCCAGAAGGATCAGTAACTGTGACTGCTGGCTCACAAAAGCTTGTTGAAAATCAAGATTATACAGTGGATTATAATATGGGAAGGGTTACTATAATTAATGAAGGGATATTAAATTCAGGAACCCCTATTAAAATATCTCTTGAAAATAATTCTATGTTTGGAATTCAGAATAAAACCCTTGTTGGATTACATGCAGATTATGATGTAAATAAAGATTTTGTTTTAGGAGCAACTATCTTAAATTTAACAGAAAGACCATATACTAAGAAAATTAATACTGGAGATGAACCAATCTCAAATACGATCTGGGGATTTGACGGGACATATCAAACTGTAGCTCCGTGGTTGACAAAAGCAATTGATTTTATTCCTTTTATAGAAACAAAAGCAAAGTCAAGATTAATTGCAAATGCTGAATTTGCTCATCTTATACCAGGTCACCATAGAGCAGTTGGAAAACAAGGAGTATCATATATAGACGATTTTGAAGCTAGTAAAACATCTATTGATATAAAAAATATGGGCGCTTGGAGAATGGCCAGCATTCCTCAAGGTCAGGATGATATTTTTTTAAATGCATCTTTAAATGATAACCTAGAGGTTGGTTTTAAAAGGGCTAAGCTTGCTTGGTATACTATAGATCCACTATTTTTTAGAAATACCTCAATAACTCCTCCAAATATTAATAAGACATTATCATTATTAAATGGAAATACAATTCCTCAACAATCTTATCATTATGTTAGAGAGATATTAGAGACTGAAGTGTTTCCAAATAGAGATCCTGATTTAGGAAGTCAAATAACAAATCTAGCTGTTTTAGATGTGGCTTATTATCCTCAAGAAAGAGGTCCAAATAATTATACTATTAATGGTTTAAAAGCAAATGGTTCTTTATATGACCCTAAAGAAAACTGGGGAGGTATAATGAGAAAATTAGAAACAAATGATTTTGAAGCAGCAAATATAGAATTTATTGAATTTTGGATGATGGATCCATTTAATAATGAAGATGGTTTAATTAATCATAATGGTGGTGATCTATATATTAACTTAGGTAATGTTTCTGAGGATGTTTTAAAGGATGGACATAAAAGTTTTGAGAATGGATTGCCTATAAATTCTAATGTTATAGATGTTGACACCACTCAATGGGGAAGAGTTCCTACTAACTTTTCAATTGTTGAGGCTTTTGATAATGACCCATTATCTAGAGAGTTTCAAGATGTTGGTTTAGATGGTTTAAGTAATAATGATGAAAAGTTATTTTTTGATTCTAATTACTTGCAGCAGATTGAATCATTATATGGATCCAGTTCTATCGCTTATCAAAATGCTATTAGTGATCCATCAGGAGATGATTTTCATTATTTTAGAGGTACAGATTTTGATAATTTATCGACTAATATTTTAAATAGATATAAAAACTATAATAATACAGATGGTAATTCATCAACAAGTGAACAATCAGTAGAAAGTTATCCAACTTCAGCTTCTGCACAGCCAAACTCTGAAGATATAAATAGGGATAATACTTTAAGTGAAACTGAAAGTTATTTTCAGTACAAATTAAGATTATTTCCAGAAATGGGTATTGGAGATAGTTATATTTCAGATGTTTTAGAAACATCTGTCAAAACTGAAAATGGAAATCAAAGAAATATTAAATGGTATCAATTTAGAGTTCCAGTCTATCAGCCTGATAAGGTTATTGGAGGTATTCAAGATTTTAAATCTATAAGATTTATAAGAATAAATTTTACAGATTTTATTGAGCCAATAGTATGTAGATTTGCCACTTTTGATTTAGTCAGAGGAGAATGGAGAAGGTATAATTTTGATCTTACAGAACCTGGAGAGTATATTCCTTTAGATGATCAGCAAGAAACAACTTTTGATGTTTCAGCTGTTAATATTGAAGAGAATGGAAATAGATCTCCAATAAATTATGTTCTTCCTCCTGGAATTGAGCAAGAGCTAGATAATTCAACAACAACACTAAGACAGCAAAACGAACAATCTTTGGTATTAAAGGTTTGTAACCTAAAAGATGGTGATTCTAGAGCTGCATATAAGAAATCAGATTTAGATGTTCGTGCTTATAAGAGAATAAAAATGTTTGTACATGCTGAAGGATATGAAGATAATTTAAATGATGGAGATTTATCCTGCTTCATTCGTTTAGGAACAGATTTTACATCAAATTACTACGAATATGAAATTAAATTGAAGCCAACACCTCATTTTTCAACATCTAGTGAAGATATATGGCCTTCATCGAATGAGATTGATATAGCATTTGAAATTTTTCAACTTGCTAAACAAGAAAGAAATTTTAATAATGCAGATGTTTCAACTCCATTTATAAAATTTTCATCTGGAGGAAAAATTACAGTTGTTGGAAATCCTAATTTATCTCAAGTAAAGACTATTATGATAGGGGTTAGAAATCCTAAAAAAACATCTTTTTCAAGTGATGATGACGGTTTAGCAAAATGTGGTCAGATATGGGTAAATGAGTTAAGGCTTACTGATTTTGATGAGTACGGTGGTTGGGCAGCTAATGGTAGATTAACAGCTAGACTGGCAGATGTTGGAAATATTACTTTATCAGGAAATATGAGTACTATTGGTTTTGGAAGTATTGAAAAGAAAGTAAATGAGAGACAGAAATATAATGCTTTTCAGTATGATTTGTCTTCTACATTTGATTTAGGAAAATTCTTTCCTCAAGATAACGGAGTGAAGGTTCCCATGTATATTGGAATGTCTGAGTCAATAAGAAATCCACAGTATAATCCATTAGATCCTGATATTTTATTGTCTACATCATTACAGACATTAGATAATAAGCAAGAGAAAGATTCATTGAAATATATTGCACAAGATTATATTAAAAGAAATAGTATAAATTTCACTAATGTTAGGAAATCAAAGACAATTAAAAAAGGTCAAGAACAAAAGAAAAATAAAATATATGATCTTGAAAATTTCACAGTTTCTTATTCAAAGAACGAAACCTTTATTAGAAATATAAATACAGAATACAATAGAACTGTTAACTATAGAGGGTCAATAACCTATAACTACAACACCCAACCTAAAAATATAAAGCCTTTTTCAAAATTTAACCTAGGACGTTCACCATACATGCGTTTTATAAAAGATTTTAATTTTAATAATATGCCTAAATCCTTTTCATATCGAACTGATATTGACAGGAATTATAATGAAGTCAAATTAAGGAATTTGAATAATACTAACATGATTATATTACCAACATATAATAAGTTTTTTAAATGGAATAGAATGTATGAGTTTAAGTATGATATTACTCGTACATTAAAATTAGATTTTGCAGTTAATAGTAAAGCAAATATTGATGAGCCATATGGAAGAATAGACAAGACAGATCCTGATTACAATCAGAAGATGGATACAATATGGAATAATTTTTGGAATTCTGGTAGACCTACCTCATATCATCAAACTATGAGTGTTAATTACCAGTTTCCATTAAATAAGATTCCATTATTAAATTTCATGTCTTTAACAACACGTTATAGTGGAAATTATGATTGGCAAGCAGCTCCATTAGCATTGGATTATTTAGGTAATACAATTCAAAACTCTCAATCAAGACAGTATAATGGTCAAATAAATTTTACAACTTTATACAATAAAGTGCCGTATTTTAAAAGGCTTAACAAAGGTAATAGTACAAGAGGAAGACCAGGAAGAAAAAATAAAAAAGAAGAAAATGAAGAGGAAAAAGTTGATAAATTTGAATTTTTCAAACATCTTACTCGTTTTGTATTAGGAGTTAAAAACCTATCTTTTAGCTTTAGTCAAAATAGAGGAACTTTATTGCCTGGTTATCTACCAAACCCTAATTTTTTAGGTCAAGAATGGTCTAGTATGGCCCCTACTATTCCTTTTGTACTTGGAAGTCAGAGAGATATTAGAAACTTAGCTGGATCTAGCGGCTGGATCACACAGGATACTTCTTTAAATACATTATATAAGCAAAATCAAAGTACGAATTTAACATTAAGAAGTACTATTGAGCCAATCAAACAATTTAGAATTACATTAAATGCAACAAAGAACACTTCATCTAATAATCAAGAATATTTTAGGTGGGAGAATATTAATAACGGTTTCAATTCCTTTAGCCCTACAGAATCTGGTAGTTATAGTGTCTCTTTTATTTCTTTTCCAACAGCTTTCATCGGTAATAATGATGATTATTCTTCATCAACTTTTTCAAAATTCCGTGGATTTAGAGCTGATATAGCTAATAGATTAGCGATAGATAATCCAAATTTCACTGGTTCTATTAGCGCTTTATCTGGATTCCCAATAGAATATTCAATAAGTAATGGAGATACTATTGTTACTGGTGGATATGGTCCCACATCTCAAGAAGTTATGATTCCTGCTTTTATAGCAGCTTATGGAGGTAGAAGCTCGCTTAATGTTTCATTAAATCAAATGCCTGTTATTCCTTTACCTAATTGGCGTATTACATATGATGGGCTTGTTAAAATAAAATCAATCAAGAAATATTTCAAAACATTTAGTTTAGCCCATTCTTATAGAAGCACATATAGTGTAAGTTCCTATGTAACTAATCTAGATTATATAGATGGAGATGAAATTAACATGAATAATATGAGCTATCATGTTCAAAAAGAAATTTCTCAAGTTTCAATCAGTGAACAATTTAGTCCTCTTTTTAAACTAGATATGTTATGGAAAAATAGTTTGATTACAAAGATTGAAATTAAGAGTAGCAGAATGCTTTCTCTTTCTCTCTCGAATAATCAATTGACAGAAACAAACACTAAAGATTATGTTATTGGTACAGGATTTAGGGTAAAGGATGTTGAGTTTAGATTTATGTCTGGCGGAAGAGGCAAGAAAATGTCTTCTGATTTAGATTTAAAATTAGATTTAAATATTAGGAATAATAAAACAATTATAAGAAAAGTAATTGAAGATGTAGAGCAGATAACGATGGGTCAGCAAACTATTAGTATAAAATTTTCAGCAGATTATGTATTAAATCAGCGTTTAAATATTAAGGCTTTTTATGATAAGATTATTACAAATCCATTTATTTCAACAACTTTTCCAGGATCAATTACTAATGCAGGTTTTAGTTTAAGATTTACATTAGCAGGATAATTTTTTTAAGATAGAAAAAAGTGTATTTTTGAAAAAATTATTTGATTATGAATTTCCCAGTTGAATTAAAATACACAAAAGATCATGAATGGTTAAAAGTTGAAGGAGATATAGTTTATGTGGGTATTACATCATTTGCTCAAAGTGAGTTAGGAGATATCGTTTATGTTGACATTGACACCGAAGGTGAGCAACTAGAAAAAGAAGAGGTTTTTGGATCAGTAGAAGCTGTTAAAACAGTATCGGATTTATTTATGCCTATTAATGGTGAAGTTTTAGAATTTAATAGTAAATTAGAAGATAATCCAGAGTTAATAAATAATGACCCATTTGGTGAGGGTTGGATAATTAAAATCTCTATAAGTAATGTTTTAGATCTTGAAAATCTCTTGAGTGCAGAAGACTATCAAGCTCTTGTAAGTTAAAATTATATATGGAATCAAAGAAAAATTCTAAAGTCAGTTTAGAAAATAAGAAAGGAATGTTTTTGCAAATTGGATTAATGATTGCATTAATTGTAGTTTTAGTTTCTTTTGAATGGAAGAGTTATGATAAATCAAATTATGATTTAGGTAATTTAAACCTTGACGAATTAGAAGAGGAAATTATACCTATTACTCGGCAAGAGGTGAAGCCACCACCACCACCACCACCACCACCAGAAATTATTGAGATTGTTGAAGATGAGGTAGTGATAGAAAATGAAGTAGAGATAGAAGAAACTGAAACAGATGAAAATGAAATAGTTGAAATTGAAGAGGATGATGAAGAGATTTTCATGGTAGTAGAAAATATGCCGTTATTTCCAGGTGGAGATTTAGGCTTAATGAAATTTATCCAAAAAAATGTTAAATATCCTGCAATAGCTAAAGAGTATAATATAACTGGAAAGGTATATGTTAGTTTTATTGTTGATAGACAAGGTAAGGTAACAAATGTTAAAATTGTTCGTGGTGTCGATAAAAACTTAGATGCTGAGGCTTTAAGAGTTGTTTCTTCATTACCAAGATACACTCCTGGAAGGCAAAGAGGTAAAGCAGTTAGGGTAATGTTTACAATTCCTATAAACTTTACATTAAACTAAGATTAAATTTTTCTAAATAATCATTCCAGCTCCAACTGTTTCATTTGTAGCTTCATCAATTATAATAATACTACCAGTATTTCTATTTCTATTATACTTGTCAAAAAATAGAGGTTTTGTTGTTTTTATAGATATTCTTCCAATATCATTTAATCCAATGTCTTTTGCCTCTTCAAGTCTATGAAGTGTATTAATATCTATTTTGTATTTGATATCTTTAATTATACATCTTGCAGTTTGACTTGTGTGACGGATTGTATATTTTCCTCTTAATAAAAGAGGTTTTTTATTCATCCAGCAAATCATTAAATCTATTTCTTGATCAGAATTTGGTTGATTATTTTCTCTAACTATCATATCTCCTCTACTAATATCAATATCATCCTCAAGTGTGATACAAACAGACATAGGAGGAAATGCTTCATTAATCTCACCTTTATATGTGTCAATAGATTTTACTTTAGTAGTTAATCCTGATGGAAGTACCTTTATACTATCTCCAGATTTAAAGATTCCACCTTCAACTCTTCCTGCATATCCTCTATAATCTGGAAATCCTTTTGATTGTGGTCTAATAACATATTGTACAGGAAATCTGCAATCTATGAGATTTTGATCACTTCCAATATGTATATTTTCTAATAGATGCATTAGTGTTGAGCCTTCATACCAAGGCATGTTATCTGATCTATCTACAACATTATCCCCGTTTAGAGCGCTTATTGGTATAAAATTAACATCCTTAATCTCTAGCTTGGAAGCAAAATCTTTAAACTCTGATTTAATTTCATTAAATTTTTCTTTACTGTATTTAACTAAATCCATTTTATTAATACATACAGCAACATGTGGAATTTGTAATAGTGAAGCAATAAAAGCATGTCTTTTTGTTTGCTCGATAACTCCATGCCTAACATCGATTAAAAGAATTGCAAGATTAGCAGTGGATGCCCCTGTAACCATATTTCTTGTATATTGTATGTGTCCCGGAGTATCTGCGATGATAAATTTTCTTTTGGGTGTTGCGAAATATCTATATGCCACATCAATTGTGATGCCCTGCTCTCTTTCTGACCTTAATCCATCCGTTAGAAGTGCAAGATTAATTTCTGTTTCTCCTCTTTGTTTACTTGTTTCTTCTAGTAATTCTAATTGATCCTCAAATATAGCTTTGCTATCATATAATAACCTTCCAATGAGCGTGCTTTTTCCATCATCAACACTTCCAGCTGTTGTGAAGCGAAGCAATTCCATATCTAAATAACCTTTTTCTTTACTCATTTCTTTTTTTTAAAAATAACCTTCTTTTTTTCTATCTTCCATTGCAGCTTCTGATCTTTTATCATCTGCTCTTCCACCTCTTTCTGTTATCCTTGTTGCGGCAACTTCAGAAATAATTTCTTCTAATGATGAAGATTTAGATTCAGATACTCCTGTGCATGTCATATCTCCAATTGTTCTACATCTTACAGTTTTTTCTTCCCATCTTTCATTCTCTTTTAATTCAATGTAATCACACTTAGCAAGAAGGATTCCATTTCTTTTAACAACCTCTCTATTATGTGAAAAATATAATGAAGGTAATTCAATTCTTTCATGAAGTATATATTGCCACACATCCATTTCTGTCCAGTTAGATATTGGGAAAACTCTAAAGTGCTCTCCATTATTTTTCTTTCCATTAAATAAATTCCAAAGTTCTGGTCTTTGATTTTTTGGATCCCATTGGCCAAATTCATCTCTATGTGAAAAAAATCTTTCTTTAGCTCTTGCTTTTTCTTCATCTCTTCTAGCTCCCCCTAGAGCACAATCATATTTTCCTTCTTCTAGACTTTCAAGGAGTGTTATAGTTTGAAGGCCATTTCTAGAAGCATTAATTCCTTTCTCTTCGATTGCTATTCCACTATCTATAGAGTCTTGAACGTATTTGACAATTAAAGTCTCTCCAGTTTTTTTCATTAGACTATCTCTATATAAAATTGTTTCAGGAAAATTATGTCCAGTATCTATATGCATTAAAGGGAATGGTATTTTTGCAGGGTAAAATGCTTTTCTTGCCAGATAGAACATAATAATTGAATCTTTACCACCAGAAAAAAGCATGACAGGTTTTTCAAATTGAGAGGCAACTTCTCTTAAAATAAAGATTGCTTCAGATTCTAATTCTTCAAGATGTGTTAGATTGTAAGATTGCATTTTATTTATATTGTATTTTTGGAAGGATAGCTTTGATTAATTGATTAGCTGATTCATCAATAGATCTGTTACTAGTATTAATGTTTATATATGTATCATCTGGAATTTCAAATTTTGATGATATCCCAGTAAAGTTTTCTATTTTTCCTTGTCGTGCTTTTTTGTATAATCCCTTTGTGTCTCTTTTTTCACATGTATCTAAATCTGTATTTATAAATACTCCTATAAAATTTTCTTTACCTATAATTTCTTTAGCTTTTTGGCGGATTTTATTTGATGGGCTTATAAAACAATTAATAGTTATCACACCACAATTAACAAATAACTTTGAAACTTCAGAAATCCTTCTAATATTTTCTAATCTATCAGTACCTGAAAATGACAGGTTATTACTTATTCCAATTCGTATATTGTCTCCGTCTAGGATTTGAACAAGATACCCCTTATTAAATAAGATCTTTTCAATTTCAATAGCTATAGTTGTTTTTCCAGAACCAGATAAGCCAGTCAACCAAATAGCCTTAGCTTTTTGATTTAGTTGTTTTTCCTTATGTTCTTTAGAGATGATACTATTGAAAACTGGAAATATATTATTATCGCTCTTATTCATATTATGCAAATAACGGAAAATTTGTTAAATTTAAAAGATTGTTAAACTGAATATTTAACTAGATTTGTATACTTTGAAAATAATGTCTGATAAACAAGTAAATATATCTAAGTATCTTGACTCCACTTTTTTAAAGACTTCCGGTGAGTTAGGAGTATCAAATTCAGAACTTGAAATACTAGTTACTAATTTTATTAATGAAGCTATTGATTATGATTTTAAATGCATAATGATTAGACCAATATTTGTTTCTTTAGCTAAAAAAATAAAAGATGAACGAAAATCTAAGATTAATGTAGGTACTGTAATTGATTTCCCTCTAGGAAGTAACTCTCTACAGAGTAAGATTAAAGAAGCAGAAATTGCTATTAATGATGGGGTTAAAGAATTAGATTTTGTCTGTGATTATAATACTTTCAAAATGGGTAATTATAAAATTTTTGATGAATCTATCTTTGAATGTACAAAATTTGCTTTAAGTAATAAAGTTATTGTTAAGTGGATTATTGAAACCGGTGCGCTTTCTAAAGTGGAGATTAAGTTAATCTCAGAAAGGATCTATAATATTGTATTAGAAAATTTTCCAGAAAAAATCTTAAAAGTATTTATTAAAACATCAACTGGTTATTATGGAGGTTATGGCGCTACCATAATGGATGTTAAGGCCATAAAATCTGTTATTAGTAATATGCCTATTAAAGCTTCTGGGGGAGTATCAGATTTAGCTACTTGCCAAGAAATGATTAACCTTGGTGTATCCCGTATTGGCACATCTAAGGCCTTGAATATTTATCAAGAATATCATTCATGAATTTTACTAATCTACTTTTATTATCCATTAACGCATCTATAAGTGCTGGAAATGAAATCATGGATATTTACTCATCAGCTTTTATTGTTGAGAATAAAAAAGACAATTCTCCTTTAACTTTAGCTGACAGAAGATCAAATTCTTTAATAGAAAAGGCTCTTCAAAATACGGATATTCCATATCTAAGTGAGGAGGGAAAAGAAATTCCTTTTGAAAAACGAAAAAAATGGGAATATTTCTGGATGGTTGATCCATTAGATGGCACTAAAGAATTTGTTAAAAGAAATGGTGAGTTTACTGTTAATATTGCTTTGATAAGAAAAAACCAGCCAATTATGGGTGTTATATATGTTCCTTGTACTAAAGAATTATATTATGCCCTAGAGGGCTTAGGATCTTTTAAAGTTAAGGTTAAAACAGGAGATAATATTAGTGATATTAATAGATTAATTAAGGTATCACAGAAGCTACCTATTAATACTACTAAATCTAAATATATAATTGTTGGTTCAAGATCTCATATGACAAAAGAAACTGAAGATTATTTTAAGTTAAAACAAGAACAAAATAATATTGTTGAGATTTTAGCTATAGGTTCTTCACTGAAAATTTGTATGGTTGCCGAAGGTAAAGCTGATTCATATCCTAGATATGCCCCTACAATGGAATGGGATACCGCTGCAGGACATGCTATTGCAAATATGTCAGGTTATAAAATTTTACAATATAACTCTACACAAGAGATAGAGTATAACAAAGAAAATTTATTAAATCCCTGGTTTTTAGTTGAGAAAAAATCTAGTAATGATCATTAGAAGTTCTAAATATATATACAATAGAATTATAAGAAACTTTGATGATAAAGATTTTTTAGAGCTTTTTAGTAAAGGCGGATTAGCACTTCTCTTTAGAGTTGGAGGGCAATTATTAGGATTTTTATTAACCTTTGTTATTGCAAAAATTTGTGGAGCTGATACTTTGGGAGATTATGTATTAGCTATAGTTATTCTTAAGGTATTTACATTAATATCTAAGTTAGGGCTTGACACTGGATCTATTAAATATATAGCTGCTTATGCAGCTGAGAGAAGATATAGGAGTATTACATTATTTAGAAAAAAATCAGTTACGTTAATTACTGTAATGTCTGTATTGTGTTCTTTTATAATGTATTTTGGATCAGATTATATTGCGCAGTTTATTACTGTAGAATCAGATCATATTAAAATTACATCTTTCTTTGTTTTACCAATGTCAATTTTTATTTTTCATTATCAAAACATGAGAGGACTCAAACTCATTGGTGGATACTCTTTTTTCTTTTGGATGTCACAATCATTATTTTCTTTAATCACGATTTTAATTTTAACTAAATATATAAATGTAGAATGTGTAGATGCACCTTTATATGCCTATCTCATTAGTCTTATCATTGTTTCAATATTATCTGTTTTAGTATTTACATATTTTTTTAGAGAGAAATTTAAAGTTTCAGAGGATACACTAATCAATAGTGATACTGATAGTATTAAAGATATATTAAGAGTTTCATTACCACTAATGTTAGCTCAAGCAGTTCATTTTATAATGTCTTGGACAGATAAAATAATGCTTAACATACTTTATAGTCCAGATGTTACGACTGAATTTACTAATTCTGCTCAAGTTGGCGTATACCATACTGCATTTAGACTTTCAATGTTTGCTACAATTGGTCTTATGGCTTTTAAAAGTATAGCTTCACCAAAATTCGCAGAACTATATAAAAAAAATGATATTAAATTATTAAAGAAAGTCACACAACAATCAACTAAATTAATTTTTTGGACAACACTTCCTCTAGTAATTATTTTTGTCATTTTTTCAGATTTTTTGATGGGGTTATTTGGAGAAGAATTTGAAAAAGGTGTTTTTGCATTTATAATTCTTTCAATAGGAAGGGTGGTAGTTTCATTTTCTGGAGCAGCAGGCAATTTATTACAAATGTGCGGTAGACAAGTTATTTTTATGAATGTTGCAATTATAGGATCAATAATTAATATTGTTTTAAATTTTACCTTAATACCTATTTATGGTATTAATGGATCCGCGATTGCTACTATGCTTAGTCTTATAGTTTTTAATTTTTTATTAGTTTACTTTGTGAAAAGAGAGTTTGGTTTCTATACGTTTTATATACCCTTTCTGAAATCTAATAAATTATGATTCTTCCAAATCTTTTAATTGTAGGAGCTGCAAAAAGTGGGACAACTTCTTTACATAATTATTTGAAGCAACATCCTGATATTTTTATGACAGATCATAAAGAGCCTCATTTTTTAATTAATAACGAAATAGGCGTAAATAGAATTCCAAATGGAATCTCTAAGTATAAAGATTATTTAACTCTTTTTAAGGATGCTAAAAACTATCAATATAGAGGTGAATCGAGTGCAATGTATTTGCAATTTCCTGAGATATCTATAAAAAATATTAAAAAACACCTTGATGATGATGTTAGGATTATTATAATGTTAAGAAACCCTATTGAAAGAGCTTTTTCAGGATATCAGCATGTTAAAAGGTATAATATGCTGGAAAAGTTAGAATTTAGTGAAGCAATTGATGTATGTGAAAATCGATATTTTACAAATACTAATTGCACCCCTGCTAGCAGGTATCTTAATATAGGCCTGTATTATAATATGGTTAAGAAATTCCAGGAAAATTTTGGGAATAGAACACATGTGATTATGTATGATGATTTTATTGATGATACTCAAAAGGAATTATCTAATGTTTTCAATTTTCTTGATTTAAAAGGGATTTCAATAGATACTAATCAAAAATTTATGGTTGGAGGTTGGCAATGGAAAAGCATGTTTTTTAAAAACCTCTTTACTAAAAAGGGTTGGATGAGTAAATTTATAAGATTCATTTTTCCTTTTAATCGATTAAGAAGATCTTTAAGGAGACATTTAATCTCTTTATTTTCATCACCTGTTGAGGCAATGGATAATACAACAAAATCTAAATTACAAGATTTTTATTATAATGATATTATAAGTTTGTCTAAACTTTTAGATAGAAATTTAAAATCTTGGCTAAAATGAATCTTCCTAATTTCATGGTTATTGGTGCCGCTAAATCTGCAACCACAACATTGTACAATATTTTAAAACAGCATGATGCTATCTTTACTCCAACATTTAAAGAGCCTCATTTTTTTAATATTGACAAGAACTTTAATAAAGGCTTAACATGGTATAAGAAAACTTATTATAGTAAGGCTAATCATCATAAAGCTATTTTTGACTTTACACCTACATACCTATACTCATCTAATTGTGCAGAAAGAATTTATAAGAATCTTGGATCTGAAATGAAATTTATTATAGTTTTAAGAAACCCTGTTGATAGAGCATATTCCCATTATTTGCATTCTAAACGTGATGGGCATGAGAATTCTGATTTTAAGAGTGCAATCTCAAATGAAAAAAATAGAATTGAGATATCTAGAAAGAAGAAAGATCTTTTATCTGAACTTAGGTGTTCGTATTTAGCACAAGGAAAATATTGTGATATGATTAGTGCTTATTTGAAGTATTATCCTTTAAATAATTTCTTAATTATTAATTTTGAATCGGAAATAGTTAATAATTTAGAAATAACAATAGGGAAAATATCAAATTTTTTAGATCTTGATTTATCAAATCTAGAATTAAGTTTTCATAGTAATAAGAGTGGAAAATCACGATTTTCTTTTATTCAAAAATTGATGCTTAAAAATAGTTTTTTA
>Ga0114994_10000592_pt1 | contig 24835 bp, 16 predicted proteins | sample ArcticOcean_MG_C_9_FD_87043 | JGI IMG/M metagenome (GOLD analysis project Ga0114994, IMG submission 87043) | Marine microbial communities from western Arctic Ocean - ArcticOcean_MG_CB2_152 | ecosystem: Environmental > Aquatic > Marine > Oceanic | place: Arctic Ocean: Canada Basin | collected...
AGTTCACTCGGGCCCCGCCTTCACCGCGAGCGCTTCGACGGCCTCCTCCCACGGGTCCAACTCGCCGTCGAGCTTCCGCGACGCCGCCGCCAGCCGCGTGAACCCGCGGAGCATGGCCCGGTGCTTCGCGGCGTCCTGGAACTCCAGGTCCACGGACGCGCCGTCGTTTAAAACCAGCGACACGGTGAAGGGCCGCGCGACCGTGCCCGCGGAGTGCGCCCGCTGCAGCACGCGCGACGACCCGCGCCCGCAGACCTGCACGACGTCGGCCATGCGCACGACGCGGTAGCCCTTGGAGAAGCGCTTGAGCCGCCGCAGGCCCGCGTGAACCACAGACGAGGGCTCGTCCTCGGCCGCCCAGCTCAACTCCGTGAGGTCTTCCGAGGCCCGGAACCGTCTGACGTGGGCCTTGCCCCGGCGCCCGTGCTTGACCGCCACGAAGCCTTGGCGCAGCGCCGCCCGGAACTCCACATCATCATAACCCACAATCTCCTCGGCCGCCATGGGCCGGGCGATGGGTGATGCAACTCGTCGCAGGGATAAGGCGGCGTCGTCCGAGGAACAGGACAAGGAACGGGCCGGGAAGTGCCGCAGGTCGGGCGCGGGCGACATGAGGTCCTGCGGCGGCGGACTCGGCGGCGGTGGCGGTGGCGGCGGCTTGGCGTCTTCCACCGGCGACGCCTCCGTGTTCTTGGGCGGCGACACCAGGCTCGGGAGGTCGCCGCCCGAGCCCCGCGAACTGAGGTCCGCGCCGCTCGCGTCGTCGTCGAAGTCCTCCAATTCCTCGACGCCGAACGAGTCCCGTAAAAGCAGCGTGCGCCCTTCGGCGGGGCTCGCCCGCGGCGGACTGGGCCGCTCCGGCGTCCCCTGGCTATTGGGGCGCGGCGGCAGCGGCGGGGGCGCCGGCGGCGCTATCGTGTCCTCGGCCTCCATGAGGTCCACCAGCGCCGCCGCCGCGCGCGCCACGGGCGACGGCTTCGGCGGCGACGGCGCCTGCAGGTCCACGGGCGACGGCGCGCGCGGCGCCGCATCACTTAAATCGGACTCGTCGTCGCTCGGGAAGCGGTCGCGCCACGCCGCCAGGGCCTCGTACAGCACCCGCGCCTTGGTCGCGTGCAGCAGCTGCGCCACGACGTTCGGTTTCTCGTCCGCCTCCGCCAGCGGGGGGTCGACCAGGAAGGAGAGTGACGTGACCGAGGGCGACCGTAACTTGAGGCTCTCCTGGCTCGCGACGCTCAGGTCCTCCTCGAGCGCGTCCATGACGGTGCACGGCCGCCACTCCATCTCCGGCACCTCGGGGCGCCGCGCCGCCCACGCCGCCGCCTCGAGCGCCCGGCAGAGGCGGTCCCGGCGCGCCTTCCGCTGCAGCACCAAGGCCGCGTCGTGCACGCGCGCCCGCCGGTCGTCGGACCGCCGCGTGACCCGCGCCAGCGCCAACGTCGAGGGCCCGCGCCCCGCGTAGCCGCGTTGCGCCGTGGGCCGCGCGACAAGCGTGCGCGGGCGCCGCCTCGCAATATTCCCGATTGGCGCGGCGGTCCCGCCGCTCCGCTTGTCGCAGCACAGGAAGCCGCGCGGGTCCACGGAAGTGTGAAAGCCGAAGGGGGGCCGCTTTGCTACGGCGGCCTGGGGCGAGGGCTGGCCGCCGTGCAGAAGGGCGTGTCCAGGGCGCCGCCGCAGCGCCCCCGGCACCAGAAGGCCCCCGTCGTTTCAGTAACGTCCTCTTCTGTATCACATTCCGAGGACGACGAGGACTCGACGCCGTCGTCAAAGTCCTCGTCTAAGCGTCGTAAAAGTTCCGCGGCGTCGTCGTTGCTCGTGGGCTCGTGGTGGTGGTAGTTCGAGTACATCTGCGTCTGCTCCACTCTGCTTAAAAACGCGAAGCCCTGGTCTCCACCCAACCCGTTCCATACATGTTCCGGGAGCATCTGCTGCAACGAGGGCACATTCTCGGCGACCGCGGCCTTCGTGACGCGCCGCTTCAGGTCGCGCGCCTGCCGCAGCGCGCGCGCGCCGCTTAGGAGGAGGCGCAGGTGCGCGTGCACGCCGTCCACCACATCATCTAAAGCTTTCAGGGCCTTGGGACTGGGCGCGCGCGCCCAGCCCGGCGACGGGGCGCGCTCACCGTCGAGGTCGTCCTCCTCGCACGGCTCGTCGCCGAACGCCGAGGCCGCGTCCGCCGACGTCCGCGTGTGCTGCGTCGAAAGCGGCGGTAAAAGCGGGACGCCCCGCAGCTCGCTCCGTAATAAGTCCACGAGGGGCTGGAGCTTCTCGATCAGCGTGGCGCCGCGCGGCAGCTCGATGTCTTCGCCCACGGGGAGACGGACCCGATCTTCGTCCGCGAAGGCCAGGACCATGTCCGCGCCCTGCTCGAAGTGCAGGGGCAGCCCCGTGACGCCCAGGATGAGGGGCACGGGGCTGTCCAGGTAGTCCCGGAGGTCGGCCGGCAGCGCGCTGATCAAGGGCCCGGCCCAGCGTAGAGGCCTTAGTAAAGAAACAGCACCTAAAGCGCACGTGGACAGCGTCTGGAGGTCCCGGGACACGAACACGACCCGCAACTCCAATAGCGCACACGCCAAGACCCTCAACACGTTCTCCAGCGACAAGCGCCCTAATACCACGGGCAGGGACCACTCCCGGGCTAATCGTGTCGCCTCGTCGCGCGGCGCGCGGGACGCCTTGGCCCGTCTTCGCTTAGGCCGCGTCCACGCCAGCTCGTTGATGCGCACGAGACCGCCTGGGAGGGGCGGCGGCACCTCCGCATAGGCCTTCAACACCGCGTGGGCCGCGGCGTAGCGCCGGCTCCGCGGGTGCCTCCGCGTCTCGAACGCCTCGACCTCCGCTCGGATCGCCGAGCGTAAGACCGCAAAATGTAGAGGTAGAAAAGGAAATTGCGTCACGAGGCAGTAGCACACGTCGACCTCCACGAGGGGCGGCCTATCGTTATCGTCCCCGACGCTCTCGTAGAAGCGCGACGCGTGCGCGCAGACGCCGTACTGCACTCTCCTTCCATCCTTGCCGCCGCCGCTCAACACAAAAATCACCTCCTTGACGCCGCGCATGCTGTTCAGGGCCCCGGGCCTTCTCCCTTCGCCTGAAGAAGCCGCGCTTACTTTGGCGCCCGCCGGGAGACAGAAGTCCGCGATGGCCTCGGCCTCCGTCGGCGCGCCGGTTGGGGACAGGTGGTGCAACACCTTGGGCGAGTACCGCGCATTAATCGAGACGTCGGGGTGCTCCACCAGGCGACTGGGCAGCCCCACGACCAAAAAGTGGTCAAAAATCCGCACCTCGCCCTCAGCCTCCATCGTCTTGCCCTCCGACCGTTTCCGCCCCTTGGCGGCGGCCGTCGCCGTCAGCAGCGGGGACGCCAGGGCCTTGGCCGGCGTCTCCACCTCGGTGCCATTGGTTGGCGTCGGGGGCACGCCCCCCGGCGCTCTCCTTCTTCTCTTCCGGCGCGCGGGCCGCGGCGGGCTCGTGAGGTCGCCGCGCAGCACACGCACCGCTCTTCTTCGCGCGGCCAGCGTGGCCACGCGCTGCACGCGCCAGGCCTTGAGCTCGCTCCGGTCGCGCGCGGCCTCGGCCTCGCTCTGCACGGGCGCGTGGCGCGGCGGGCCGTACATTTTTGAAGGAGTGGAATGGCCTGGTACTCTCCGTCCCGCCGGGACGTCCGTGAGGCAGCCGGCGCCTAATTGCTGAGTGGTCCAGCTGGTCTCGTAGCGGTGATTCTCGTGGATGGGCAGCCTGTTTGACGCGTGTCTGCTCGCCGTCGGCGCGCGCTCAACGTGACAGCGCGTCTCGCAATCAACACCGAGGGCAGGAGCTAAAAATACTAATAATAAAAGCAAAGAAAGCGACCCGTGGACCCGTCGATTGGAGATTGGAAAGCTCTGGAAGAGTCTGATCCCAGGGCGCTGCTGCGAGAGGCGAGTGCCACTTTTGCGTCACTACCCCTATTCTAGATGCCGTCCGCATTCCTCCGCCGGACCTTATCATTGTTGCCTTTGCTTAGAGCTGGGCGGCCTAGCCACGGCCCGAGGCGGGGCCCGTGACCGATAGTATCTATAACTAAATAAATTGAAATCGAGGACGGTATAGACAGTATGTGCAGTATGTGCAGGGGACGCTCAGAGGCCCAGGTCCGAGAGCGGCGGGTGGCCGTCCGGGCGCCGGCCCTGGGGCCAGTGGAAGAGCCGCTCGAACGCTTCAATCGGTAAGTCGTTGATGCTCGCGTGGCGCGTCTTCATGAGGCCGTTCTGGTCGAACTCCCAGTTCTCGTTGCCTGCGTGGGAGATCAGAGTTGTGCTACGCCGGCGAGGTCCTCTCAGTAGGCGTCGAGGCTGGGCCGGCGGTGGCCTCGGCGTGGTCCAGCAGGGCCACCGCGACGGTGATCGGCGCCGGTGCCATTTTCTGCGGCGTTCAAAGGAGGCCTCAAGGTTCTCGACGCTGAACTTGCCGTAGGCGCGGAACCACTTGCCGTCCGCGGTGTTGTACTCGTAGGCGAAGCGCACGGCGATGCGGTCGTCGCCGTGCGCCCAGTACTCCTTGATGAGCCGATACTCGCGCTCCCCCGACCATTTGCGCGAGAGGAACTCCTGGACCTTCTCCCGGCCCTGGAAGATCTCGGAGCGGTTGCGCCACTTCGTGTCCACGGTGTACGCCAAGCATACCTTCGCCGGGTCGCGGTTGTTCCACCCATCCTCCGCGGCGCGTACCTTCATCATGGCGGTCTCCTTCGTAAACGGCGGGACTGGTGGGCGCACATTTGCCGCCATGGTCGGCTTCCGTGGCTTCCGCGGCGCAGCTGCTGTTGCGCTGCGGCACTGGTATGCAGTGGCTCGCTGTGGCTCCTATCCGCCACGGATGCGCACTGATGCACTGGTACGTAGAGGTTTTGTTCTCTGAGCCTTGAGTGTCTTTTTTCTCCCTTAGTGACAAGTTGTTTTGGTGCGCTCGTAGCTTTTTGAGAGCACTGCTAAAACTGTAGTGTGGTCTTGCTGCGTCGCGCGAAGCCGTGCAGCCTCAGCACTCTCTACTCAAGAGCAAGTGCCTGTGCATGCGCAGCTGCTCAGTGCGGGGTTTTTAGGCGTCGCGATATACTTCCCACACCTCGGTCCTCTTAGATATCTTGCTGACGCGTACGCAGCCTTCCTCCGAAGCGCGCAAATTTCACTTCCGCCCAGCGCGGCGCGCCATCTACCACCGGGCGCCCTGCTACCCAATGGGAAGTAGTCCGGTTCCACCGGTCGACGCGGCGAATCCCATTTTCAACACAGAATATTTATTACTCCACCCCTAGGAGGAGCAAGGCCTTGCAAAGAACGCCTCCGGCAGCTCCTCCCCGTACATCCGTTCGTGATCCGGGTCCTCCCTGTGCAGCTTTTCCCGCAGCTCCGCGGCCGCCGCGGCATCCCCGTCCGCGCCGCGCGCGAGGCGCAGGTGGAGCATCGCCATGTGCGGCCAGCGCGCGTCCGGCTCGAGCGCCCGCAGCTCCTCCAGCGCCGCAATCTCCGCGTCGACGGAGGCGTACTTCGACCGGCGGAGGACGTCAAACTGGAACCACCACGTGCTTTGATCATCCGGCTCGCAAAACAAGGCCTGGCGCGCGAGCGCCAGCTCCGCGACGGCCGTCGCGGCGTCGAGCGGCGCGGGCAGCGTCGCCGCGAGCGCGTGGTGCGCCGAGTAGTTCGAGAAGTTCGCCCCCAGGCGGTCGCGCGCGAAGGCCCGCGCGTCCGCTGCGGCCTCGCCCGCGAGCCGCGAGACGAGCCGCCGGTAGTGCCAGCAGTGGAAGTTGCGCTCGTCGAGCCGCAGGAACTCCGCGCAGAGCGCCAACTCGTCCGCGGCCCACTCCGGCCGGCGCCGCACCGTCCACAGGCGGTGGTGCCAGGCCGCGTAGCACTTGGGCTGCTTCCGTAGACACCGGGCCGTGAGCGTGAGCTCGGCGCTCATCTCCCCGACGTCCATGCTCCCGCCCGCTTTGGTCTCCCGCGCCAGCAGCATCTCCCGCCGGTAGTTCCAGAGCGTCGGCACGTCCGGGCTCGCGAGCAGGAGCTTCTCGACGATCGCGTACGTCTCGGAGTCGTTCTTCTGGGCTTTTTTCGCGGCGAGCGCGTGCTTCAGCAGGGCGGCGTAGGTCGCGGCCTTCTTGCGCCGCGCGGTGACCTTGTCGGCGGAGGGCGGCGGGCCCTTCCGGACGCCGTGCATAGTGCCTCGAGCTCTCACGCAGCAGAAGTAAGTTGCGCACGCGTTCTTGCGCTGTAAAAAAAAACAGTACGAATGCTGTTCGCGCGCGTTTGGCACGCAGCTGTAGAGCTGCGCCTTTGAGGAGCCCTCACCGTAGGGTTCGGGTTTTCTGTACGGGTTTTACCTCGCTTTTTCATTACGTGGCTCTCCATAGGCTCTACGGTTGCTGTTGCGCGTTGTAGCGTCTGTCTCTTCGCCCCTTCAGCGCCGCTCCTGCACGGGAAGCAAGGCACGGACCTAAGCAAACACCAGGCTTGTGTCGCCAAGTAGTCATCAGGCGCTGCGCACGCGTGCAGGACCAGGCAATCGCGACCACGATGCGCGCAACATTCATCCTCGCGGCCGTCGCGTCGGCGCGGACCGCCGCGCTGCACCTGAGCCTGCCCAAGCGGCCAACGCTGGGCCGGAGGGCCGCGAAGAGCGGCGCTGCCGAGAAATCGATGGAGGGCCTCAACAAGGAGTTCTTCGCCATCGCCCTGCCGGCGGTGGTCCAGTTCGCCGCCGAACCCTTCGCGCGGCTCGTGGACACGGCGTACATGGGGCGCCTGGGCGCGACGGCGCTGGGCGGCGCAGGCGCGGCCGTGTCGGCGCAGTACGCGCTGGGCAAGCTGTCGAACGATCCCTTGCTCCGCACGTCCATCTCCTTGGTCGCGGCGGAGGGGGAGACCGGCGACAACAGCGCCGCGGTGGCGGCGGCGCTGTGTTTAGCGCTCTTCGTCGGCGCGCTCCAGGGCCTCACCGTGCTGTTGGCCGCGCCGCGGCTCTTGCAGGCCTTCGGCGTCGCGGCGTCCTCGCCGATGCAGAGCCACGCGCTCTGGTACCTGAGGATCGCGGCGCTGGGCGCGCCGACCGCGACCGTGTGGCTCGTGGCGAACGGCGTCTTCCGGGGTTTGGGCGACACGGCCACGCCCCTGAAGTGGGCCCTCGCCTTCACCGCTTTGAATGCGGTGCTCGACCCGCTCTTTATTTTTCCATTGCGGCTGGGCGCGGCGGGCGCGGCCGCCGGCACCGCTTTAAGCCAAACGCTGGCGCTCTACCCGTTACTCCGGGCCCTCGCGAAGCGGACGGGCGCCGGCTCCGTCGCCAACTTGTTGCGGTGCGAGCGGAGCGCGCTCACGGCGCAGCTCGCAAACTACGGCAAGGCCGGCGGGCTCGTGTTGGTGCGGACGCTGGGCAAGATCTCGGCCTACTCCGTCTGCGCGCGCGAGGCGGCCAAGCTCGGCGCCGTGTCGTCGGCGGCCCACGCCGTGTGCTTCGCCCTGGGCGTCGCCACGACGCAGCTCTGCGAGGCCGCGGCCGTCGCCACCCAGACCCTGCTAGCCCGGGAGTTCTACGCGGAACACACCCAGGACACGAAGCGGTCCAAGCACATTCTGCAGCTCGGCATGGCCACGGGCCTCGGGTGCTCGTCCCTGTTGGCCCTGTGCACGCACCTCAACCGGTTCAACGTGGTCAACGGCCTGACGACGGACCTCAGAGTACGGGCGGCGTGCCTGGGCGTCTTCCCCCTGGTCATGCTCTGCCAGGCCCTCAAGGGCCTGGCCTACCCGGTCAACGGCGCGTTGATGGGCGCGCTCGACTGGAGCGCGGCGTCGGTGACGATGTGGGCCTCGAACATCGCCTGCCTGATGGTGCTCGCGCGGCCGGCGCCGGCGTCGCTGGCCAAGCTCTGGCAGGGCTTCGCCGCGCTCTTCGTGGTCCAGTGCACCGCGGGCCTCCTGCGGGTCGGCTCGCGGACGGGGCCGTGGCGGCGGCTGCGGTCATCGTCAGCCTAAAGTATTTAATATGATTACGCGGCGCGTTGACGGCGTTGATGACGTGGCGCGTCGACAGCGTACTACGAAGTAGGTCGAGTCCCGCGGATCTACTTGCTGCGATGCCCCGCGGCCACCGTAATTAGAACGTATGGGTAGAATGACTAACACCATGTGCCCGTCAGAAACGAACATGTTTTGAAATTCCCGCGGCCGCCCTCCGAGAAGATCTTTTAAATATTCGGGTTTTAAAAAATCGATGGTTTAAAAAATGCAGATGATCTTTTTTAAAAAACCCGAATCTTATAAAATATTAACGTAAGATATTTTTTAATATTTGTTAATGTCTTTTTCAAATACCCGCACGTTTCAGACCAATATTGTTAACCTGTGATGGTTTAGGGGTATAACAATAAAATGGTTGGTATATATAATGAATGCCCAAAGAGTATTCGACATTGATAGTGTGAAAGAAATTATATTGAGTTATTGCTTACCAGCTTTTACAATAGTAACAAAAGACATGATCGATAAGAAAATTCGATTATCGTTATTTGACGCATCTAATAGAATAAATTGTAGAACTTCCTCTTATTTCCAAAGAATTTAAAAAAGTTACAAGAAATCGACAAACGAAAAATGTTCTGGCATTATAACGTGAGAAGTAGCGGATTTAGATCATTAAAGAATTCTTTAATGAATAAAAAGATTCTTCTTTTTAAATTAAAGACTAACAAAATTCGACCAAGTGACGCAGTAAGATTTTATGCTTAAACCCGCACGATATATAAAAATGATCACATAAATACTTACTTACGCATCCCGCGCAGCACGGCGAGTGCACAAGTTGAACCTCCACTCTCACTCGACGCGATGGGTTGGGGCAGGAATCTAGGCATAGACCTGTCTAGCGTGCGTGTCCGCTTAACTATTCTCTCACTCGACGCCTTCGACGCGCGACGCGTACCGGTACTACTGGAACTGGTATGTTCCTCTGCCGCTCTCCGTAAAATTTTAAGTGCTCGAGCCACCCGCATAACGTTGATCGCGGTGCGCGACTGTGGTGACAACGGAATTTGGGAGCCCACTTGTTTCACCTACCTACCAGCATAACTACCTAGCACCTACCCGTAGAGTCCGGCAGCTCTGCGCCCCCTAACATATCCCGCCGTCGACGGGTAACATATCGGTATGTAACCCCCACGCCGCCGGCACCGCCTAAAAGAGGGTCCCTTAGGCGCCTACTCGCCCTTGTTGATCTGGTCCACGAGCCACTCCATGCCGTCCTGGAGGCCCTTGCCCGTCTTGGCGGAGCACTCCACGACGGAGTAGTTGCGGCCCTTGAGCACGGGCGCCACGGCCTCCTCGATCTCGCACTGCTCCATGGCGTTCATGAGGTCGCTCTTGTTGCCGTACACGAGGACGGGAATGTCGGCCAACTTGGCCTCGTCCACGAGCTGGCCCAGCTCCATAGAGGTCTCCTCCATGCGGCGGTGGTCCGCCGCGTCGATGACGTACACCAGGGCGTCCGTCTGGTCGAAGTAGTTGCGCCAGTACGGCCGGATGCTCTTCTGGCCGCCGATGTCCCAGACGTTCAGCTTGAAGCCGTCCTGCATGAGCGACTTGATGTTGAAGCCCTGGGTCGGCATGATGTGGCTGATGTCCTCCTCGCTGAGTTTTTTGAGGATGGTCGTCTTGCCGCTGTTGTCCAGGCCCAGCACCAGAATGCGCGCCTCGTTGTCGCTGCGCTTGAGCTTGCGGAGGAGCGTCTGCGCGCGCGGTCGAGTGGTTGCCTTAGGTGTAGGTGGCGGGGGCGGGCGCAGCGATGGCGATGGCGTGCCAGGGCAACCTCCTCTCGACGGCGCCGCGCGGACTCGAATCGCACATCAACACGTGGTCTGAGCCGCGCGACGCGACGCCTGGCTTCGACGCCAACGCGCCGATCGCGCATGGTGAACAGCCCCGGGTCTCTCGCGTCGCGCGGTGGCGCATGGGGCAGGGCGCGCTGGGGCAGCTTCATAACTGACACAGGGCCGCACGAGGAGCCCCATCGTGCCCTCCTGGTCTTAGATCCTGAGCAGCGAACGGCGGACCGCGTCGGCAGAGCGGTGTCGAGAAGCGAAAAACGCAGCGAGTAAGCCGGTGGCGCGTTTCGCTTTGTTTGTAAAAACAGGACGCTAGCGCCGGCTAGTGGCGCCGGCCTGGAAGGCGTCGGGCGCTCGCCGTTGGCCTGCCCTATCTCCTTCGCAGGGCTTTGAAGGAGGCCCAAAAACCCGCACTCAAGCACGAGTCAACAAGCGCCGCCAACCGAGCGCGGCTGTACAGGCGTAGAAGTTGATTCGTTACAAAAACTGGTTTGAAACTTGATAGTTTGACAGCTTGGCTGTAAAACTGCTCGATTTAAACGAGTGCTTGTTAACAACAAGAGAGCAAAATACAAAAGATTAGACAAGCAGCAAACATGCGCTGGCTCCTCCTCTGCGTCGCCGCGGCGACGCACGCGCTGACGCCGACGCAAGTGCGCTCGCGGCTCGCGCTGTCGGGCGAGACGACGGCCGCGCTCAAGGACCAGATCATGAACGCGGTTTGGGGCACGTGCAACGGCGTCGACGCCGACGAGCGGACGCGCACTACGATCGCGGCGCTCTGCGACGAGCTCGAGGCGCGGCAGGACCGGCGGCTCTTCGCGCCCCTCGAGGGCGAGCACTCCTTACTCTTCACGACGGTGGCCGGCGGCTCGTCGGGCAAGCTCGGCCCGTTCGTCGGCGCGGTGACGCAGAACTTCATCGACGCCGTCGCGTTCGAGAACGTGGTGGAGCTGGGGCCCCTCAGACTCGTGCTCCGGGCGAAGCGGACGCCCACGGACGGCCAGACCTATCGCGTGGACTTCGAGGCGCTTGGCGTGGAGGTGTTCGGGGTCAAGCTCTTCGAGAGGGCCATGGGCGGCGGCGGCGCCTGGAAACTGCGGTACGTGGACGACGACGTGCGGATCATGGACACGCCGTCGCTTTTTGTGCTAAAGCGGCGGACCTTGGACGTCTCGCTGCGGGACGTGCTCGCGGACCCCGCCCGGTTCATGGAGGACGCGGACTGAGGGGCCCGCGGGAACCATTTGTTATAAGTTTATGCCCAGTGTTCCCTCCTGGATCTTCCCCGCCCCCTGGACGGCTCTATGCCCCACACAAGCAGTTAACACCAACAACATTAGCCGCGCCTCGCGTCGACGGCCCACGGGGAGCCTCTCATCCACGTACGAGAGCGACGGAGCGGGCCACGGCCCAGGCACACGCACGCCCCGCCGCGGCGGCCGCCTACTCGTTCGCCTCACCGAGGTCCTTGGGGTCGAAACCCTGCCAGAAGTCCGCGTGGACCTGCTTCTCGTGGTCGCCCGCGAACGCGTCGATGGGCAGGTCGACCTCGACCTGCTGGGACGGGTCGCCCTGGACCGTGTTGGCCGCGGCGGCGCTCTGCGCGGCCTGCACGGCCTTGACGATCTCGGGGGCCTGCTCCATGGTTCGAGACCTGCGGCGCGGCGAGCGGTGAAGGGCGGTGGCGTCCCGCGGAGCGCCTTTGTGCGCACACCTTGTGGGGGGCCGTCAGGGGGCGCCGCGGTTTGCTGCAGCGCGTTGTGGCTCCGACGGCACCACCCCTAAAGTATCTGCAGTAGGCAAAGGACGCGGTTGTTGACCGATGCTCTAATGCGCTCAACTAGCTCGTTGACGGCGTTCTAAAAACCCGTCCGGGTACGGGTTTTCGAATGCCGCAAAAGCTACTACAACTTAGGTCCCTTACAGCCCTTGCAAAGGCAGCGCAGCGGCTGAAAACTATGCGTTGGGTTTCTGTGCTCACTGCACTCGTCGGGACATGCTCGGCTTTTGTGGCGAGACCTAACGCGCCTGTTACGGCCAGGAGACAAAACGAAGCACCACGGCGGTCCGCGCCCGCGTCCGCAGAAACGACGCCACCGGCGCGCGCTAGCGACGCGAACGCCTGCACACCCGCGCACTCTGAACGCGCGACGTATGCGCGCACATGCGCCGCGCCCGCACGCACGCCGTCAGAGCGAGCGACGCCCGGCCGCACGCAACGCGCTCACCACACAAAACGCACCCACTGCCCGAGCGAGCCCGCGCGCACCACGCTCACCACACATCCGCAGGTCCGTCGTGACGAACTCGCTCTTCGGCCTGGGCGCGCCCGAGCTCGTGGTCATCCTGGGCCTCGGGGCCTTCGTCCTGGGCCCGGACAAGCTCGCCAGCATGGCCAAGGACTTCGGCAAGGTCGCAGGCGAGCTCAAGGACGTGCCGAAGGAGTTCAAGGAGGGCTTGGAGGAGGGCGAGGCCGCCAAGGCGGGCCGCGTCCTGAGCGAGGAGTCCGTGCCGGAGAAGGAGGAGTCCGCCTAGGCGCCTTAGGCTTATTGCTTACTCGTCCGGGTCTTTTGTCTTCACGGACGGCTCCTCGACTTGAGTCAAATGGCTGAGGTCCCCGTTCAGTGCTGTTTCTAAATCTTCAAACGCCTGCTGCTGCATGACCTGCGTCTTCTTCAGCTTCTGGATCAGCTTCATCTCCTCGCGCTCCATGTGCGCCACCTCCCGTTCCCTAGCGACCGTCCCTTCTTCCTCCTCCCGCACCTTCTTCTCGTAGGCCTTTCTGTTGGCCCTCAAGACCCCGGCCTTCTCGGCCTGGCGTTGAGCGCGTAGCTTCCCCTCGCCCTCCTTGATCGACGTCCGCTTGCGCTGCTTCTCCATGACGTCCGCGAGCTTATCCGCCCGGATCTCGTCCCGCGCGTGGGCCGCTTCCGAACGCGCCTCCCGCACCTTGGCGAACTTCACTTGCTGCACGTGGTCCATGGCCAGCTGCCGGTTCCGCCTGGCTTCGGCTTCGGAAGCTTTGTTCGCTTCAGCCTCGAGCTTTCGCCGTCGCTGCGTCCGCCGGTGCCGCGCGTCTCGCTCCGAATTGTGGCGCTCGTGCTCGACCCGCACTTTGAGCACCTCCTCTGCCCGCTCCCGCGTCTTCTCGATCTTCTTGTAGGCCTTGGACTCCTCCTTTTTGAGTAGAGCGATGCGATTCACCAGCAACCGCTTGTCGTGCTCGGCCTGCTTCTTCTTCTGCTTCACTAACAGCATCTTGGACTCGAAGTCGCTCTGCTCCGTGGCCACGGAGCGCGACATGGTGGGGGTGGGCTGTCGAGGGTGTGCGTGGGGCTTAAGCTCCTCGGTGGGCTGTGCAGGCTAGGCCGAGGCGCGGTCTGCGCGTGCTGTAAGCGTGGGTGCTTGTGGCGTCGGCGGGCGTGCAGGCAGCCTCTCGTTTAGGTTGGGCTGCTTCGTTTACGCTCAATGCCCAGCGCGTTACGGCCGAACCCGCACTCTAGAGGGCTGCAGCTGCTTAGCTAGGAGAATGAACCATGCCGACTCCTAGTGGGTAGACGGATGCCCCGGGGAAGCTTCCACAAACTGTCAAATTGGGCACGGGTTTTATCATTGTACGCCATCGCATCCTCTGCAACTTTGCGCGGCAGCATACCTGCAGAAAAAAGAATACGGAATAAGTGGCAAACACAGACGAGAGCACCGCTGCAACAGCAACGCCACTCGGTGGACACGATGCCCACCGCACACCAGAGCGCCCTGGGCCGCCTCCTTTTGTGCGGCCTGGCCCTGTTGGTGGCCGTGACGGGCTGGGCGCGGCTACGGACGATTAGGACAGGAACCACGTACGCCGCGATCCCGCCCTTCCGCCCCCTGCCGCCGCACTTCGCGCCCCCTGAACGCTCAAGGTGGGGCCGCGGCGCGAAAGCGCCCTACCCGACGGGCGCCTGGTGGCTCAACGCGGCGCTAGGGAACGTGCCCGTCCCAGCTTTACCGTACCAGATTGCGGTGACGGACAAGGGCGCTCAGCTCAGCTACGGCTTTCGGAGACGGCGGGCGACCAGCGAAGCACAAATAGACCCCTTCGGCGTGGACTGGTTCGCGCAGCCCGTGGACTTCGGGGGGGCGGCCCGCGTGGCCGAGCAAGCCGCGGCCCGCGTGGCCAAGGTGCAGCAGGCGGCGGGGGGTTTCGTAGCCGCGGGAGATGCGCTGTACGGGCGGAACGCCTCCAAGAACGCGACGCTGGAGCGCCGGAGTGCATTAGGCGTGACGGCGGACTACGGCGGCGTGGGTGTTGTTATTTGCAAGGGGTCGCCCCTCGTCACAATCGAGTTGGACAAAGGACAGAGCCTGGCGCTAGCGCCGGGCGGCGCCAGTGCTGTTAATGGGAATGTCAAGGACGTCCAAATTCAAAAAGATCCCCGGCTGCGCCTTGTTACCTTAAATGATAACTCGACGTGGGTCCTCGTGAGCCTCGGGTGCGACGTCTCTCTGTCTAAAAACGGCGAAGCTTTTGGCGTGACCGCGTCCAAGAAAGCTTGTGTACTACGCATCGGCGTTGCACCTTCCACTAAAGAGGACTGGACAGTTTTGGAGCGGGCGGCCGGGGCGTATGCCGTGGGCGGCGAGCCTGAATTTAATCTAGACAAGGACCCCGGGACCTACCACCTAAGGTGGGACACGCGCGGGGACGGGGACCTGTACATGCTGGCGGCGCCGCACCACGTGGATACCCTTATAGACGCGTCGATCAACGAAGGAAGATCGTATTTAACGGGCGCCAAGGGCCCCATGACCTGGTTCAAAGGGGCCGCATGGCCGCTGCGGGAAGCCCTGCCGGACGTGGGGCTCACCAGCGCCGCCTTTACGGAGAAGAAGGTCGACGAGAAAACACGAGCGCTCATAACGGAACAGTGCGGGAAGGACGCGGGGCGGCCCTACCAGACGCGCCAGTCGGAGAAGGGGGGCTACGGCTCCTTGTATTTCGAGGGCAAGGAGCTGGGAAGACTTGCGCGCTTGGCCTTAGTGTGCGCCGACGCCGGCGCGACGCAAGCGTCCGAAAAGGCCACCGCGGACCTGGCAGTTAGATTAGGCCGGTGGCTGAGTCGAGACGACGTCGTGGGCCGCGACAAGACCTGGGGCGGCACCGTGGCGCGCAGCGGCTACCCCGTCAATGCCACGAGAGGCGCGACGGGCGACGCGTTCGGTGATTTTGGCAATGCTTTATACAGCGACCACCACTTCCAGTTTGGGTATTATGCCTACGCCGGGGCCGTGGTAAAAGCGTTACATGCGGACGGGCCGGCCTTGTTACACGCGTGGCGCCCGCGTTTGGACGCTTTAGTGCTGGACTACGCGAACCCGCCCAAAGGAAGCGCGTCCCACTCCTCACAGTTCCCAGTTCATGGTCGGCACAAGGACTGGTACGACGGCCACTCCTGGGCGACGGGCTTGGTCGCCTACCCCACGGGCAAGAGTCAGGAGTCTTCGTCCGAGGCCGCGCACGGCTACCTGGGCGCCGCGCTGTATGGAGAAGCCATTGGCGATGACGCGTTAGCGAATTGGGGCCGGCTCTGTCTGGCGACGGAGGTGCGGGGCGCCAAGACCTACTGGCGCATGAACCCCGAGGGGGACATCTACGACGAAAGTTTCGCCACGAACCGCGTCGCGGGCGGCGTCGCGGGCGGCGCGGCGGTGGCGACGACGTGGTTCGGGAGCAACCCGGAGTTCGTGCACGGCATCAACGTCATCCCCGTGCTCACGGGCCTGACGGATTTACTGATTGACGGCGCGGACGCCTGCGCCGAGGCGCCCATCCTGAACGCGGCGCTTGGGAGGGAAGCGCCCGCGCCGCCCGTGGCGCCGGAGTGGCGCGGCTTCGCGGTCGCGTCGCTGGCCGCCGCGGACCCCCACGAGGCCTGGAGCGAGGCGTTGGAGCTGGACGACGCCGCGTTCGACGACGGCGCGTCCAAGGCGAACCTCCTGCACTGGGTCGCCGCGGCGCGGGCCATGCGCCCAGCGCCGTCCTGCGGCTCGATGATCGCCTCGAACGCGACCCAGTTGCCCTGGAACGTGTCAGGAGTCGATAAGACGTGCGACGGCAACCTCGCGTGCGTGGCCCTGGGCCTCTCGGGCCTCTGCTGCCCGCAGAAGGACGGCTACATGTTCGGCTGCTGCCCGGTGCTCAAGTAAGACACATATAATTAGGGACTCGCGCCGCCCCAGAGCGGCGACCGCGACATTTCCTCCGACTCCGAGCCCGAGCGCATCATCTCGACCTCCGGGATGGAGCTCGACCGCGGGAAGTCCCCGGCGGGCTGCACGGAGCCGCCGCGCCTCCTATCCGGCGTGTTGAGGTCCGCGCGCGGGCGCTCGCCGCGCGGCTCCACGGGCTCCCGCGCCGGGCAGAAGAGCTTCCGGCCCGGCGCCGCTCGCCTCTTACACCGGCAGCCGAGCATCTTCCAGGCACCGGCGGCCATGATGCCGAAGATCACGACGGCGAATGTCACTCCGATGGCAATGGAGGTCGCCGCCATCGCGCCGTTCCCAAGATGAGGAAGGATCCGCGCGCCGCGGCGCACACTATTAAAGTGAGCTCTGGCAACTGAAGCACCGGTCCTGTGCGCCTTTAAATCGGCGCGCCGCCCGCCGCTTTTTTGGCCTCCAGAGAGAGGGTGACGGGTGAAGTATTATGTAAACCCCTAGACTGAAAGCGGAGAGAAAGCTTACAAGTGAAACCCGTTTTGCAAGCCCTTAGGAGGCCCGCCCACTTGCCCTCCGCAGCGGCTACGCGGCGTACACGCCATCGACGAGAGAAAATCAACTTAGCTCACCCCCTTGGACGCGTTCCGCAGGCCCGCCCCGAGGCACGTCGCGCGGACCACGCCGCCGTCCTGGCCCAGCTTGAAGGTCACGCCCAGGAACTTTTTGAGCAGCCTCAAGGTCGATATGGCGTTCGACGAGAGGGGCCCGAGCACGGCGCTGGACGCGTCGTCCGCGCCGCACGCCATCAGCGCCAGAACTAAGGGCTGCGTCGCCGCGTCGCAGCACCCGCCCGCCTTGACCTCGGCCACCAGCGCGCGGGCGCAAGAGGCCCCCAACGCCTCGGGCGACGCGTCGCCCTCCATGGAATGGGCGTCGCACTCCGCGCCGCGGTTTAACTGATCGTTCTCCACCACGAGTACAATGCCGACGCCCGCGACCGGCGCGCAGTCCCGCTGGGCCGAGGCGTCCGTGGCGACGCGCACGTCCACCTGCAAAGGCGTCAAGAACTCCCGCGCAGCCGCCGCGCACCGGTTCGCCAAAGCAGGAGCGCAGCGCGTCGCGTACGCCACTCCTCTCACTCTTTGAGTAGGTGCCGGCGCCGCCAGGTCCACGGGGTCGAGCATGCGCACACATGGGCACCGCAACACAACACTTCCGGCAAGTTTGCTCCAGTCTCTTTTCTCTCGTGATGATGCTTCCCTTCTCTCAATATCGATGACACAGCCGCGGCACCCGAAATTTTCTAAAATAGGCGCGGCGCACTTCGCTAGAGCGTCGGCGGACCTTGCTTTACTGTTGCCGCAGGTCACGCCCTTCAGCGTCAACAGCAAAGGCCGCGCGCCGAAGGGGGCCAGCGGCAATATGGCCGACATGAACCAGCCCACCGGCCGCGTGCTGGGCCCGCAGTCGTGCTCTACAGAACCTCCACACAGGGTCCCGGGCGAGAACCGGAGCGTGGTCCCGGTCTCGTCGATGTTGATGCGCGAGCCGCTCGTCAGCTTGTCCAATAAGCGCAGAAAACTCGCCTCGTCGCCCCGCAGGCCCGGCTTCTCCGCGTCGGCTCTTATTCTTCGGATCTCGACGGGCCGCCGCGCCAGCGTCGCCAGCACGAGTCGGCTGCGGAGGTCGCGCGCGCCCGAGAGGCGCAACGGGGGGCGCGTGGTGCTGGACATGTTTGCTTTATGTGCAACCGGTCGCCGCGTGGCGAGTGCTATTGCTATTGCTCTAGAGAGAGCTTTGCTCTCTGTGCTCTGTACAGCTTGTGCGGCTTCAGGGCGCACTTACGGATAGAATAGCTACAATAGAGGAGGTGTAGCTCGATAACGGACGCCCTCGTTATGATGTACTGGCTGAGGTTGCAAGACGTGCAGCTGTAGCTCCGCTCGAGCCCAAATCGCCTGAATGATGAAACCCGTTTAGAGTTGAATTGCCCTTTTTTTTAACTAAACTCGCTCCGAGCAGCAACAGGCCTAGCTACAGGCCTACGTGCGCCGCGCAGCAGTCTCGTTACCTCACCGAGGTAACGGATTAGTAGCAAATAACTGCAGGAATCCCTGCGCGCGCCGACGCCTGCGCCAAAGAGCAAAAGAGCTGGGGTGCACATACCGTCGGTTTTGCGTGCGCGCCGCCCTACGCCGTCGCCGCACGCAAACCCGGAAGCCACCACCGCGGCCCAGCGCTCACCGAGGGGCCGGTTGCGGGTAAAGCGCCACCGCTACGCCATCGCCGTGGCCCGTAGAACAGCAAAATGGGCAACACCTGGACCAAGGACGTGGACGGCGGCCACGTCGTGCCCGGCTCGCGGCCGCGGCCCGAGGGCGCGCCCGTGCCCCGGCCCTCGGGCCAGCAATCGCGACCGGACCGGCCCCAGGCCGTGGCGCCGGGCCCCGCGACGCTAGCCGCACCATCGGAAGCCCCCACACCAAATATAAGACCGATGGACGTCGACCAGCAGTCGCCCACGGTAAGTGGAGACGACGAGGAGGACGTCCCGACGGTTTTTAGGTGGGAGCACGGCGGCCGACAAGTATTTGTCACGGGCACCTTCAACGACTGGACGGCCCAGATCCCCATGCATCGAAGTGGCAACGACTTCACCTACATCCACAACCTCAAGAAGGGCAAGCACGCCTTCAAGTTTATCGTTGACGACGAGTGGCGGTTCGCGCCCGATCAACCGACTGTGGCGGACATCGAGGGACGGATCAACAATTTTATTGACGTGACGGACTTCGACGCCTATACCGGCGACGAGAACTTTTTACTAAGGAGCCAGGACGCCAAGGAGGACGACGAAAAGTACACGCGGGAGATCCCCGACCTCGACGAGTACACGAAGGACCCGCCGCCCCTGCCCCCGCATCTGAGGCACATCATCCTCAACAAGGCGCCGCCGTCGGGCGACCCCAACGCGCTCCCCGTGCCCCAGCACGTCGCGCTGAACCACCTGTACTGCACGGCCATCAAGGACGGCATGATGGTCCTGGGCGTGACGTTGCGGTACCGCCAGAAGGCGTGCACGACGGTGTACTACTCCGTGTCATAGTAGGGGCTTAATATTACGGTCCCCCTAGTATGTAAGCGTCGCGGTGCGCACGCAGTCTTCTCCTCAAGTCGACCTGCGTGTCGTCGTTCTTGCGGCCGATGCCGCGCGCCGTCATGGCCTCCCGCAGTTGCGCGCACGAGAGGCCTGAGAACTCGTCGGTCATCTCTGGGCCTGGCGGCGCGCACGCCACCGACGGGAGCGTGGGCGGCGTGAATTCCGGCGGGGGCGAGGGCGGCGACGGCCCTTCCTCGGGCGGCACGGATGGCACGGCCTCCTCCTGCGGCGACTCCTCCGCGGCGGCGGGCGTCGCCTTTCGACGCGCGACAACCGCCCCTGGCGGCGCGCGATTGATCCAGCCGCCGTTCTCGAAGTCCCATAGACACGGCGCGCCCGTCGTATCCTTGGGCTGGGGCCCGGTCGGCTTGCGGTAGCGGGGGGCCTCCTCCGGCGGCGCGGGCGGCGGCGCGGGTGGCGGCGGCGCCGCGCTAATCTCGGCGGCTTTTTTTATCTTTGCTAGTAATACCGTGTCCACGGGCGGCGGTGGCGGCGGTGCGGGCGGCTCCAGCGGAAGCTCCGGCTCGGCGTCGAAGAACGACTCGTCCGTCTCGAAGGGGCCCTCGGCGTACTGGACGCTCCAGACGCGCCGCTCCTCGCCTGTTTCGTTGCGCTCGACGGACGCGATGCTTACGAGCGTGCCCGGTAAGGACTCAGGATGTTCGGCGGCGTAATCGTCGCCGAACGCGTTTGCGGGTATGAGGACGAGCTGGCCGCGGCGGAACGGCGACCGGGCGTAGGCCGTCGGTGCGCTCGCCGGTGCCTCCTCCTGTTGGAGCAGGCGAAGATTTTGTTCGCGGAGGCCGAGGAGAACAATTTGGGCAATAAGGCGTTTAATGAAAGCTTCCGGCGGTGGGACACGTGCAGTCTATGCAAGCAACGATACCACGGCGTCGTGCAGTGTGCTCTCGGATGGGCGTGCTGGAAGACGTACGTGGGCCGGCCGGAGACGGACGACGCTCGAGGCAATATGGCGATAACGTTTCTTGGAAACGGTTTATCCCAAGCATATCATGACGAGGACGCGCTGTCCGTGAGAGAGGCCCAGTTGTCTACGATGCGGCGCATTGGCGCATCAGAAGTACAAAAGCTCATCGTGCAGAACAATCTTGCGAACACGTACGAAATGGTAGGACGGCTTAAGCAGTCTCTGAGCATGCGGCGAGACGTATATTCTGGATATTCGAGGCTCTACGGTGAGGAAAATAATCAAACCCTTTCGACAGCCAACAACTTGGCGGGAATGCTTTGTAGTCTCAAACACTTCGAAGAAGCCAAATCGCTGATGCGCAAAACGATGCCCGTGGCGCGACGTGTACTTGGAGAGGGTCATGATCTCATGTTTACGATGAGCACTGTTTACGCTGCGTCGCTCTACGAGGACTCAGCCGCCACGCTCGACGATCTCCGCGAGGCCGTGACGACGCTCGAGGACACGGCACGGACCGCACGGCGCGTGTTTGGTAGCGACCATCCGCTCGTTGGGGGGATTGAGGAGGATTTGCGAGTCTCGCGAGCAGTCCTCCGCGCCCGCGAGACGCCGTCGTCGCCGGGGAGGTCCTAATAAAACCAAGAAACCAACGCTTAGCAAGCTAGACGCCTACTTCTTCCCCCCGCCGCCCTTTCCTTTCGCGGGCGCCTTCCCCTTCGCCGGCGCCTTCCCCTTCGTGTGAACAGCCTTCCCCTTGTCCGAGGGCGGGGCCTCGGGCACGATCGGGTCCTTGGCCTTGGTGTCCCGCAGCTCGACGCACCGCTTGATGAAGTCACTGACGGGCATGGAACCCTCGACCGTGTTGGCCCGCGTGCGCACCGCCACGGCGCCGCCCTCGATCTCATTATCTCCGACCACGAGGATGAAGTTGTACTGGGCTAATTGCGCATTTCTAATCTTCTTCGGTAATGTATGTCCAGATTCATCACAATCGACGAAGAAGCGCGCCGCTCTAATTTGCTTTCGAACTTCCTTCGCGTACGCCATGTGCGCCGGCGCCACGGGCACGACAATACATTGTCTAGGTGAGATCCAGAAGGGCCACTTGCCCCCCCAGTGCTCCGTGAGCACGGCCATCATCCGCTCCACGGACCCGAGCATGGCCCGGTGGATGATAATGGGTCTTTTTTCTTCCTCGCCGGCACCTCTATACTTCAGGTCGAAGCGAATAGGTAACTGAAAGTCTAACTGGATGGTCGCACATTGGTGCACGCGATCCAACGCATCGGTCACTTTAATATCAATTTTGGGCCCGTAGAACGCGCCGTCTCCGGGATTCACCCTCCACCCGCCTTTCCCGGCGAAGTCGTCCATGGCCCGCCCTAAGGCAGCTTCGGCCTTGTTCCACACGGCCACGTCCCCCAGCGCCTTCTTCGGTCTTGTCGACAGTTCCAATTTGTAGCCCATGCCAAAGATGCCATAGACGTACTTCATAAATTCCAAAGCGCCTTTGACCTCCTCCTCGATCTGGTCGTCTCTGCAGAAGATGTGGCCGTCGTCCTGCTGGAAGCGTCGTACACGCGTTAAGCCGGAGAGAGCTCCGGAAAGTTCATTTCTATGTAGGACGCCAAAGTCCGCGTAGCGCATCGGCAAGTCTCGCCAGCTTCTCACGTCGTGCTTGAACATCAAGCAGTGCCCGGGGCAGTTCATGGGCTTCATCCCGAACTCCTGGCCTTCCACTTTGAAGCAGAACATGTCTTCCTTGTAATGGAGCGCGTGCCCAGACGTGTGCCACAGGTCGAAGTTATAGACGTTCGGGGTTACGACTTCGGTGTACTCCCTCAACCAGTACTGGTCCCGGATGAACTCCATCAGGCCGCAGTAGATGCGCGCCCCGTGGGGCTCAAAGAACGCGCTTCCCGGAGATAACGGGTCGAAGAAAAACAGCTTCTGCTGGGCGCCCACTTTTCTATGGTCCCTCTTCGCGGCTTCTAATTGGAACTTCTTCCACTTGGTCATCTCCTTCTTGTCCGGGAACGCGACGCCGTACACTCTTTGTAGAGCATCGTTTTCTGCTTGTCCTAACCAATAAGCGCTTGAAGCTCGGAGCACTTCAAAGGCCTTCACGCGGCCCGAATCGGGCACGTGCGGGCCCATGCACAAGTCTATAATAGGTCCAGATCTATAAGCCGTGGTCATGCTATCGTCCGGCACCTTGGACTGGATAATAGCTGTTTTAAAAGGATTATAAGAGAACATCTCCAGCAACTCGTCCTTCGTCAACGCTAGTCTCTCAAACTTGTATTTGGAGTTGCACATCTTCGTGACCATCTGTTGCAGCTCCTTAAAATCCCCCTCTCGCACGGCGTCCTCGCCCATGTACGCGTCGTAGTAGAAGCCGCCTTCTACCGGTGGTCCTATGCTTAATTTGGCGCCGTACTTCTGTTCAAGGGCCGCTCCCAGTAAATGAGCCGCGGAGTGCCAGAAAACCATCTTGCCCTCCGGCGCGTCGAAGCCGATCAGTTCCAGGGTGCAGTCGCCCTCTAAAGGTCTCGCCAGGTCCCACAACAAAGCCTGGTCGACCTCTCCAACATCGTCGTTCTCTTCGAACTGGTTGATCGCCACGCTGGTGATCTTCATGGACGAAGCGTAGGTCACGCGCGCGACGCACATGCGCCCCGCCAACTGCTTGGAGATGCCCAGGGCGATGCTGAGTGGAGACGTCTCGAAGGCCACGCCCTCCTTCGTGTTGCCGTCGGGCAGCGTGATGGTGATGGGCTCCTTTTTAGGTGGTGGCGCGCCGGCGCGCCGCGCGGCGGCGGCGTCCCAGACCGCCTCCCGGTGCGCCGTGAAGGCGGGCGCGGGCTCGACGGCGAAGGCGCCGCCGATGTGAATCCCCTCGGCCTGCTCGATCTTGCCCGCGGTGGCCGTCGTCAGGCGGCCGCCGGTCGCGCGCGCGTGCTGCTTGACGCCGGGCCGGTCGAAGACGCTGAACTTGCCCGTCGTCTGGAGCTGCGTCGACGGCATCTTGGGCTGGCGAGACTTGCTCTCCTACTGCTGCGTCCGCGCCGCGAGCGCAACGATGCGGTTTCTCGCGCTGCACAGGCCTTCACTGGCTTGAGCACGAATTCCTTGCAAGCTATGTTGCAACGTCACCGCCGCAGGTAATGCAAACGCCTAGCCTAGCAATTCTTAACCCGCGGGTTTTGCGTCTCCGACGAAAAATCCTCACGGGTTTTCCAGAGTACGGGTTCGCCTATTTTCAATCGAGCATCGCATACTGGGGTAGCATCAGTGCCCCCGTTTCAAGGCTGCCCCGAGGCACCTCGGCAGCCATGCGGCTGGCGCTGCTACTACTCCCCTTGGCATGGGCCACGGACGACCATATTAACAAATTCCTGAGTAGAATGGGCAACGACACGCTGCCGCCCGATTCACATGTGTCGACGCCGGCGCTCGCGGAGGCGTGGCTGCAGCGCGGCCTGACGGCGCGCGACGCGAACGCCTTCGAGGGCGCCGTGCGCGCCCAGTGGCGCGCCGCGTTCCACGCGCCGTTCCTCGCGCGGTCCTGGCGCCACCTGGGGAACGCGCTGCTCCGGTCGGCGGCCTTCGATTTGAGCTGCGAGTACGCCAACGAAGCGCGCCACGCGTTTTCTCTCGCCCACTTCTACCTAGGCGACGCGGACGCGGCCAAGGGCCTGCGGGCCTTGGGCGCCATCGGCGAGCTGCGGGCGTGTTTCGACGATGTGGAGCTGGATAGAGCCGAGGCCACGGCTCTGCGCGCGCTCGCCGCGTTGGACGCGGACCGGGGCCGGGCCTCGGCCGCGGCGGAAGCCGTCGCGGCGTACTGCGACGACCTGCGTGGCGTCCGCGTCGAGGCACAGGCGTTCTCCCCCCACATCGCGCGGCGCGTCTACGCCGCGCTTCGCATTTGCGGCGTCGTATCCCTGGGGAGTCTTATCGACGACGAGACGCTCACAAGCGTCGCGACGCTCGAGGCCGCAACACGGGAGTCCTTCGAGGGAGGTCAGGACGCCGCGCCCGCCAAGAAGAAGAAGAGGTCGTGGCTCGGGTCCAGGATGAGGGAGGCCCCCCAAAAGCAAGCGGGCCTCGCCGCCGCGGCGCTCAGCGACCCTCGAGTCCGGGGCCGCGGGCGCAATCGGTTTGAGGTGGAGCTGCCGGCATTGGAGCTGAATGCGAGCATCATCGCGCACCCAGTCCTTCACCCGCTCGTGGGTCTGGTGCTGGGCACGGCGGGCGTCGAGCTGGACGCGGTCTCGTCGCTGGTGGCCTATCCCGGCGCAGAGCTGCAAGAGTTGCAAGCGGACACTATTGATGTATCAAGGCAAGCCGATCTCCCCCACCTGCCGCCCCACGGCGTCATCGCGATCGTCCCCTTAGTGCCCTTGGACCCTACAAAAAACGGTGGCGCCCAGTTCGAACTCGGTTCTCATATTTCGAGACTACGCGACACCGAACTCCGGACGCGGCCCGCTCTCGCCAACGCGGGCGACGCGTACGTCTGCGACCTGCGCGTGCGTTATGGCGACCTGCCGAATGTTGCTTCCGACCCGCGGCCGCTCTTGTCATTGTCCTACGTGAAGGACTGGTACGTGGACGCCGCGAATCAGCCGTCGCACCATACCGCGGCCTTCGACGTCGTCAACGATACGACGGTGAA
>Ga0114994_10000593_pt1 | contig 24782 bp, 16 predicted proteins | sample ArcticOcean_MG_C_9_FD_87043 | JGI IMG/M metagenome (GOLD analysis project Ga0114994, IMG submission 87043) | Marine microbial communities from western Arctic Ocean - ArcticOcean_MG_CB2_152 | ecosystem: Environmental > Aquatic > Marine > Oceanic | place: Arctic Ocean: Canada Basin | collected...
CGGTGCGAAAGGAGTGAACATCATGGATTTTTGCAAACAATTTAATGCAAGAACTCAAGATAAGGCTGGCAAAATTCTTCCTGCAGTTATCACAGTCTACAATGACAAGTCGTTCGACTTTGTTATTAAGACACCACCCGCTGCCGTCCAATTATTGGAAGCAGCAAAACTCAAAAAGGGTTCGCAAGAATCTAATAGAGATAAGGTGGGTAAGGTAACTTGGGAACAAGTCCGCGCTATAGCAGAAGACAAGATGCCCGATCTAAACTGCTTTTCCGTTGAGTCTGCTATGAAAGTAGTAGCTGGAACAGCACGCAGTATGGGTATTAATGTAACCGGGAAATTCCCTTCTTAACATAAACCGCTAAACAATGGGACGATTAACAAAGAACCAAAAGGCGGTTGCTGATAAATTCGACGCCGAAGTTCAATACTCGCTTGAAAAAGCATCTTCACTTGTGAAGGAGTGTTCAACAACGAAATACGATGCCTCAGTAGACCTTGCCGTACGTCTAGGCGTAGATCCACGTAAAGCGAACCAGATGGTTCGTGGAACAGTATCCCTTCCTCACGGAACGGGTAAGGATGTGAAAGTATTAGTACTATGTCCACCTGACAAAGATCAGGAAGCATTAGATGCTGGTGCAGACTACGTCGGACTCGATGAGTATGTTGCTAAGATTAAAGGGGGATGGACCGATGTGGATGTAATTATTACCACACCCCAAGTTATGGGCAAGGTGGGCGCGTTAGGCCGAGTACTCGGACCACGTGGCCTCATGCCTAACCCTAAGTCGGGTACTGTAACTATGGATGTGGCTAAAGCTGTCACTGACGTTAAAGCTGGTAAGATTGACTTTAAGGTTGATAAATTCGGAATTGTTCACGCATCTGTAGGCAAGGTCTCTTTCGAGGCTGACAAAATACAGGAGAACGCAGACGAGCTTATCCAAACTTTAGTTAGACTCAAGCCATCTTCAGCAAAAGGAACCTATATAAAGAGTATCGTAATGAGCTCGACTATGGGGCCTGGTATTAAAATTGAACATAAATCGGCGGTTTAACCGTATAACGCATCAAACATGACACGTGAAGAAAAAGATCTACAGATCAAGGAACTTACGCAGATGCTCGCGGATAATTCAGTTGTTTATTTAACTGATGCTTCTGGGCTAAATGCTGAGGCAACTACACAGTTACGCCGAGCTTGTTTCAAGAATGATATATGCATGCGTGTTGTAAAAAACACGTTACTTCGTAGGGCTATGGATGCTTCTGAAGGAACTGATTACAGTGAACTGTATGAAGTTTTAACAGGACAGACTGCTCTTCTTTTAGGTAATGTAGGTAATGCACCTGCAAAACTACTAAAGGAGTTTCGCAAGAAGAACCAGATTCCCGTTCTTAAGGCTGCATATGTTGAAGAATCTTGTTACCTAGGTGATAATCAAATCGACGCTCTAACAGCTATCAAGTCTAAAGACGAACTCATTGCGGATGTAATCGCATTGTTACAGTCTCCGATGAAGAATGTTGTAGGTGCTCTTAACTCTGGTGGAAACACCGTTTCTGGTCTTGTCAAGGCGCTGCAAGAACGCGGCTGAGCTTGATAAATAAAATTTTGAAAAAAAACTAATAAATTATATAATTATGGCTGATTTAAAAGCAATGGCCGAGGCGCTAGTTAACTTAACTGTTAAAGACGTTAACGAGCTAGCCTCTATCCTTAAAGAGGATCACGGTATCGAACCAGCTGCAGCTGCAGTAGCAGTAGCAGGACCCGCCGCAGGCGGTGGTGATGACGGTGGTGAAGAGCAAACAGAATTTGATGTTATACTCACAGCTGCCGGCGGATCTAAACTCGCGGTTGTTAAACTAGTAAAAGAATTAACAGGACTTGGTCTTAAAGAGGCTAAAGGTATTGTTGACTCTGCCCCAGCTCCAATCAAGGAGGGCGTTTCAAAAGACGAGGCCGAAGGCCTTAAGTCTCAACTTGAAGAAGCAGGAGCAGAGGTTGAGCTTAAGTAATAGCACAACTCTGATTTTTTAGGTTCAGGGCGGAGAACAGGTCTCCGCCCTTAACCCATTTTTACCTGTTTTATTTCAGTGTGAACTGATTAAAAATAGGATTAGTACCTGTATTGTTGTAGTCTGATTTAGTTGACCCCATCCTCCATGACCTTGGTCAAAACCCACCCTAAAGCAATCCGTCAAAGTTTTGCGACAGTGGATCTTCCACTCGAACATCCGGATTTTCTTGACATCCAACTTCGTTCATTCCAGGAATTCTTCCAATTGGAGACAAAACCTGAGAATCGCGAATCAGAAGGACTTTTTAAGGTTTTTAGCGAAAATTTCCCTATCACAGATACGAGAAATCAGTTCGTTCTTGAATTCCTTGATTATTTTATTGATCCCCCTCGATACAGCATTGCTGAATGTATCGAGCGTGGATTAACACACAGTGTACCTCTTAAAGCTAAATTAAAGCTTTACTGTACTGATCCCGAGCACGAGGATTTTGAGACTATTGTACAGGATGTGTACCTCGGTACTATTCCTTACATGACACCTCAAGGTTCATTCGTTGTTAACGGAGCTGAGCGTGTTATTGTAAACCAACTTCACCGTTCCCCTGGTGTATTCTTCGGACAAAGTCGTCATGCTAATGGCACTAAACTTTACTCTGCTAGAATTATTCCATTTAAAGGTTCGTGGATTGAATTTGCTACTGACATCAATGGCGTTATGTACGCTTACATTGATCGTAAGAAAAAATTACCTGTCACAACTCTATTGAGAGCTATCGGTTACGAAACTGATAGAGATATTCTCGACATCTTCGACCTGGCTGACGAGGTTAAAGTTAGTAAGGCAGGATTAAAACGTGTTGTAGGCAGAAGGCTTGCAGCTCGTGTTCTGAAAGTATGGGTTGAAGACTTTGTAGATGAGGATACAGGGGAGGTTGTATCTATCGAAAGAAATGAAGTTGTACTTGATCGTGAGACTGTAATTGAAAAAGAGCACATTGCAATGATCTTAGAAAGTGGTGCTAAAACCATCATTCTTCACAAAGAAAGCATCAATCAGTCTGATTATGCTATCATTTACAACACACTACAAAAAGATAGCTCTAACTCTGAGAAAGAAGCAGTAGAGTATATCTACCGTCAACTTCGTAATGCTGAGCCGCCAGATTTGGATACAGCTCGTGGAGTAATTGATAAGCTATTCTTCTCTGAGATGCGTTATGACCTTGGAGAGGTAGGTAGATTCCGTATCAACAGAAAGCTTGGTCTTTCTGAAGATGAGGTTAGCAGAACATTAACTAAGGGTGATATTTTACTTATTATTAAGTACTTAATCGACCTTGTGAATTCAAATGCTGACGTTGATGATATCGACCACTTAAGTAACCGTCGTATCCGTACAGTTGGAGAGCAGTTGTATTCTCAATTCGGTGTGGGTCTAGCTCGTATGGCTAGAACTATTCGCGAGAGAATGAACGTTAGAGATAATGAGGTGTTCACTCCTACTGATTTGATTAATGCAAAGACTTTAAGTTCTGTTATTAATAGTTTCTTTGGAACCAATCAGTTGTCTCAGTTTATGGACCAAACCAACCCGCTAAGTGAGGTAACTCACAAGCGTCGTATCTCAGCTCTAGGGCCGGGTGGTCTATCTAGAGAAAGAGCTGGTTTTGAGGTTCGAGATGTACACTACACTCACTATGGACGTCTCTGTACAATTGAGACACCAGAGGGACCTAACATTGGACTTATTAGTTCACTGTGTGTGTTCGCTAAAGTGAACAGACTTGGATTTATCGAAACTCCATATCGTAAGGTTTTAGACGGCAAGGCTGCTACGACTTCTAAGGATGTGATTTACTTATCGGCTGAGGACGAGGCTCAATCTATGATTGCTCAAGCTAATGCTACAATTGATAAGGATGGCAACTTCACTGAGAACCTAGTTAAGGCTCGTTTACAAGGTGATTTCCCACTTGCTAATCCTCAGGATCTCGAGTACATGGATGTTGCTCCTAACCAAATCGCATCTATTGCTGCGTCTCTTATTCCATTCTTGGAGCATGATGATGCTAACCGTGCGCTTATGGGGTCTAACATGATGCGTCAGGCTGTTCCACTTATGATTCCAGACTCACCTATCGTAGGTACTGGAGTAGAGTCAGCTGTAGCTCGTGATTCTAGAATCTTAATGCGTGCTGAGGGTGACGGTGTTGTTGAATATGTCGATTCAGAAGTAATCCACATTCGTCATAAGATGAGTGATAACGATAAGTTAGTTTCATTCGATGACGATCTGGTGATTTACAACCTCGTTAAGTTTGCTCGTACTAACCAAGGTACTTGTATGAACCTTCGTCCTCTTATAATTAAGGGTGATAGAGTTGATAAAGGCCAAATCCTAGTAGAAGGTTATTCTACTCAGAATGGTGAGCTTGCTTTAGGCCAAAACATGAAGGTTGCCTTCATGCCTTGGAAAGGGTACAACTTTGAGGATGCGATCGTTATTTCTGAGCGTGTTGTTAAGGAGGATGTATTTACTTCTCTTCACGTTGATGAGTACACACTTGAAGTGCGAGACACTAAGCGTGGAATCGAGGAGCTAACAAATGATATCCCTAACGTAAGTGAAGAAGCGACTTCAGATCTTGATGAAAATGGTTTGATCCGCATAGGCGCAAATGTAAAAGGTGGAGATATACTGATAGGTAAGATTACCCCTAAAGGTGAGTCTGATCCTAGTCCTGAAGAGAAACTTCTAAGAGCAATCTTTGGTGATAAGGCTGGTGATGTGAAGGATGCGTCATTAAAGATGCCACCTTCAAGTGCTGGTGTAGTTATAAATAAGAAATTATTTAGTCGTGCTGTTAAGGATAGAAAAGCGAAGGCAGCTGATAAGGCTATCATCGAAACGATCGATTCAGAATTCGATAACGAAGCAGCTGACCTAAAGAAGATACTTGTAGACAAGTTAATGAAACTCGTTGCTGGTAAAGTCAGCCAAGGAGTATTCAACTACTACAAGGAAGAGCAAGTGAAGAAAGGAGTGAAGTTCACACAAAAGATTCTTTTGAGTCTTGACTTCTTGATTATTAACTCTGAAGCTTGGGTACGCGATAAAGACCTAAGTGATCTTGTAAATCGTGTAGTTCATAACTACACTATGAAGTACAACGATCTATTAGGTGCTTACAAGCGTAAGAAATTCCAGGTTACTGTAGGTGATGAATTACCTAATGGCATCGTGAAGCTTGCTAAGGTATATGTAGCTAAGAAGCGTAAACTTAAAGTAGGAGATAAAATGGCTGGACGTCACGGTAACAAAGGTATTGTTGCTTGTATCGTCCGTCAAGAGGATATGCCGTTCTTAGAGGATGGTACTCCTGTTGATATCGTTTTGAATCCACTAGGTGTACCTTCACGTATGAACCTGGGACAGATTTATGAAACTGTACTAGGATGGGCAGGTCAGAACTTAGGTATTAAGTTCGCTACTCCTATTTTTGACGGTGCAACGCTTGGAGAAATTACAGAATTAACTGAAAAGGCTGGTGTTCCTGATTGTGGGGTTACTTACCTATATGACGGAGGAACAGGCGAACGTTTTGATCAACCAGCTACGGTAGGTGTAATCTATATGATTAAGCTGAGCCACATGGTTGATGATAAGATGCACGCTCGTTCTATCGGACCTTACTCTTTAATTACTCAACAACCATTAGGAGGTAAAGCTCAGTTTGGTGGTCAGAGATTTGGAGAGATGGAGGTTTGGGCACTCGAGGCATTCGGTGCAGCAAATATCCTTCAAGAGATTCTAACTATTAAGTCTGACGATGTAGTCGGACGTGCTAAGGCTTATGAAGCTATGGTTAAGGGTGATGTTATGCCGAAACCGGGTATCCCGGAATCGTTTAACGTACTCATGCATGAGCTTAAAGGACTTGGTTTAAGCGTTTCATTAGATTAATCACCCGTAGATACAACTGATAATGTTCCAACAAAAGAACCCCCAGCAAAGCTCGAGTGACTTCTCGACAATAACTATCTCGTTATCGTCACCGGAGACAATTCTAGAGCAATCACATGGTGAAGTACTGAAGCCAGAAACAATCAATTACCGTACCTATAAGCCGGAACGTGATGGATTATTCTGCGAACGTATTTTCGGCCCTGTTAAAGATTTCGAATGTCATTGCGGAAAATATAAGCGTATTCGGTACAAGAATATTGTTTGTGACCGTTGTGGAGTAGAAGTAACTGAAAAGAAAGTACGTCGTGAGCGTATGGGCCACATTTCACTTGTGGTGCCTGTTGCTCATATCTGGTATTTCAAAAGCTTACCTAATAAAATTGGTTACCTCTTAGGATTGCCTTCTAAGAAGTTAGACCAAATCATTTATTACGAGCGTTACGCTGTAATAAACCCAGGTATTGCAAAAAATGCAGAAGGAGAGGCGTTAGAAATAAATGATTTCCTTACTGAGGATGAGTACTTCGATGTACTCGATACTCTACCTAAGGAGAATCAATATTTAGACGACAATCATCCCGATAAGTTCTTAGCTAAGATGGGTGCTGAAGCAGTCCATGACTTGCTTGCTAACTTAGATCTAGAAGCCTTGGCTTGTTTCCTTAGAAATAAAGCTGACACGGAAACTTCACAACAACGTAAGAGCGAGGCCTTAAAACGCCTTCAGGTTGTTCAGAATATGCGTGATTCTCAATCGAGAATCGAGAATCGTCCCGAGTGGATGATTGTTAAGGTAGTACCGGTTATTCCACCAGAGTTACGTCCACTCGTTCCACTTGATGGTGGTCGTTTCGCGACTTCTGATTTGAATGATCTGTACCGTCGAGTTATCATACGTAACAACCGTCTTAAGAGACTTGTGGAGATCAAAGCTCCTGAGGTTATTTTAAGAAACGAGAAGCGTATGCTTCAGGAGGCAGTTGATAGCTTGTTTGACAACAGTCGTAAGTCTAGTGCGGTTAAGACAGAGTCTAATCGTCCACTAAAATCTTTGAGCGATAGCTTGAAAGGTAAGCAGGGACGTTTCCGTCAGAACCTTCTCGGTAAGCGTGTTGATTATTCAGCTCGTTCTGTAATCGTTGTAGGTCCTACACTTAAAATGCACGAGTGTGGTATGCCTAAGGATATGGCAGCAGAGCTCTACAAACCATTCATCATCAGGAAGATGTTGGAGCGCGGCATTGTAAAGACTGTAAAATCAGCAAAGAAGATTATTGATGCTAAGGATCCTATTGTTTGGGACATCTTAGAGAATGTAATGAAAGGGCATCCGGTTCTATTGAATCGTGCTCCTACACTTCACCGTCTCGGTATACAGGCTTTCCAGCCCAAGTTAATTGAAGGAAAGGCTATCCAGCTTCATCCTTTAGCTTGTACTGCGTTTCACGCCGATTTTGATGGAGACCAAATGGCTGTTCACTTACCACTAGGGCACTCGGCAGTTCTTGAGGCTCAGCTATTAATGCTAGCTTCACATAACATTTTGAACCCAGCTAACGGGGCGCCGATTACCGTTCCTTCTCAGGACATGGTATTAGGTTTGTACTACATCACTAAAGAAAGAAAATCAACTCCGGAACTTATAGTTAAGGGCGAGGGTACGGTTTGTTATTCTTCGGAAGAGGTAAGTATAGCACACCAGGAGGGTAAGATAGATCTTCACGCAGCTATTAAGATGCGTTTTGTCGATATCGATGGTAATGCTTCTCTCATTGACACAACTTGTGGTAGAGTATTATTTAACGAGTCTGTTCCTAAGGAAGTAGGCTATATTAACGAGCTATTAACAAAGAAGTCATTAAGAGATATTATTGCTAGAATCTTAGAGGTTGTAGGTGTTCCGAGAACATCACAGTTCCTAGACGATATTAAAGATCTCGGGTTTACAATGGCTTTCAAGGGAGGCTTGAGCTTCAACTTGAATGACGTTATTATCCCACCTGAAAAGGAGAAGCTTGTAGCTAAAGCTACTGGTGAAGTAGCTGAGGTGATGGAGAACTACAATATGGGTCTCATCACTAATAATGAGCGTTACAACCAAATCATTGATATTTGGACACACACGAACTCTCGTCTAACTAACATCCTTATGGATAGGTTAGAGACTGATAAGCAAGGATTCAACTCTATCTACATGATGATGCACTCTGGTGCTCGTGGATCTAAAGAGCAAATACGTCAGCTATCAGGTATGCGTGGTCTAATGGCTAAGCCGCAGAAATCTTCTGCTACTGGCGGTCAGGATATTATTGAGAATCCTATTCTTTCTAACTTTAAAGAGGGACTTTCAATTCTTGAGTACTTTATTTCTACTCACGGTGCTCGTAAAGGACTTGCGGATACAGCTTTGAAAACTGCTGATGCGGGATACCTAACTCGTAGACTTGTTGATGTTGCACAAGATGTAATCGTTAAGATTGAAGATTGTGGTACGTTGAGAGGTATTATGGTAGGGCCGTTGAAGAAGAACGATGAGATTGTTGATGGTATAGGTGAGAGAATTGACGGACGTGTTCCAGCAATAGATGTTTACCACCCAGAGACTGATGAAGTACTAGCTATTGAGGGTGAGGAAATCACTCCTGCTATTGCTCGTATAATCGAAGACGCTGGTGTTGATGAAGTTGAAGTTAGATCTGTTCTTACGTGTGAAGCTCCAGCAGGAATTTGCGCGAAATGCTACGGTCGTAACCTTGCTACTTCAAGAATGGTCCAAAAAGGAGAAGCTGTCGGTGTAATTGCCGCTCAGTCTATCGGTGAGCCGGGTACTCAGTTAACACTTCGTACTTTCCACGTTGGTGGTACAGCTTCTAAAATCTCTGACGACAACGAATTAATTACTAAGTTCGAAGGAGTGGCTGAGATTGAAGACTTAAGAACTGTTGAAAGAAAGAATGCTGACGGTAAGAAAGAAATAGTTGTTGTCTCTAGATCAAGTGAATTTAAAGTTGTTGATCCTAAGACAGGAGTTGCATTTTCTACTGCGGTACTACCTTACGGTTCTATCCTTACTATTAAGGTAGGAGATAAGATTTCTAAGAACACATCGGTTTGTAATTGGGATCCATATAACAGCGCTATCATTAGTGAGGCTGTCGGAACTATTAAGTTTGAGCACATCGAAGAAGGTTTAACTTTCCGTGAAGAGCTCGATGAACAAACTGGTTTCCGCGAGATTGTTATTACAGAGACTAAAGATAAAAAGAGAAACCCTGCGATATTACTCGTGGATAAGAAAGGAGAAATTCTTCGTTCATATTCTCTCCCAGTAGGAGCACACATTTCTGTGAAAGCAGGAGATAAGTCTTCTCTAGGCCAAATCCTTTGTAAGATCCCTCGTGTAGCTGGAAAGTCTGGTGATATTACTGGAGGTCTTCCTCGTGTAACTGAACTATTTGAAGCACGTAACCCTTCTAACCCAGCTGTTGTATCTGAGGTTGACGGTATCGTTTCTTACGGTAAGATTAAGCGTGGTAACCGTGAGGTACTCGTTGAGTCAAGAGTTGGAGATAAGTATAAGTACATGGTTCCACTATCGAAGCACATCCTAGTTCAGGATAATGATTTCGTAAGAGCTGGTATGCCGTTATCTGATGGAGCAATTACCCCTAAGGATATACTGAACATTAAAGGCCCAACAGCTGTTCAGAACTATATCGTGAATGAGATTCAAGATGTATATCGTCTACAGGGTGTGAAGATTAACGATAAGCACTTTGAGGTTATCGTTCGTCAGATGATGAAGAAGGTTGTTATTGAGGATGCTGGTGATACTAAGTTCCTCGAGAAGCAAAATGCAGAAAAATCTGACTTCCTTGTAGAGAACAACAGGATGTTTGGAATGGTTGTTATTCAAGAAGTTGGCGATAGTGAAGACCTGAAAAACGGACAAGTTGTTTCTGCACGTCGTTTACGTGATGAGAATGGTTCGCTTAAGCGTCGTGACCTTAAACTTATCGAAGCTAGAGACGCAATTCCAGCGACTTCTCGCCCGATACTTCAAGGTATTACAAGAGCATCATTACAGACGAGATCATTTATCTCTGCTGCGTCTTTCCAAGAAACAACAAAGGTTCTTAATGAAGCTGCAGTTAGTGGAAAGGTAGATCATCTGTTAGGTCTTAAAGAAAATGTTATTGTAGGTCACTTGATTCCAGCTGGAACTGGAACTAGAGATTTCCAAGACGTAATTGTCGGTTCTCAAGAAGAGTTTGACTCTGCTGCAGAAAAGACAGCATCTTTAGAAAGCGTTGTTGCAGATGGTTCTGTAGAGGCTACAGTATAGATTCGCGAGATAAAATAGACTATTAAAAAAAGGGCTTCCCAATTGGGAGGCCCTTTTTTGTTGTCAAAAAGTAGTGTTAACCTTGTTCGATAGCTCTAGCAGCTGCTTGAGCAGGATCTTCAGTGTCTGTAGGTACGTCAGATTTAAGTCCACAGTAACCAAACAAACACTTCTCCTTGATAATTCTGTCTACATAATCCGGAACTAGTTTCTCCCAGTCTCCTTCTCCAGAACTAATGCGTTTGAATGCTTCAGAAGAGAAAATAGATAATACTTTCTCGTCATAGTCCTCGATGTCAACAATCTTCTTATTGAACTCCAGATATTTGTATAGAGGTTTTAATCTAGGGTGTATAGGAGTAGTCTTACTGTTCCATAGAGTTCCAGTCTTCTCATCTTTCCATGGATATAAGAGAATTTTTAAATCCCTTGAGAAAAGAATACCAAATGCTTCTAATATTCCACCGTTAAGGTCACGATAGTATTTCTCGTCGAAAATCTCAACTAGAGTTGCAGCACCCATTATCACGCCCATACGTTTTTTCGTGTGCCTAGAGAAAAATTCTATGAGCTTAAAATATTTCTGGTAATTAGAAATGAGTACTGTTTGGCCTATAGAACAAAGGATGTCAGCTCTATCTAAGAAATCTTGTTCGTCGATATCACCTTGAGCCTTGAGGTTGTTGAGTGTAATCTCGAATAACACTTGTATGTTTTCAGGATCAACTTTAGGTTCTTTACGGAATTTTTTCAAACCCTTAGCGATCATGTCGATATTCACCTTTGTTACAGGTCGGAAGCTGCCTCTAATCGCGAGGATGTTTTTCTTGTATAAAATATCGGACGCCTGCACATTAGTTCCGTCAGGTGTGAAAATCACAGCGTCGGTCATTCCTTGTTTTACTAAATAAAGAGAGAGTAGGCGGTTGTCAACACCTTCAAAAGCAGGACCATTCATTTGGATCATATCGATCTCTAAAATGTTTGGTTCAATGTTGTCGTACAGAGATTGAAGAAGTTCTTTAGGCTTGTCGTTGAAGAAGAAACATCCATAGATAAGATTTACTCCAAGTATGCCAGTTGTCACCTGCTGCTGAAGCGCATCAGTTTCATGTAACCTTGCGTGAAGGAACACCTCACTAGGAGCTTCATCGGGAGATGTTTGGAATTTTACTCCGAACCATCCATGTCCTTGACTAGTTTTCTGAAAATTAATAGTTGCCACTGTATTCGCAAAAGTGAAATACCTTTTCGAAGGGTGGTGTTCACGCTTTAATCTCTCCTCTATTAGTGAATACTCGTGTTTGAGCATCTTTTCGAGTCTAGCCTGGCACACATAGCGACCTTTGTGCTCTATGCCGTAAATGGCATCAGAGAAATCTTTATCGTATGCACTTATAGCTTTGGCTATGGTTCCCGATGCACCACCGGCTCTGAAAAAATGGCGTACCACTTCTTGTCCAGCCCCAATTTCAGCAAAGGTCCCGTAAAGGTCCTGATTCAGATTAATTCTGAGTGCTTTCTGCTTTGCAGATAATATGACGCGTTCTAGGTCCACGTACCTACAAAGGTAAGATACCTTTGTAACGTGAAAGCGATAAAAATGCATCAATTAGGTGTCAGTGGGCTAAAGGTTACCTTTTTAGGTACCGGCACTTCCCAAGGGGTTCCGGTAATCGGTTGTGAATGTGATGTTTGTACGTCTGGGGATAAGAGAAATAAGCGCTTAAGGACGTCTGTATGGATAGAAATTAATGGTGTTTCTGTTGTAATTGACTCAGGGCCTGATTTTAGATACCAAATGCTCAGAGCAGAAGTTAAAAGGTTAGATGCAATAGTTTTTACTCATGAACATAAGGATCACGTCGCTGGTTTAGATGATATCAGAGCTTATAATTACCTTCAAGAATCTGCCATTGACATTATTGCTAATGACGATGTTCAAGCGGCATTAAAGACAAATTTCCATTACGCTTTCGATCCTTCAATAACTGGAGGAGTTCCGAGGCTTAATATTATTTCATTGACAGATAATAATTTCGAATTATCGGGAACTACTTGGACCCCCCTTCCAGTAATGCATGACACCATGAAAGTGTATGGGTTTAGAATAGGAGATTTTGCATACCTGACAGATGTTAACTCCATTTCAGAGGACACAATGAAGAAAATGAAGGGTTTAAAGGTGCTCGTCATAAGTGCACTTAGAAAGTCTGAACATCCTAGCCATTTTACTTTAGATGAGGTGATAGATGTTGTGCAAATACTGAAACCAGAAACTACTTATCTTACTCATATGAGTCATTTGATAGGCCTTCATTCTGATCTTGAAAACGAATTGCCTGAGGGAATTCATCCTGCACACGATGGTTTGACACTTGTAAGTATATGAAAAGGTTAGCCTCATATCTTCTACTGGGTTTCATGAAGCTATCTGGCTTAATGCCTATGTGGTGGTTACACTTCAAAGCTTCTGGACTTGCTTTCTTTATGACTCATGTAATAGGGTACAGAAGGAAAGTTGTCGAGAGGAATTTAAATCTAGTTTTCGGCAATATTCAGCATAAGGGAAGTTTCTATAAAAACTTCAGCGATATCGTCGTTGAATCTCTAAAGATGTTTTCTTGGGATGCTGATGATGTAGAAAGTCGAGTGGATTTCGTAAATGTAGAATTGCTACACAAACTTTACGACGATGGTAGAAATGTAGTTCTTGCGAGTGGACACATGGCTAATTGGGAGATATATGCACTGGCCTTGCCAGGTCTTGTTAGATTCGATACAGCGACCATTTATAAAAAGTTAAGTGATGAAGTTATAGATGATGCATTGCTAAGCTCTAGGAATAAAGCGGGAATGACCATAATGGAAATGAGTGAAAGTAGAGCGTGGATGGATGCAAGGAAGGGGGAGGGACATGGTCCGGCTTTAGTGGGGTATATTTTTGACCAAAGTCCTCCAAGTCCTAGCCGAGCATGGTGGACAACATTTCTAGGTGTAGAAACTCCATTTTTTGCGGGATTAGACAACTATGCAAAGAGGTATGATGCTGCCGTTGTTTACGCTGCTGTTACAAGAGTTTATAGAGGACGTTATGAATTGGAGTTTAAGTTAGTTTTAGATGATGTTAGCCAGGTTGAAAAGGGTGAGGTCTTAGATAGATGTTTGGGGTTTTTAGAGGAAGAAATAGTGAAAGCGCCAGGTCATTGGCTTTGGTCACATAACAGATGGAAACACTTAAGACCAGAGGGAAGTGCCCTTCATGAAAGAAAGTTCTGTAAGTTTGAATCGTGGAGATAAATAGTTCCGAACATATCATAGACGTAAGTGATGTTAAGCCTCTTGCGGAGCGGATGCGTCCCGTGGATTTGGTTAATTATCTAGGCCAAACCCACCTAGTAGGACCTGAAGCAGTTCTGCGTAAGGCTGCCGAAAACGGCACTCTTCCGTCAATGATATTATGGGGTCCTCCTGGAGTAGGGAAGACCACTTTGGCTAGAATTTTAGCCAAGAAAGTCAAATTACCGTTCCATCAGCTTTCAGCTATAAATAGTGGTGTTAAAGAAGTAAGGGAGGTCATTGCTAGTGCTAAAAAAGGTGGGCTCTTCGCAGGGAAGTCTATACTTTTTATAGATGAGATACATAGATTTTCAAAGTCCCAGCAGGATAGCCTTTTAGGCGCTGTTGAGCAAGGGTGGGTTACATTAATAGGAGCCACAACAGAGAACCCCTCTTTCGAAGTTATTCCAGCCTTGAGATCTAGGTGTCAGATATACGTCCTTGAAAATCTTAGTCATGATGAGCTCCTAAAACTAATTGATCAAGCGATAAAGGATGATGTTGTTTTAAAACAGCGTGATATAAACGTGCTTGAGACCGATGATTTAATGAGGGCTAGTGGCGGAGATGCGAGAAGGTTGTTGAACGTGTTGGAAATGATAGTGGCGAATACGCCTTTGGGAAAAGTTGAGGTAACTAATAATGGAGTTCGAGAGTTGATTCAAAACCTTCCCACTGGTTATGACAAAGGAGGTGAGGCACATTACGACATCATAAGTGCCTTTATTAAAAGCATCAGGGCTAGTGACCCTAATGCAGCTCTTTACTATTTAGCTAGGATGGTCGAAGGGGGAGAGGATGCGAAATTTATTGCTAGAAGATTATTGATTGCCGCTTCTGAAGACATCGGTAATGCTAACCCTACGGCTTTAGTTTTAGCTACTTCCACATTCCAAGCCGTTGAAAGAATAGGCTGGCCAGAATCAAGGATACTCCTTTCTCAATGCGTTGTTTACCTTGCCAGCAGCCCTAAAAGCAATGCTTCTTATATGGCCATTAAGAATGCTCAGCAAATTGTAACAGAAACGGGAGATTTGCCCGTGCCTTTACATCTAAGAAACGCACCTACAGCACTTATGGGTAAGCTTGGATATGGTAAGGGCTATGAGTACGACCACAACTCAAAGGGTGGGTTCAGTTCTCAGGAATGTATGCCAGTAGGTCTTGAGGGAAAGCAGATTTACAATCCCGGAAATAATCCCCGGGAAAAACAGATGCGCGATCAACTTAAATCCTTATGGAAGGATAAGTACGGTTATTGAATTAGCCCGTCTTTGTAGTGGTCGGTTCTAATTATTTTACCGACACTGTTGTAGTAATATACCGGCCCATTGAGTAACCCGTTTTTATAAGCTCCTTCCTCTTTCACTTGTATTCCTACAAGTACCCTTTTTTGTAGCTGTTCTCCTGTCTGTGAATCAGTGAAGGTCTCTATTACGTGTCCGCCCTGATCATACCATATTCGGTAAGGTCCATCTAATTTCGTGTCACGGAATGTATACTCACTCTTAGATCTTCCGTCGGGGAATACCTCCTCAAATAAACCATTGACTCTAATTTCTTCGAGTTTCTTCCCTAATTGATATCTTATAATCATTTCTAGTTTTCCATTGTCAGCGTATGTTCTCCATGTACCATCTTCTTTCCCCTCGTAATATTTACCTTCTATTTTAGGGACTCCGTTTGAATGATACACAACAAACTCCCCTTCTAATTCACCGGCTAAATAATTAATGTACTGTCTTTTTAATCGGTTATCGAAGTATGTAGTCCATGCTCCATCGCGTTCTCCCATCTTATAAAACCCCTCTTCTATTAATTGTCCTTTATCATCCTTTACCCAATACGGTCCACTTAGCACACCGTTTTTATATGATTCTGATCTCACTTGCCTGGAACCATCATTGTAAAACCCCCAAGAACCATTTTTCAGTGGAGCCGTATCATCATAAGCAGGGATATAATAGCCTGAGGCTTGGACCGAACCGTTACGGCGGTAGTGAATGGCGGCTGTTTGATCTTCAGCATGATCCAATGAAGACATTAACTCACCCGTTTCGTAGAAATACAAAAACGGCCCAGAGGGGTTTCCGTTAGAAAACGACCCCTTGTAGTATAACCCTCCATTCTCCCAAACCCTTATCCACAAGCCCTCCTTTTCTCCACTGCTGTTGACTAGGTTGTAGTGCTTTCCGACAAAGCCCGACACTGTTGAACTAGCTGCTGTAGGAAGGCTGCTCGGTTGTGAAATCGCGTAAGTAAAGGGAGTAAATACAAGGGTAATTAAGCATATAAATGTACAGGGCTTCATGATGGAAATATTAATCGTTGATAAATCTAGCATATAGTTAACGAAAATAGGCGTCTAATTGTTTCAACAACTATCAACTTCCCTGTATTTTTGCACTCCCCAACCCAAATTTCTCAATATGAAAGTTACTGTTGTAGGCGCTGGAAATGTAGGCGCTACTTGTGCAAATGTTCTCGCAACACGCGAGATAGCTAACGAAGTTGTATTACTCGATATCAAAGAAGGTTTTGCTGAAGGCAAGGCTCTCGATATTTGGGAGACTTCACCTATTAATCTTTACGATACTAGAACTGTAGGTTCGACTAACGATTACACAAAGACTGCAGGGTCTGATGTAGTGGTTATTACTTCAGGTCTTCCTCGTAAGCCAGGTATGACGCGCGACGATTTAATCGCGACTAATGCTGGAATTGTTAAGTCTGTTACTACCCAAATCATGGAGTACAGCCCTGACGCTATCTTAATTATTGTCTCAAATCCACTTGATGTGATGACATACTGTGCATATTTAAATGCAGGCGTAGATTCGACTAAAGTAATAGGAATGGCTGGTATCCTTGATACCGCTCGTTACCGTTCATTCTTAGCAGAAGCGCTTAATGTGAGCCCTAAGGATATTCAAGCTGTTTTAATGGGAGGTCACGGAGACACTATGGTTCCACTTCCTCGCTACACCACTGTCGGTGGTATCCCTGTAACTGAGTTAATAGATGCGGATAGCCTTAACAAGATAGTAGACCGCACAAAGAAGGGTGGAGGGGAGATTGTTAATTTACTCGGAACATCTGCTTGGTATGCTCCAGGTGCTGCTGCAGCCCAAATGGTTGAAGCTATTGTTAAAGACCAACGTAGAGTTTTCCCTGCTTGTGTGTGGATGACAGGTGAGTACGGTATTTCGGACATGTACCTTGGGGTTCCAGTAATCCTAGGTAAGAATGGAGTAGAAAAAGTCATCGAGCTAGATCTTAACGAAGAAGAAAGAGCTATGCTAGCTGATAGTGAAAAAGCTGTTAGAGAAGTCAAGGCTATCCTTGATGGAATGAATAAGTAAGCGCTGTTTTAGTTAAGACAAGTTCCAGATATATTAAAGTTTTACCCAAAGAACGGGAGGTCCACACTGAGAGTGTTGGCTTCCCATTTTTTCCATTGATATAACATATAAACCTGCAGCCATATTACTTATGTCAATGCTGCCTGTTGTTGTTGTCGGTATGCGGACAAATTCCACTCCCACTGTGTTTCTTATTACGATTTGAGATTCTTCAATGCTCGAATTTGAAGTATAAGTATTCTTAATCTTCCAGTTCAAAACTGAAGCACTCGGGTTCGGATAAACAGTCAGAATGTCTCCTGTGATGTAGCTCATTTCTGAGATTTCAATGTTTGCAGAATCCGAACCTATGTAACATCTTAACCCGCCGTTCTGAACACCTATTATACAATCTACCTTTCCGTCGTCATTCAAGTCTGAAAAAGAACAACTCGATCGATATCCAGAAACTGATTCTAAAACATTTTCTGACACTTCCAATATCTCCTCGCCCCAATTTTCACTTACTAACCCAAAGTATTGAATAGTTCCAATTTCATTTGCCACGAGTATGTGAATTCCATTTTCATCGGAGTAAAGAGCTGGATTACTATATCCATTAATCCCAAGTGCATTTGTGACATAAATATTCCCCCATGCTTCTGAGAAGTTGTCGGTTATTAACTGACACCAAGACGGTGATGATGAACTACCACAATTAAAGAATACATTGAGAATGCCATTTTTTTCCCCGACAACTAAATCTAACAAATTGTCATTGTTTAAGTCTATGAGTTGAGGTGCTGCAAACTGTCCCACATCTAAAGTCTCCCCAGAAGCATCTGAAATTGATAGATCGTTGATGACATAAACGGGCCATTCACTTTGTCCAGCTGTATTGATGTAGAGGTGTAATCGACCCATCTCGTCTCCGATAATCAGATCTAAGTCACCATCGCCATCTATATCTCCTATGGCTGGGTCTGCACTTTCAATTCCATAGGTCGACACGTCTATAGTGTCGGGTGGAAAGTGCTCGAAAACTGGATGCTCTTGTGAGCCTGTGTTTTGAAAAATTATAATTGATGACGGTGTGTTTCCTAGCCCATTATATCGTTCCTTATTTGCTATAACTAGATCGGTTAATCCATCGTTGTTTAAGTCAACAAGTACAGGGTATGCACCTCTCCCTAATTCTATCATTCCTTCTTGTAAGAAGACATCAGTCTCAAACTCCCAGACTGGATTTAAATCTTCGCCTGTGTTTTTGAAATAATAAACACTTGCATCATCATCTGTTTCTAGATAAGTGTTAGGGCTGAATAATAGATCTCTAACTCCATCATTGTCTACGTCTATGTGATACCCGGTTGGAAAACGTGGGCAGTTAAGTGCTTCAAAACCTCCAGTTAATAGTGGGAATTGAGTGTCTACGAAAGATGCACTATCTAATCCACTGACGTCATCTTCGAGCATAACGGAAATAATAGTTGGGTATGTGACATCGCCTATTAGTAGATCTAATGGTCCCTCGTTATTTAACTGTAAACACGTTAGTGAACCACCCGCATGAAGACCATCTCTGGGATCTGCGACATTAAATGAACAGTCAAATTCATCACCGATGAATAGGGAATTGTTCTCAGATGCTTCAGCTAACATTCCATAACAGCGGTTAGTACATTTCATCTCCAACCCGCAATTAGATATCCCTTCGTATTTGTAAAGTGTTGATGATGATTCCGTGAATGAAATAATGTCGAGATCACCATCGTTGTCAATATCTAAAATGGCAGGTATATCTAAGCCTAAACAAACTACAGGTATCATCTGTTCAACACTACCGAAATTGTACGATGCGATGAGGGGAGTTGCTACTGGCTCAAATTGTGAAAATTCCGGATTTTCGGTGATGTTACGATATACATATATCCCGTTTTGGAAGCCGGTGAAAATATCGACTCGTCCATCGCAATCATAATCTCGTAATAAACACCACTCCTTAAGTTCTGGCCATCCTTCAACCCATTGAGGTCGATACTTCCACCCTTCATTTGTCCTCTCAAAGGCCAGTAATCTATATCCGTCCCTGTCAAACGCAAAGAGATCATTATCGCCATCTTGGTCGAAATCTATGGGTGACCATTGCGGAGCGGTTAATCCACCAGTCCATGGGTTTTCTAGCGTGTCTCCATTAACAACAACGGGTATAGCAGATTCTATAAAACCATAATCCCACTGACAATAAAGATTAAAGTTTAGGAGAAATGTACATAAGGCAATTATAGCTCCTCTCATAATATTATTTCTCTAATTGAGGTGTATAAAGAAGATCATCCATGCCTATAATACTACCCCTATCGGTTCCAATACTTCCGGATCTTACGTGGGACCCATTGAAATTTATTCCTCCAGTTCGGGTTAATTTCAGAGTGACTCCAGCATGTACATCCCATTCAGTCCCCTCACTGAATTGCTTGTATTCTAGAGAAGTATTTATTACGTGATAGCTTATGAACTCATCGAGTAGGTCTTCATTTCCAGGGAGAAGTAACTCCTTATATCGAGTAAAATTATCGAACGCTTCGTCAACAGGTGCTAGAACCGTGACCTTATTTGCGTGTATATGTTTCGAGATAGAAGATTTTTGCATCAGTTTAGTAAAGATGGGGTAGTCGTTAGAGCTGACTAAGTATCTGTAGGTGGTAGTGGTGTTACTTTCCACAACAGCAGAAGCATTTTTATTTTGTTCTTGGCGTCTCTTCAACAATCTCATGCCGTTCTTTTCCGCCTCACTAAGTTCACGACCTAGTGGCGATTCTGTATTACTACCCTCATTGTTGTCTAGCGGTGCCTTAGAGTCGTCATCACACGAGATAATACTGATAAAGACCAAACCCATAAATACTGTTGTCAATTTTCTCATATAGCAAATATAATTGTTTACGTGGACACGTTGTGAACAAATTCGAATCGATTAGATAATGTTACTTGTATCTTTGCGGAAGGAATTTAACATTAACATTTCCTCAAAACATGAAGCATATCGGCATCACCCCACTAAGGGATTCGCTAGAATCTATTGGACTTGAAGGTGTAGCTAGCGCTCACTGGAATCTTCCCCCCTCTAAACTTATTTTACAAACTCTCCTTCGCGGTGAGGGCGTACTTACAGATACAGGTGCACTTGCCATTGATACAGGTAAGTTTACGGGTCGTTCTCCTAAGGATAGATTTATTGTCGGTGACGATAAAACTAACTCACGAGTTGACTGGGGTGATATTAATCAGTCTATGTCAAGCGAGCATTTCGGGAATTTACTTTCAGACGTTCAAGAATATCTTAACGGTAAAAACGTATATGTTAGAGACGCAGCCGTAGGTGCGGATACAAACACACGTATTAACGTTAGGGTAATCACTGAAAAGTCTTGGTCTAGTCTATTCGTTTATAACATGTTCTTGCGTTTAGGTGGAGAGGAATTAATGTTGCCAAATCCAGCATGGCATATCGTATGCGCTCCAGGATTTGAGTCTAATCCTGAGCGTCACGGTTGCCGAAGAGGTAATGTGAGTGCAATTGATTTTACTCGTAAAACTATCGTAGTTGCAGGAAGTGGGTATACTGGGGAAATAAAGAAGGGGATGTTCTCCGTGATGAATTTCGAATTACCAGAAGTACACGGTGTTCTTCCGATGCACTGTTCTTCCAATGTCGGGAAGAATGGAGATGTTGCAGTATTCTTCGGTTTGAGCGGAACTGGAAAGACAACTTTGAGTAGCGATCCATTAAGAAATCTTATCGGGGACGATGAGCATGGATGGTCAGATTCAGGCGTCTTTAATATGGAAGGTGGTTGTTATGCAAAAACAATCGACCTTAGCTCAGAGGGAGAACCCCAGATCTTTAATGCCATTAAATATGGAGCCCTGTTAGAAAATATAGGCTTTCATGATGATGGAATTACACCTGATTACGAGGATGACAGTATCACTCCTAATACTCGCGTTTCTTATCCAGTTGACTTTATTCCAGGAGCAGTAGAAAACGGAATGGGAGGGCATCCAGCAGATGTGTTCTTTTTAACATGTGATGCTTTCGGAGTTTTACCTCCTATTAGCCGTTTAGATGCGAACCAAGCTATGTTCCACTTTATTAGTGGATATACAGCTAAGGTTGCTGGTACAGAAGAAGGGGTAGTAGAGCCTCAGACAACATTTTCTGCTTGTTTCGGAGCTCCATTCTTACCACTAGCTGCTACGGATTATGCTCATATGCTCGGTGATCGCATTGAGAAGCATAAGGTTAGAATTTGGCTTGTGAATACTGGATGGACAGGTGGAGGTTACGGCGTAGGTTCAAGGATGAAGCTTCGTTACACAAGAGCTATGATAACAGCTGCTTTAGAGGGTAAGCTTCAAGATGCTGATATGAGAACCGATGAAGTATTCGGTTTGAAAGTTCCAACGTCTTGTCCAGAAGTTCCACAGGAGGTTCTTACTCCTAGGAACACATGGTCAGATAAGGGAGCTTACGATGCAGCTGCACTCGATCTAGCTAAGAGATTCGTGAAGAACTTCTCTAAGTTTGATGACACCGCAACTGACGCTATGAGGTCAGGTGGTCCTAAGGCTACTGTAAGCGTAAGCTAGTGAGATCTTTATACGTACCTAATCTTTGTGTCGGCTGCTTTGAGTTGCAAGAAGATGAGGCACGTCATGCAATTAAAGCTCTCCGTGCTAGAGTAGGAGATTTGTTCCTGCTTATTGATGGTAAGGGAAATTATGCGGATGGTAAAATACTTGAGGTCTTAAAGAGGACTTGTATTATCGAAGTTGCCGCAGTTAACTCTGACCCAGCGCCTAGCCCTCGTCTGACAATGATTGTTTGTCCTACGAAACAAACTGAGAGGTTCGAGTGGTTTCTTGAGAAATCAGTTGAGATAGGGGTGGATAGGATTATTCCTGTTTGGTGTAAAAGGTCAGAAAGGAAGGTGGAGAAATTAGACAGGTGGAACAAGGTCCTAGTTTCTGCAATGAAACAATCCAGAAGAACTTGGCTATCAGTATTAGAGCCTGCATGCTCCTTAGAAGTCGCACTCGAATTAGTTGGAGAATCAGAAAAATTATTTGTAGCTCATTGTATGTCACCTATTGCTGGTGCTAAAAAACACTTGCTACGCGCTCTATCTAAAAACGAATCAGCCTGTATTGCTATAGGGCCAGAGGGAGACTTCACAGACGAAGAAGTGAGGCTCATGATTGAAAAGGGGGGTAAGGAAATCAGTCTAGGCGACAGTAGGCTTAGGACAGAAACGGCTGCACTTTCTGCAGTAGCATATTTCCGCGCCCTACAATCAATGTAGGTTTACTTTCCTTTAAAATTTGGGGCTCTCTTTTCGAGAAAAGAATTTACACCCTCTTGATAGTCTTCTGAATCTGCAGCTCGGAATTGGTAATCTAATTCCCTTGCAAGCTGAGTCTCAAGGTCGCAGGACATTCCTTCGTGGAAAGCTGCTTTAGTAAGACCTATCGCAAATGTGGGCATAGCAGCGAGTTTCTGGCTAGTGGTTTGGATTTCGTCTTCAAATGCTTCGTTACTCACGCACTTGTAAATTAATCCCATCGCTTCAGCCTCGCTTGCGGGCACTTTGTTTCCAAAGAAAGCCATCGCTTTAGCGCGTTGCATTCCAACTAGTCTGGGAAGCCACCAAGTTCCACCACTATCGGGTATGAGACCTATTTTCGAAAAAGCCTGTATAAAAGATCCGCTCTCAGTGGCAATGGTTAGGTCACATGCAAGTGCAATATTTGCTCCAGCCCCAGCTGCGACACCATTAACAGCTGCAATAATAGGTTTACGCATTGCGCAAATTCTTCTAATACTAGCATTATATGTTTCCTCCACAATAATTTTGAAATCTGGAGCATCGGGAGCTGTAACTTCTTTCAGGTCTTGGCCAGCACAGAATGCTCTACCTTCTCCTGTAATAACGATACACCTTACGCTATCATCCACTGCAGCATCGTCCAAAGCCTCTTGGAATGCCTTTCCCATTTCTCTATCGAAGCTATTAAAAGCTTTCGGTCTATTGAAAGTCAGGTGCCTAACTGCGCCTTTATTTTCGATTTTAATAGATGAACTCATGGCGATTATTGAATCATAATTTTGGAAGACTTAACGGAAAATTCTGATTGGAGCACAAGGTGGTATGACCCTTTTCTGAGAAAGTTTAAATCTATGAAAGATTCTCTCTCTATTAATTCCCCTGCTTTAGACCAAACCTCAACTCCCCTCAAGTCGTATACTCTCACTTCACTACCTAATAACTCTTCGGATATCCTTAAATTAATCCTGCCTGTAGTTGGGTTAGGTGAAATCTCGATTTCTGATGTGACATATTCTATGTCGGATATAGCAAGAGTGCATCCAGTATCCCATCCACTTCCCTCAATTGCCTCTCCCGGAGTCATATCCCTGTCGGTAAAGGCTGCATAGCTAGATTCGTATTTCGTTAATCGGAACATCGCATTATTTCCTGGGTCCTGTCCTTGCATAGCTGGCCCAAACCCCGACACAGGATTTAAATAATCCCAAACAATTTCCTCTTCGGGTGTTACCTCAAAGGCATACCCGGCTGGACCATTACAAATGAGTGTGTTACCATTCGACAACCTACTGGATCCAGAAATATTCTCAGCATAGAATAAAGAGCTTAATACTTCAGGATAGCGCCATGAATAACTTGAAGGTGAGAAAGGTTGTCCATCCTCAATGGGGTATGTTCCATTCTCCATGGCAGGCAGTTCTATAACTTCCACGGAGCTGTATTCTCCTTCTGGTCTTTGTTTCCCGTTGTTGAAAACGAGAATGGATCCGGAATCTATCCACTGAGCATCGTGTTGGTGGAACATGAGTTGATCTTCGGAGCTGCCTCTTTCGTATGCCGCAGAGTTCCCATATCGGTAGAGTAGGTCGCCCGCAGTAGTGTTGTGGTCTATAATCCAAAACTCACTGAACTTAGCCGAGCTAACTATTATTTGGTCTAACTCAGAATTATAATTCACCGAGTTGCAATGCATCCAATCAGAAGTTCCTGCTCCATTTGACGGTCCGCCGCCTGTAGTGTAGTTGATGTTGAATTTGCGAGGATTATCGGATATCACTCCATAATTAGGAAGGGTAGGGTCAGTGTCTTGAATTAAATGATCCCAAGCTGACCACGACCAAACGATTTCACCACCTATTGAGCCACTTGGCGAGACTTCTACTATCTGTGGGCACCAAACGGCATTGCCCGTGTTGTTAGTATTTTTCCCTACAGCAAGAGCGTCTTCATAGCTATGACTTTCCCATAAGATAACTAGGATGTTTCCGTTAGGCATCATTTCTATATCGTGATGGGAGTGATGCATGGTGTCTGCAAAATTCATGGACCAAATAAGGTCGCCTTCCCAGCTAAATCTCTCTATTCTGCCTCCCGTACCTCCACCAGAGAACATAGGTTCTGCGGGGGAAGATAATTGTGCGGTTCTTAGTAGGCTGCCGTCCTCTAAAAGGTATGCCGAAAGTCCCACTCTGTTTTCGCTACTCCACTGATTTACAACCTGTCCGCAGTTGTCAATTAAATACGTTTGAGTTGATTGAATGGGAGCTAAAAGCGAATATCCGTCTTGTGAAAGGGGTGAGTTTACGAACACGCCTACTGTTTGGGTTTGGGCTATGTAAGCAGAGTAAATAAAAAATAATGAAGCGA
>Ga0114994_10000594_pt1 | contig 24781 bp, 22 predicted proteins | sample ArcticOcean_MG_C_9_FD_87043 | JGI IMG/M metagenome (GOLD analysis project Ga0114994, IMG submission 87043) | Marine microbial communities from western Arctic Ocean - ArcticOcean_MG_CB2_152 | ecosystem: Environmental > Aquatic > Marine > Oceanic | place: Arctic Ocean: Canada Basin | collected...
AAAGAAAAAATCTAGCTACTGTCAGAGCTGGTGAATATGAAGGATTCAAAGAGAAAATAAAAGATTCTAATTGGAAACCGGATTATGGAACTGCCAAATTCAATGAAAAATCGGGAGCCACTGCCGTTGGAGCTAGAGAATTCTTAATTGCTTATAACATAAATCTAAATACAAATGATAGAACTTATGCCAATGAAATAGCTTATGAAATCAGAGAAAGGGGAAGATGGAAGCGTACAGGAAATATAAGTCCATTTTATTATAAAGGTGAAGTAGTTTATTTTGAAGAGAACAAATATCCTGACGGAAATAGTGATTTCGTAGCCACCAGTTTTGAAGAATTGTCTGAACACTATGCCAAAAAATACGGTAAAGACCTAAGAGAGAGATATATCTCATTAGGATTAAATCCTGATGATTTAATTGGGAAACCAGTCTATAAAGATGGTCGATTTACAAATATTAAAGGCCTCGGATGGATTATACCTGAATACAATCGAGCTCAAATTAGCATGAATCTTACTAATTATAAGATATCTGCAATTCACGACATTTATGATGCAGTATGTGAGGAAGCTGAAAAAAGAGGAATAAGAGTTACTGGATCTGAAATAGTCGGACTCATACCCTATGATGCTATGAAACTAGCTGCTGAACACTATCTTTCAAAGATGCACAAATCACCAGGATTACCCATTCCTGATTTGATGAACATAGCAATTCAAAGTCTTGGATTAAGCGATGTGAGTGATTTTAGCCCCAAAGACAAGGTGTTAGGTATGCCTAAAGTAAGTGGTGAATTAGTAAATCGTATTACTTTTGATTTTATTGATGAAGTTTCAAGAGATTCAGCAGCCCCAGGGGGTGGCTCTGTGGCTGCTTTATCTGGTGCTTTAGGTGCTGCATTAGGAACAATGGTGGCTAATATCAGCATTAGTAAATCGGGATTTGAAAAACAACAAAGGACACTAGCCAACATTTCACAAAGAGGACAGAATATCAAAGATAGATTAGTTCAGGCCGTTGACGATGATACTAGTGCATTCGATAAAGTAATCAAAGCCATGAGGATGCCAAAAGATACTGAAGAAGAAAAGGACACTAGAGAGATTGAAATGCAGAAAGGATATCAAATTGCAACCCTAGTCCCATTAGAAACAGTTAAAGATTGTAAAGAAGCACTCGAAATTTGTTATGATATTTCAAAAATAATGGATGATGGGATGGCCAGTGATGTTGGTTCTGGAGCTTGTATGGCAAACGCAGGAGCTATTTCGGCAGCATACAATGTTAGAATTAATATCAAAAGTATAAATGATCTCAAGTTTTGTGAAAGAACTAAAGATGAACTAAATAAATTATTAGATGAATGTAGCATTTTAGTAGACCAAATATCTAATAAAGTTGAAGAAACGTTCTAACCTTTTAAATAATATTTTAAAACAAAGTAAACAACCCCTAATGCAGCTATAACTAACATTGCCGAATCAAGGAGATTACCACTTACCTGAGGCTCTGATTCGGACATATCTGAATCAAATATTGATTTATCAGGATTGTTTGGAAATGCATCCGAATTATCGCCATATCCATCACCATCCGTGTCTATCCATTCATTGGGATTGTTAGGAAAAGGTTCTGAGCGATCACAATAACCATCTTGGTCGGTATCATTCCAGCTTCGTGAATCATTAGGACAAATATCCGAATTATCGCCATATCCATCACTATCTGTGTCTAACCATTCAGTCGGATTTTGAGGGAACGCATCAATAGAATCATTTGTACCATCTGAATCTGTATCTGCCAGCTCTGGATCTGTACCTATATTCATTTCAAAGTTGTCACCTAATGTGTCCCCATCAGTATCCAATTGTTCATTCTTATCTAATGGAAAATAATCGCGATTATCGCCCACGCCGTCTCCATCGGTGTCATTCCATTCTAACGGATCTAAAGGGAATGCATCTCCTGTTTGGTTTTCTCGAAGTCCAGTAGTTCCGTTTACTTTAAATGAATGGAAATCCGTATAATTATCACCGTCTGTGTCATTTGTTATTGGCGAGGTATGGAAGATATAAACTTCGTCATAATCTGTAAAAGTATCACCATCGGTATCTGGATTTGTTATATCGGTTATATATCCATCTAGTCCATAATAAGCTTCTTCAACATCTACTAAACCATCATTATCGGTATCACTTTCAGAGGGATTACTGTATCTAATTCCATCATCAGTTCTGAAATAAAGATAATTATTCCCAAAACCTAGCGGACTGCCAAAAATATAACTAATTTCATTAAGAGTAAATGCTCGATTCCAAATAGCTATATTGTCAATTGTTCCATTAAGATATTCTCCATCTTGACTTCTACACATATAATTATACTCAGTACCTTTTTTAATTGTATCTGAGGATTGAAGTACACCCTCTGAAACTAAGGTCCCATTGACAAATAACCTAAATAAATCAAGAGATTCACTATATGTTGCAGCTATGTGATACCAAACTCCCAATTTAGATTCAATACTATTATTAGATATTGAATGCCAATTATCTCCTGAATGAACCTTAAATTCAAAATAATTTTCAGAGTTTATTCCAAGCAAAGTCTTGCCATCTATGACGGTGCCTACAATTGTCGAAAAATTACCAGTATAATTATCCAACTTAACCCAAGATTGGACGGTATATTCATTAAATGCAGTATTACTAATTGAATCAAATCTTACAGCATCATCTTCTCCATCGCAATTAACACCTTTATTAAATTGAGTAGATTCTCTCGTAACTCCATTTAATAGAATACCCATCTCTGAATCTGGAACCCTATTTGAAGCAAGAGTTGTGCTGGTTCCATCAAATTTCCAATATCCTTGAAGCAATGAATCTTCATATAAAAAAATATTATTCTCTATTTTCCGATTGTCATACTCATATATATTAGAAAGGCCATCGTTATCAAAATCATCATCCGAATCTGCAATAAGTGGATCTAAACCATATCTAGCTTCCCAGCCGTCATACATTCCATCTCCATCTGAATCTGGATTATTGGGGTCAGTTCCAGCTAAATATTCCATAGCATTGGTAAATTTCTGTGACTCTGAGGTGTCTTCAACACATTTTCCCAGAGTAGTATCAAGCTCTGTACTAATTTTGACCAAATAACCATCACAATCAGTATCCTGATTTCCATCTGCAGTCACCATAGGATCAAAACCATTAGCTAACTCATAAGGATCCGGCATGGTGTCATTATCGCTATCTACTTTGGTGGGGTCACTATATTTTGAACCCAAATCAAAAGCATTAATCTCTTGATAGTCACCAATAGTATCATTATCTGTATCTGTATTTGTAGGATTTGTACCATATTCATTTACCTCTTCACCATCATAAACCCCATCTCCATCAGTATCATTATTATTGGGATCTGTAACATAAGTTCCATTAAAACCTTCATACATATCTCTTAGACCATCATTATCACTATCTGCATTTTTAGGGTCTGTTCTATGATATTGGCCGTTACGATCATTCCAACCATAAAACTCGGCTCCATCTAATAATCCATCACCATCAAAATCAGGATTATTTATTCCAGTACCTAACTTACTATCTACATAGTTTGGTAAACCATCATTATCATTATCTGGTTCTACGGTACCATACATAGTCATTGTCCAATTATTAAAAATACGATCTGAAGCACCCTCGCTTACAGTATCATTGACCTTAAGTTTCCATTCACCAAATGTGTTCTCTCCCCAGTGAACTACTGAAGTGAAAGTCCAATTGTGATAGTTTGCATTTATATCTTGATAATTTTCTCTAACTAATTCTGAGATGACTCCATTTGGAGACTCCAAAAATAAATTTAAATCACCGCGATCTCCATGTGTAATATTAACTAAAATTTCCACAGATTCTATATTCATACCTTGGTCTATTGAAATATTTGAAGTTATACCTTCATTATTATTATCTAATATAAATTCATTAACTTCAATTTTATCAGTAGTTAAACTAATTTCATTTCCAACAGTTGTCCACGTTTTAGCAAGATTAACTGAGGCTGCGGCATCAACCAATCCATATCCGTATGCATGATTATACCAATTATCTACCTCAGTTTGAAACCAACCAATATGGTCTGAATCTATCTTTCTAGAAGTCTGAACTAAAATATGCTGCACATCTCTCCAGGTCAAATTGGAATTAGCTTCTAGCATAAGGGCTATCACGCCTGAAATCATAGGTGCTGCAGAAGAAGTTCCTTCCATACTAAAAGTGTAATTTGTAATATTCCTACCTTCACTTCCAACTATATCTGTCGTGATTACATTAGATTGGTAATCTAAGTCTTGACCATTTGAAGGTGCTGAAACAAGTAAATTTGAACCTGGTTCTGAATACAAGGTCTGTTCTCCTTTCCAATCAACTGCCCCCACTGCAATGGTGTATCTACTATTGGCATAACCATCCTTATTCGAATTATCTCTATTAGCTAAACCATTACCATTTGCCCAAACATAAATTGCTCCACGATTTTCTCTTCCCTGAGATACGCCAGCTTCAATAGCTGCTAAAGTTAAAGTACCCATTCCTTCCAAAATATCGCCATCATCAGCAGGACCCCAACTATTGACATAAATATCTACCAAATCTAGGCTATGACTTAGAGAGTCCGCCCCTAAACTATCAGTTATATTACCGACATTACAAATTCTAATACCGATAATACTTGAATTGTATGCAACACCTGTAATTCCAATTTCATTATCTCCCTTTCCAGAAGAAATCCCCGATACTGCAGTACCGTGCCAATCAACATAACCATCATCATTTGAATCTGAAGGCATTACATCATTATCATCATTGCAATAATCATAACTGTACGAATTAAGAAAATTTGGTGAAATATCGGGATGTGTATAGTCAATACCATCATCTACAATTCCAATTACAACTCCATTACCGGTGTATTCATTCCATACATTTTGGACGTTAATATCAATGCCAGTAGTGCCATTATTTAGGCCATTATTGTCAAGATACCATTGATCCCCCGATTCATAATAAAAATCATTGGGTTCATATCTACTACTAAATTGTTTCTCAATTATCGGATAAAATGACCATATGTAACCAGAAGACTTTAGGTGTTGCAGGTATATTTCGCCTAAGTGGCCTGTTTGAAATTCAACTATCCAGGTTCCATTCAAAATATTAAATTCATTATAACCTACTACCTTTTTATCATTAAAAACCTCAATAATTGAAGAGTTACAATAGGGATTATTGAGAACAACTACCCATTCTTTCGCTAAATAAATTTGTGAAGAACTATAATGTTGTAAATCAGATTCTATATGAAATGAAGATTTGATATTTTTAGAAAAAGTAGAATAACCACACTCGGAAGTATCTATTACAGTTTCTGAAAAACTTAATTGTGATGTTTCAATATTACTACTTGTATCTACAAAACTTATTCCGATTGAACTCAGAAGAAGTAAAGCTACAAAATAGGTCTTCATAGTCTTGTAGAGGAGGGGCGTTCTAAAGACTTTCAGAACGGAAGATGAGAATATTCTTTTAATGATTCAGGATTCGCTAAAGCATCCTTATTTAGAATTTTTTTTCCAAGAATAGCCGATAAAACTGCTTTTTCTACTTTTTTACCACTAATTGTATAGGGAATCTCTGCAACTTCAAAAATGTACTTTGGAACATGTCTAGGTGTATTTTTCGAGCGAATTAATGCTTTAATCTGATTACTCAATTTTGTATCAAGCCGAATTCCCTCATTTAATTTGATACACAATACTAATTCTACATCATTATTGTTAGGCCTTCCAACCACAATTGCATCATTTATTTCATGCATATTTTCAACTGAACGATATATTTCTGCAGTTCCAATACGTACTCCTCCTGGGTTTAGAGTAGTATCACTACGTCCCGATATTATTGCGCCCCCACTTTCAGTAATTTCTACATAATCTCCATGAGTCCAAACATTATCAAATTTCTCAAAATAAGCTGACCTATATTTTTGATTATCATCATCATTCCAGAATTTTATAGGCATTGAAGGAAATGGTTTTACACAAACCAATTCACCACTTTCTCCTATTAATGATTCGCCAGCCTCATTCCAAGACTGAACATCCATTCCCAACGGTGCGCATTGAATTTCACCTCTATGTACTGGTAAAATTGGAGAACCTGCCAAAAAACAACCAATAATATCAGTACCGCCTGAGATTGAAGATAATTGTATATCTGAATTTATATTATCATAAACCCAATCATATTGTTCTGAAACTAAAGGAGAACCAGTTGACAATACAGCTTTCAAATTGGATAAATCGGAAATATCTTTAGGAATTAATCCTATATTACTACAGGCTGAAAGGAATTTAGGACTAGTACCAAAATGTGTTACTTTAGTTCTATCTGCTACATCCCATAAATGACCTAAAGTAGGATAACTTGGACTTCCATCATATAATACAATTGTAGCTCCAGAAGCTAACGCTGAGACCAACCAATTCCACATCATCCATCCACAAGTAGTAAACCAAAAGAGCCTATCTTTTCCAGCTTGTATATCGCATTGTAATTGGTGCTCTTTCAAATGTTGAATAAGCGTACCTCCAGCTCCATGAACAATTGACTTCGGAGGGCCAGTCGTTCCGGATGAATACATTACGTACAAAGGATGATCAAAAGGAACTTGAACAAAATTAGGTATTAATGAATTATTTGATAATAAATCATTATAAGAGATAACTGATTCATGATTCAAATTACAACTGACATCTACAAAATCAATACAAATAATATTTTGAATACTATCTATGTTATCAAGAACCCCATTGATTTTTACATCTAAGGGGAAAATATTACCATTATAACTATATCCATTTGATACTATTAAAATTGAAGGTTTAACTTGTCCAAATCGATCTATTACACCCTGTGAACCAAAATCGGGAGAACATGAAGTCCAAATGGCTCCACAAGCGGCCGTAGCCAGCATCAAAATAATAGATTCTACACAATTTGGCACAAATGCTGCAACCCTACTACCTTTCTTGACGCCTAGTTTTTCTAAACCAGTTTGAGCCTTGGAAACTGCAATATTAAGATCTTTAAAGGTGTATTCTTGATCTTCTCTATTTTCTCCAGTACTTATTATGGCAATTTGGCCTGGATTACCTGACAATAAATTTTGAGCATAATTTAATTCTGAACCAAGAAACCATTTAGCCCCTGGCATCACTGGATTGGTTAAAACTGAATCATAGTCCCTAGAATATTTAATTCCTGAAAATTTCCAAAATTCAGACCAAAAATCTTCTAAATTTTCTATAGACCACTTGTGTAAATCAAAATATGATTCAAAATCTAATGGCAACTTATTGATGAAATCAGTAATTAATGCAGAATTCTTTCTTTCATCTGAAGGATTCCACAATATTTTGGACATTGTTTTGTTAAATACAAGCCCGTTAAATAGATTAGAGTACTATCTGAGAATACTTTTATTAATTCATTTTTGAAGACATCACAATGGAAGTTTAGGAATATGAATACAAAGAAACAATTTAAAGGAAAACGAGTTATTATCTCGGGTGGTAGCAGAGGTATCGGACTTTCAATTGCTAAAGAATTAGCAAAAGAAGGTGCAAATATTGCTATTTTAGCTAAAACTGCTGAACCACATCCAAAACTCCCAGGTACTATTTTTACTGCAGCTGAAGAAATTGAATTATGCGGAGGTAAAGCATTACCAATCGTAACCGATATTCGGCATGAAGACCAAATTAAAAATGCAGTTGAAAAAACGGTAGACGAATTTGGTGGTATTGACATTGTAATAAACAATGCTAGTGCTATTTCACTTACACCAACAATATACACTGAAATGAAACGTTTTGACTTAATGTTTTCAGTAAATGTTAGAGGCACATTTCTACTTTCAAAAGAATGCATTCCTCATTTAGTGAAAGGAGATAATCCACATATCCTTAGCTTGTCGCCACCACTAGATATGAGTCCCCAGTGGTTTGCCCCGACTTTAGCTTATACTATGTCTAAGTTTGGAATGAGTCAATGTGTTCTAGGATTATCGGAAGAATTGAGAAATGATGGAATTGCAGCTAATGCACTATGGCCACACTCAGTTATTGCATCGACGGCTATAGGGAATATTGTAATGGGAGAAGAAGCATTTCCTCATTGTCGTAAACCTGAGATTCTAGCTGACGCTGCAAAAATTATATTATCAAAAGACTCTAAAACACATACTGGAAATTTTCATATTGACGACGTACTCTTAGCAAATGAAGGTATAACTAATTTTGATATTTATAGAATGGATGTATCAAAACCACTATGGAAAGATTTCTTTATACCTAAAAATACACCACAAGTAGAACCTTTACTTGATGTAATAAATCCCAAATAATTATAGCATTCCTGCTTTTTGAATAATCATTAACTGTTCTGTAGATAGCTTTTCGCCTGATAAAAATTTAGTAAACAACTCTTCTGCACTTGCAGCATTAGCTCTTTGGTCAGCTGAACTTCCTGATCTTCCTTGGGAAGCAGTCATACGGTCTATCTCTTGCATACCTCTTAGGTATTCAATATACTCATTATGAACTTCATCTGCCTTTTCCTTAGCCTTAACAAATTGTTTTTGAGCAGCATCTGCTTTTCTACGTGTTTGGCGATTCAATCTAAGTGAATCTTTCATTGTATGATGTGCAGTTTGAGCATCCTGCCTAGATTTTTGCATCTTCTTGCCTAATTCTCTACGCTTGTTCTCAGATTCTCGAAAAGTATCCCGTGCATCTAAAACTTCAGTATCAGTTTCAATTAACTCATCATGTTTTTTAATTTTATTTTGCAGGGATGAAATTTCATCAACTAAAGCTCTTTCCTTATCTGTAGTCAAAGGAGTAGTCATCTGTTTAAGCTCTAATTCTTGTATTTGTTTACGTAATTTAGATACTGGAGGAAGATTGAGCCCTGAAAATCTTTGACGTTTGAGCTTCAAAAAACTATCCTTAAGAGAATTGGTTTGGTCAGTTATTTCACGTCGTTCATCTCTTATCTCTCCAACCTCAACATTCAACCCATTTCTAAGATCTCTATGAACGTGGACATTATCCATATGTTCTTTTGCTTTAAGATTCAAATCATTACGTTCTGAAGCATGTGATTGTGATTTTAAGTTCAATTCATCTCGTTTGACTCTAAGTACTTCTGCTTGCTTGTGATACTCTTTTCGAAGCTCTTTTAATTCAGCTCTAGAAAATCCATCTAATTTATCAAATGAAATTAAAGGTTCTTTAGTTTCACCCTCAGGTTCTTTAGTTTCACCCTCATTATCACCACTTTTCCCATCTACCTTTTCTTTGGAGGCTTGTAATCTCTCTATAAGATCTGATTTTTTTCCAGATAAAGGTAAACCTAATTCTTTCAATAATTCTTTTAACTTAATAACGGTTAAATCATTGTAATCGGGGGCGAGTTCTGCAGAGCTTTCACTAACATTAGAAGGTTGTTCACCTTCAATGACTGCAGTGGCTTGGGTTTCCTGCTCAGAATCCATTGAACATAATATGGGTGATTAAACCCACGTCAGCCTCAACCGAAAAGTGCACCAAGTCCGGATACTGCGTCTTCTTCGCTTACTTCTTCTTCTTCTTCTTCTTCAGCCGGTGCCTCTTCTGAAGATGCTGCTGCTGCTGGTGCGGCGCCTGCAACTGGTGCGGCGACTGCGGCTGTAGCCATTGCTTCCTCAATATCGACTCCTTCTAGAGAAGCTACAAGAGCTTCTGCTCTTGATTTGTCTGCCTTGATGCCTGCGGCCTTCAAGACTTTCTCGACGCTTTTTGCGTCAACTTTAGTTCCTGCTGAGTGCAGTAACATTGCAGTATAGACGTATTCCATTTTTTTTGCCTCCTTGTTATTATCCGAATAAAGCTCCAAGTCCTGAGCCCACATCCTCTTCGGATGCTTCCTCTTCCTCTTCATCTTCCTCATCTTTAGATGATTCTGCTTTCTCTTCCACTGGTGCCTGGACTACTGCAGATGCAGCATTACCTAGCATTTCTTTCAAATCCTCATCAACTCCATCTCCAGACTTACCTGCGACACCAAGCATTGAGCTATGGGCCTTAGCGAGTAGAGCCTTGATTGTTGACTCTGAAGGATATGCCGTAGACATTGCAACACCCAAAGCATCTGTATGTGCTTTGGACAGCAATGATGGCATAACTGATCCAGTGAAATACCGTGTATTGAATGCCAGATTGAATGCTTGTCCTGTAGCAGACTGAACGTTGCCACGGAACTCATCCATATCAATGTTCAATACATCTGATAGATAGAACGTCTCTCCATCAAATGCACCTAATAATTGCATTCCTACGGTTATCGGATAAACTTCAAGTTTAGTAAGTGCTGAAGCAACTTTAGCGCTAATAATATCGCCCTCAGCTACAGCAGTATGCTTTTTTCTAATTACAATTTTTCCCTTCTCAATTGCTGCAGGAAAACCTGCATTTTGGAAATCTCCAATCATTGGACCTGCTGGGAAGGCTGTAGGTCCTTTTTCGATTACAATATTATATGGAGCAACTTCGCCACCCTTAGCTGGAGCCTGGGTTTGGGACTCTAATAACATTTGAAATATTTTGAAAGGATTCTCAGAAGAAGATAATAGTGCAAATTGACTTTGTCCAAAAATATCAGATACCTGCTCTAAACCTTTCTTATTCTTAGATGCATCAGTAAGTGCTAATTTTAAAAGACGATTACGTGACATTCTTAACTTTACGCCAAGATCCCTTAATGATGCGCGCATGGCCAACATCTGTTTTGCACCAATTCCGGAAATATCAACTAAACCAATAACATTTGAACTTTCAATAAATTTTTGAATTTTCGAAACTTCTTTACGCTTCCACTCAGCTACAAAGGCTTCTGGTTTCATCCTAATCTCACCGCTTTACCCATTGTAGTTTTCACCCATACTGAAGCTATGTTATCTGATCCTCTATCCAAATTGGATTCGATACGTTTCATTACAGTTTCCATATTTTCAGCTAACTGTTCTTTGGACATCGAAACATTACCTATTGGTACATGGAATGTGGAACGATCTTTAGAACGTACTGGAACTAGATTTGTCAAACTCTTAATAATTCTCTCAATATCTGCCTGTGGTGGAATTGGGCGAGGCATCTTACCTCTTGGACCTAGAACTACACCTAGACTTTTACCGATTGTAGCCATTAATCCGGTTTCAGCTACAAAAAAATCGAACTTATCTGCTAATTTACGAGCTGCTCTTTTATTTTCAGAAAGTTCTTCAATTTGTTCTGGTGAAATTACAGTATCTACTACTTTCTTAGAAATTACTGCCATTTCTCCTTGAGCAAATACCCCAACTCTAGCTGGTCTACCTCTACCATGTGGAAGAGAAACTTCAGCATTAATTCTTTTTTGAGGGTTTTGTAAGTCTACATCTCGAAGATTAACTGCAATTTCTACAGTCTCTACGAACTTGCGTTCTTTGTCTGTTTCGAGAGCATCCTCGATAGCTTGATTTATCCGGTTTGATGCGATGGTTTCACCTCCGTAGTGAAGCGAGATTACATCTCTGCTACGGTATCCTGCCGGAAACAGGTGCATATATAAAATTATTCAAAATATTTTTATTAGATTTTTATAAATAGAGGTTTGAAATATTAAGCAAGGGATTCGACGTGATAGAAGCAAGAAATGTAATTAAAAAATATGGGGCTGTAACGGCACTAGATGATTTTTCTGTCGAAATACCAAAAGGGAAAATAGGTATCTTAGGACCAAATGGTGCTGGAAAGAGTACATTCGTTAAAATTGCTTTAGGATTAATTACTGCTAATTCTGGAAATGTCACCGTTTTAGGTAAAAACTTAGATAAAAATTCAGTTGATATCCGAAGGAAAATAGGATACATGCCAGAACATGACTGTATACCAAATCACATGTCTGGTGTTGAATTTCTGATTGAAATGGGATTAGTAAGCGGAATGGATTCTCAAAGTGCTACTCAACGTACTCATGAGATATTGGGCCATCTTCAAATGGGAGAAGAGAAATATAGGAAAATTGAAGAATACTCTGGAGGTATGCGCCAGAAAATAAAACTAGCCCAAGGATTAATTCATGGACCTGAGATAATTTTTCTGGATGAACCAACTTCAGGACTTGATCCAAAAGCTAGACATGAAATGCTGGACACCATAAATGGCTTAACCGAGATAAGCAATATCAATGTATTACTCAGCACCCATATTCTTCAAGATGTTGAAACCGTTTGTGATCATGTAGTTATCATAAATAACGGAAAATTGCAAATGAAAGAAAATGTAAAGGAGTTAATGAAGAGACAAAGTGACTTTATCCAGGTAAGAGTTGGAGGAGACATTGATGGTTTTGTAGATATGCTAAAGAGTAAAGAAATAACTGTGACAACCGATGGACGAATATTACGAGTACCATACGTAAACGATCAGACTTTTCAACAAATTATAGATGCTGCAGTAGATAATAAATGCCAATTATATGAAATGGAGAGAAGTAAAGTTACAATGGACAATATTTATTTGGAGGTTATTGAATGAAGGATGGGGCGCAAGTTAGTGACAAATTTGCAAGATATGATGCCGAATTAACTACCAGGCCCAAAATAGTAATTGGCATGGGATTACGAGGGTTTTTTAGTCTTCTTAAATTAAATAAAAAAGGAGGTTGGAATTTAGCACTTATCTTTCTAATTTATTTATGGACTATCGTATTTTTTGTACTGATGGCAGGAGAAGGTAATGTATATCCCTGTGACGAAATGAATTCTGAATTCAAATATTGTCAACCCATTGCATACTACGGAGACATGGGATTAGGGGGCGTTAGACTCTTTCTAGTAACATTAGCTGCAATTGCCGGTGGAGGTTTGATAGCAAATGACATGAATGATAAATCATTGCACCTCTATCTTTCAAGACCAATAAGCCGCTTAGACTATCTTATTGCTCGATTTATACCTATATTTTTACTGCTCATATTTGTAACAGTTCTACCTAATATGATAATATTTATGACTCAATGGTCTAGTTCAGGTCTAGAATTTGATTGGATCCAAAATCATAAATGGTTAATGTTTGATATTATAATACAAGGGATATTTTACTCGGCATCCTATTCAATTATCGCATTGACATTCTCAACTCTAATTAATAGGGAATACAGGGCTGCAGGAGCATTCTTTCTATTTGTTTATGGAACAAACATAATTGTTGAAATTTTTCACTTATTCGTTAATGATGATCGTGTTTTATTACTTTCGATTGCACACCTATTAGACATTGTTAGTTTTGAGATTTATGGTGCTGAATATTATTTTACTTCAGCCGGTGGACTCAAGGGTATTGAACTCTCCAACCTTGAGGTTTTTGGAGCATTAACCCTAATTATTGGAGGATGTGGATTATTTGTAAATTGGATGATTTCACAAATGGAGGCAAATAAATGAGTGAAGTTATTCTTGAAAACGTCACAAAAAATTATGGAGAAGTGCAAGGTATCTCCGATATTTCCGTAGAAATTAAGCCTGGTTTAACCGGTATATTGGGTCCCAATGGTGCTGGAAAATCAACTATGATGAAAATGGTTTTAGGATTATCAAGACCCTCCATAGGTCGTGTAAGTGTTATGGGAAAGGATCCATTCACTAATTGGAAACAGAGAAACAAAATTGGATTTGTACCGGAATATGATTGCTTCTATGAGCACATGTCTGGTCTTGACTATGTGACTTATTTTTTACAAATGCATAACTATGCATTTCAAGAAGCTAATGAAATGGCTAGAGCTTCTTTATCTGAATTAGGATTAGAAGAAGCTATGGATAGAAAGATAAGAACCTATTCCAGAGGTATGCGTCAAAAAACTAAGGTTGCCAGAGCTGCTGTATTTAATCCCGATATCTTTGTTCTAGATGAACCTTTCCAAGGTGCTGACCCAACTACAAGAAACTTATTGATGAATAAAATGAAAGAATGGGCAGACGAAGGAAAAACCATAATGATCTCTAGCCATATTCTTCACGATATCGAAAACCTAACCGATCAAATTATATTGATAAATAATGGGAAAATGCTAGCTTCAGGAAATCGACACGAAATTCGTAACTTAATGAATAACATTCCAAGACAAATACACGTCACACCAATTGAAAATAAGAATCTAAGAAAATTAGCTAAAAGAATGCTCGATGAATCATGGGTGAGAGCTACAAGAATTGATAACGAAAATAACGAACTAATAATTGAAACAGATAGTGCTGAAACTTTTTATCTAGAGTTACCAAAAATTATTCAGAAAGAAAAAATAGAGATTAAAAGAATAAACTCTGAAGATGATTCTTTAGACTCTCTATACACTAAACTAGTAGGCGGTGCCCAATGGAAATAAAGGATATATTCAATCGTTCAAAGAATTTAGGAATACCTATTGTAAAAGATTGTATTTATCGACTATTAATGAATAAATTAACTTGGATTCTTATACTAATTTTAGTACTTCCGGGTTTACTAGGTTTATGGGCATATACAAATGATAAAGATGAACGCCAAGTTCAAGAAGTAGATGGTGAAAATATCTATTATTATAATAATAATGCTGAATTTGAACTTGTGGGCCTACCAATACATGAAAATGTGCGTGAGGTATTTATCGAGATCTCATCCCTTTTTGTAATCAAATTTATTGGAGTCTTAATGGCAATAATGTTTGCTTCAGAATTAATTAATGAAGAATTCAATAGAAAAACTATCCAAATATTAAGAACAACACCAATAAGCCCTCTAGAAATTATATTTTATAGATATATTGCAGGAGTAATTTGTATGTTTAGCCTTCTCGCCGTTACAAGTCTTATTTATTATCTAATCACAATGATGAATGCGGGATTTTATGGAATTAAAGAAGAATATGATATTTTGTTGTTAGTTATTAAAATTATAATGATAGAGTCTATAGCATATCTTGGAATTTTTATATTAATTTCAGTATATTTCGACAGACCCTTCTTTTTAGGAATAATATATTGGATGCTGTGGGAGACGATTGTGTCTGGAGGAAATTATCAACAAATTACAGTTAGCCATTATCTTGATTCAATCCTATTCAAAGGTCTTGAAAATATGAATTGGGATGTTTTAGCCGAGGATTACGGACTAATAAAAACAGCAGGAAACAATACTGTTGAGCTAGTTACTGAACCTTTAACTGCCATAATCATTATCTTTATTACTGCCATGGCCACAATATGGATAAGTGCCAAAGGAATGGAAAAACGGCAATTCTAAAGTTTTATTAAAAGGGGAAAATAGGAGCGACGCTTATGGCTAAAAAAGATTATTATGAAATTTTGGATGTTCCGAAAGATTCGGATGGAAAAACTATAAAAAAAGCTTATCGGAAATTAGCACGAAAACATCATCCCGATGCTAGTGAGGAAAGTCCCGAAATTGCTGAACAGAAATTCAAGGAAGTTTCAGAAGCCTATGAGGTTTTAGCTGATAAAGAAAAACGTGAACGATATGATAGATATGGGCACAAAGGTGTGGATTTTGATGGAGGTGGATTCTCATGGGACCAATTCAGTCATGGCGGAGATGTCTCTGATTTATTTGGTCAACTTTTCGGAGGCGGCCAGAGAGGGGGAGGTGTAGGGGATGTATTTTCACAACTTTTTGGTGGAGGTCAAAGAAGACCCGATAATCGAGGTGATGATTTAAGATACGATATAACACTTACATTAGAAGAGGCTTACAAAGGAATCGAAAAGGAAGTCGTAATTCCTAGAAATGGTAATTGTAAAAAATGTTCAGGATCTGGAGCTGCCGATGGAGGTACTGCAAAAACATGTGGAACCTGTGGTGGTCAAGGTATTGTTAGAAGAATGAAACAAAGAAGCTTTGTGCAAACTATTACCACAGATAACTGTTCTGATTGTAGAGGTTCTGGAAAACGTATTGACAAGCCATGTAGAGATTGTAAAGGCTCCGGAATAATGGCTATTAATAAAAAAATAAAATTAAGAATTCCACCTGGTGCCGATGATGGGTTTAGACTTCGCATGCGAGGTCAAGGCAGTGCTGGACCAAATAATGGACAAAAAGGGGATCTTTACATAATAGTCAATGTAAAAAGACATGAACTGTTTCAAAGACAGGATAATGAAATAATATTGGACCTCGAAATTACACCTGCACAAGCTGTTATTGGAGATAAGATGAGAGTACCGACTTTATCGGGGAATGTAAAACTGACAATTCCTTCTGGAACACAGTCTGGAGATATTCTAAGATTAAAAGGAAAGGGTATGCCTGACATTACAAGACCGACCTTGAAGGGAAGTCAACACGTACGAGTAAAGGTTAAATTGCCCAAACCTAATGGTAAAACAAGAAAATTGTGGGAAGAACTAAAAAAATTAGACTCGGAAAAACCTTCTTTTCTAGATAGAATGAGGAATACATTTGGCTGAAGACGAAGATATAGAACAAGATAGTGATGCCTACCGTAAATGGAGAAGTGGGAATGATAATGATAAATACGCTTCATCAAAAAATCCTACTGAATCTGGATCTAAAAGCGGGAGTTATTCAATACCAAAAGCTGATGATGAATATGCACTTCCTGGTGAAGATGATAATACTGGAGGAGATGGCGATTCTTGGCTAGATGGCGATATGAATTGGCCAGTTCTCTTTGCTGTGTTCATTGCATTTGCTTTGGTAATTGCGGCAGTATTTGGTGCTGCAATGTCTTCAAATGAATCTGATTTAAAACCATCTGAATGGCCTAAAACTGAAGGAATTATAATTGAGCAAGACAATCGTAAAACATTCATTGATGGTGAATTTTGTGAAGATGAAAATGATGATGGATATCTAGATGACTGGGAATGCTGGAAAGATTTTATATATGAAATAAGTTTAACATATAATTATACTATAATGGAAAAAAACTATGTGTTAAATGAAGATATTGCTATATGGCAAAGTGAATGGGTCGATGATATCGAGCAATACGGTGAGGACAAATTATTTCAAGAATTTGTAAATGAAACTGATAAACGTGTAGCTCTTAATTCAACTGTAATTATAACTTATAATCCTGAAAAATACGAAGATGCGTACAGTCCATTCATGGATGTACCAAGTGACCCTCTAGGATTTTTTGGAAACTTCTTAATGTGTTGTGGTGGATTATTGTGTATACCTATAATTATCGTCGGAGTTGTACTTAGCTGGGCGAAAAGAGCGACAGGTTTTGGAGGTGGGTATGGTCGAAATCGCTGGGGACCATTTGGAGGATTTGGAAACAATAGACACAGAGGTAATGGAGGAAACAGTGGAGCTACAAGGCGGAGTGGTGGTACAAGCCGAAGTGGCGGCGGTGGAAGAAGTGGAAGTGGAAGCCGAGGTGGCGGAGGCCGGAGCAGCGGCGGTGGTCGAAGACGTTGAACCTTAATCCATTCAAATATTATTCTAAAAAATACAAAGAAAGAAAGCTTAATTCAAAACAATTAGCTAAGATGATGAATAGATGGCCACCATCTATTGCTAATCGAATTAAAGTTGTAAGTATTAGTGAAGATTACCAAAAAGCTAAGATGGTGATTACTCGTTCATGGCTGAATAGTGCATTCGATAAAATAATGTTTGGAGGAACTACCTATTCTGGCATGGACATGTATTATGGTATGGCTTTGCCTTTAATTCTGAGTAAAAAAGGAATTGAAGCATATGTTTTCACTAAAGAAGCTAACATAAAATATCTCAAAGCAGTAAAAACTAATTTAACTATAATTTTCGAATTGACAGATGAAAATATTGATGCATACGTTGATGGAATAAATAAAAATAATAAACATGAAGAATGGTTAACTGTAAAAGGATATGACAAAGAAAATAATCTCTGTGCTGAAACAAAACTATTAACTTACGTAAGAAACTGGCCAAGAAGTAGAGAAAATGAAAATTCACATTGAATCGGATATTAGAAATGCAAAAACTATCGCTTCAAAATTTTATCATAGTCATAAAATTTATAAAAAATTGAAAATATTATTTGATCGAAGTTGGCAATTTATTGGTGATACTGATTTATTAAGCAAGAATAATGTTCATCCCGGAATTCTTCTAGAAGGAATGATTGATGAACCATATCTCTTAACAAAAGAAAATGAAGATATTCGATGTTTATCTAATGTCTGCACCCATAGAGGAAACATAGTTTGTAGTGATTCATGTAAAGTCAAAACATTAGTCTGTGGATACCACGGTAGACAGTTTGAAATTGGTGGAAAGATGAAGTTTATGCCGGAATTTGATGATGTTAAAGATTTTCCAAATAAAAGTGATGATTTACCTGAAATAGAGATGGAAGCTTGGAAAAATCTGATATTTATTACTAAAGAGAAAAAATGTGATCTTTCGGAACTTATTGGACCGATGGCTGAAAGATTAGATTGGTTACCAGTTAATGAATTCAAATACAAACCAAAATTATCTAGAACATACAAGGTTAATGCAAATTGGGCCCTTTATTGCGACAATTATTTGGAAGGATTTCACATACCATTTGTTCATAAAAATTTGAATAAAGAACTTAAATACGAAGATTATTTCACACAAGGAATTGACAATACAATCTTACAAATTGGTATTGGTAAAGATGGGGAAAATACTTTTGATTTACCACAAAATCACCAAGACTATGGCAAGAATATAGCTGCATACTATTTCTTTTTATTTCCAAATATGATGTTTAATTTTTATCCTTGGGGATTGTCTATTAATGTGGTTAAACCAAAATCACCAGAATATACTGAAATAGAATACTTTACATATGTCTGGAAAGAAGAATTGATGGAGAAAGGTGCTGGAGCGGATTTAGATAAAGTAGAACTTGAGGATGAAGAAATAGTTGAATCGGTACATAAAGGGGTAAAATCAGATTATTATGACAAAGGTCGATACTCTCCAAAGAGAGAAATTGGAGTACATTATTTCCATTCCCTATTACAGAAATATTACAAATAATTAGCGATGACGGAACATTCTAAATTCCATCAACCAATTAACAAAGTAAATTGAATCGGGGTATTTCTTAGGCATCCGTAGCCTTAGAAAAAAGAACGTGGAAATCGTACGGCCTATACCTGAAATTAAGAATACGACAAATATAGCACGCCAAGTGTAATCTAAACTACTTATGAAACTGAATTCTAATAAATTATCTATTAAATAAAGTGAACCTGAAAAACCATCTAAATAACCTGCAAGATATCCACCTGCTAAAGCACCGATGAAAGTAGAAATGCCAACTCTTGTGTTGTAATAACTGAAATAGGCTGCTCTTTCTTTATTTGGTGCAAGATCTAAGACCATCGCATTTGACGTTATTAGAAATGCACTATAACATGGGCCAAAAATTAATATTTGTAATAAAATCATTACTTTAATATCTGGAAAAAAAGCATAAAGAAATGGTAAAATAGAAAAACCAATTCTACTCATAATTAAAACAGGCAGTGGACCTACTTTATCCACCAATCGGCCCATTATTGGTTGAAAAACCATCTCAGAAATTGCCCCGATCAAACTAAATATTACCAAAATAATATTATCTACTTCCAGAACTTTAATTAGAATAATTGCAAATAAAGGCCAAATAAGAGACATATTCAGTGTGTAAAAAGATTGAACTCTAACATAACTTTGAAATGTATTTGAATATTCTTTCTTAACTGAATCGGTCAATATTAAATCAGGGATTTTTGTAGGATCTCTATAAGGTACACGGACTAGAATCAAACCACCAATAAAGGTTGCCGCAGCAGATATTATGAATAAAGGGCGAAATGAATCAGGAGTATCAGCTTCATTAATGTATACTGAATAAATAGCAATTAATGATCCAACTAAACCCATTAAGCCACCTATTAGATGAAATTTTCCTAAGGTACTTCCACGCTTGGAAGGTGTCATCCAATCACCTTGTAAAGCAGACCATGTAGGTGTGATTATTGATAAAGCCACAGAATACGCAATTACAAGAATTATCATTTCATCTGGATTTTGAACTGTTGAAAGCATGAACAATGCAAAAGAGGCAATAACAGAACCACCAATTATCCAATAAGTTCTAACCAATCTAGTATCAGAAATCCATCCCCAAAAAAATTGTAATGCATTAGGAAGTAAATTCATTAGAGACTGGAGCCATGCAATTTGTTCAAAAGAAGCACCCAATCTAACTGCAAAATAACCTAGATAGGGCATTGCAGTATCATTTGAAAATGAACTTACGGCATGATAACCATATAATTCGGCTGGAGGATTAACATCTTCGTCAAAATTATCAGTTTCCACAAATAGGATTTAAAAATCAGGGATATAACTTTAAGTGTCAAGTTTTACCCTAATAGTTAAATTTTATATATCAGTACAATTTTAGAAATATAATGTCTAATGTTAGTCAAATAATTGGAATTTATCAAGCCGATGGGGGAGTCCTCGGAGAACTGAAATATATTACAGGGAAAATGTTCGGTATGGCTCACTGTGCCCTTTGTGATATTACACATGGTAGAACTGGGAAAAAAGATGCTTGGAAAGAATGCGAAGATAATTTAGGCATACCTATAAATTTTGTACATCTCAATGAAAGAGAAACGGAATTGGAAGAATACACAAAGACGCTTACTCCTTGTATTGTAGGTAGAACTAGTAATGGTTATATTGAACTAGTGAATAGTGAACAATTAGAAATATGTAAAGGTAATGTTAAAGAACTTGAAAGCTTATTGTTAGATAGTCTGAAATAGCAAGCAGCTGGCTGTGAATAAGTGAATAATAAAAGTGAATCCCGGCTCAATGAATTTCTGGAAAAACCTGAGAAAGCTCTCTGGAGCATAGCTTTGCCAGTAATGGCTGGTATGGCCATTCAAACAATGTATTCAATAGTGGACATGCTGTTTATAGGAAGATTAGGTGGTGAATCAATTACGGCTGTGGCGTTTAACATGCCGTTATACTTCTTTGTAATGGGAATAACTTTTGGAATTGGAACTGGACTTACTTCATCAATTTCAAGAGCAATTGGGGCTGGAAATAAGGAAAGAGCAAATAATGCTGCAGAACATGGCATAATACTTGGATTAGTACTGGGTTTAGCACTAACAATTACTGGATTAGTATTAGGAAAGGACGTATTGTCAATGCTGGGAGCACCAAAAGAAATGCTCGACGAATCCTGGGGATATCTAAGAGTTACCTGTTACGGAATGACTTTTGTTGTTTTTGCAATTGTATTTCGATCAATATTAGCCGGAGAAGGAGATATGAAATTTCCAGTGATGGTCGCAGTTATTGGCACAGTACTCAACATAATTTTAGATCCTATTTTTATTTTCAATTTAGAAAGATATGGCGGGTTTGGATTAGGAATGGGAGTTGAGGGGGCTGCGGCTGCAAGTGTAGTTTCCCAAATGATTGTATTTACTATTTTTATCTATATGCTATTTTGGAAAGATCATGCTTACATAACTTTTAATCTTAAAAAATTCAAATTTTCTTCTGAAATGATGAAAGAAATATTGTGGGTTGGAATCCCATCATCAGTTTCAATGTTGATTATGTCTTTCGGACAAGGTGTGTTTAATTATATTCTAATAATTGGATACGGAGCAGATGCTGTAGCAGCCTATACCATTTCAGGAAGATTAGATATGTTAATGTTCTTACCAATTATGGGGATTGCGACAGGACTTGTTACTACAGTAGGTATGTTTACTGGCGCAAAAAGAATGGACAAAGTTAGACATATTATAATCTATGGAATAACTCGGGCCTTTGGAATAGTCGCTATTGCCTCTCTATCTGTATTTTTCTTAGCTCCAAAAATAATGGGTCTGTTTACAGATGATCCAAATATTGAAGAAATCGGAATTGGAGCATTAAGAACACTCTGTTTTGCATATCCATTTGTAGGAATTGCCATGCCTTGTGGAAGAATAATGCAAGGATTAGGCCAAGGATTTCCAGTTTTAGTAATTACAGCTCTAAGAGTATTACTAATTTCGGCACCTCTGGCTTATTATTTTGCAATAGTTCAAGAAATGGAAATCGTGTGGGTTTGGTACTCTATTGTAATATCAATTGGAGTATCTGCAATTGTAGGGCCTTTATGGGTATGGAAGACCATTAATTCGATGGAAAATAATACTCAAGTAATACCTGAGTAATACCAGAGTAATACATATATACTCACTTTCAAAGGCTGAAATTATGCCTAAGATTAGTTTAGATATGCCTGCTGAATTAATGAATGATCTCAAAGAACATACTGGAGATGATAAGAAATTTGTAAGTTTAGCTGATGCAATCAGAACGGCCTGTAGAAAGTTATTAGATCAATTAGATAAAATAGATCAAAAACATGGAAGAGTCTAAAAAATGATTGAAGAAACAATAACAAAAATTTTGTTAGAAATCGAAAAAGACGATGCCGTTGACAATAATGGAGAATTAAGAGAAGGTCTCAAAAATACTCCGAAAAGGGTTGTAGAGTCTTGGAAAGAATTGTATTCAGGATATAATGAAGACCCTAAAGAGACCTTGAATGCTACCTTTAACGGTGAAGGCTATGATGGAATTGTACTTCTAAAAGACATCGAATTTTACTCTATGTGTGAGCATCATATGCTCTCTTTTACTGGTAAAGCCCATGTAGCTTACATTCCAACAGATAGAATCGTTGGCATATCAAAATTAGCAAGAATTGTGGAAATATATTCTAGAAGATTGCAGAATCAAGAAAGGATTACAACACAAGTGGTAGATGCGTTGGAAAAATATTTGAAACCTTTGGGTGCTGCAATAATTATCGAAGCTAAGCACGATTGTATGGGTTGTCGTGGAGTAAAGAAGAGCCACGCTACCATGACTACATCTGCGATGCGTGGCGTATTCTTTGACAAAGCTGAGGCTAGATCGGAACTTATGGATTTAATAAAAAATTAAAATGACCAAAGAGAAAAACTATCCAATAGTAGAAATTTTTAATTCTATTCAAGGTGAAGGGTATCATACTGGCACCCCCTCAATTTTCATTCGGTTCGGAGGTTGTAATCTCAGTTGTACTTGGTGTGATACCGATTTCAGTAAATGGGATAAGATGACTATTTTAGAGATAATGAAAGTCCTTGAACAATGGACAACTAAGCGAATTATTTACACTGGCGGAGAACCCGCAATGCAGAAACTTAGACCTTTATCTGATGAATTACATTCAAAAGGTTACGATATTGCAATTGAAACTAATGGAACAATTGAATTAGAAGAAGGACTGGTTGACTGGATTTGTGTTAGCCCTAAGGACATGCTTTATCCCGAATTTAGTATCAAACAGAGAAAAGGCAATGAATTGAAAGTAGTTTACACTGGACAAAATTTATCGATGTATGATAATTTGAAGACAGGTTTCGAAAATTTATTCCTTCAACCTTGTTATGACGAATCAAAGAACGCAGGAATAAATGGTAAAACTTTCCACAGTACTTTTGATATGGTAATGAAAAATCCAGGTTGGAATTTATCTTTACAGACACACAAATGGATGGGAGTTGATTGAGCAAAATAGCAGTAATTGCATTCTCTGGAGGTATGGATTCTACTGGCCTTCTAGTGCACCTTTTAGCTAATGATTACGAAGTCCATACATTATCCTATAATTATGGACAGAAACATAAGCTCGAATTAGATAGGGCCAAAGCTAATATTCAATATTTATCCGAAAATAATATTCAAGTTTCTCACAGAATAGTTGATTTACAATCTGCAATGTCTATTTTTCATTCAGCATTAACTACTGAAGATTATGAAATACCAGAAGGTCATTATGAAGAAGAACAGATGAAACAGACTGTTGTACCAAATAGAAATGCAATATTTGCCTCAATTTTGTATGGATATGCTTTATCAATTTCAACTAAGCAAAATCAACAAGTCCGAATTGGTCTAGGTGTACATTCTGGAGATCACGAGATTTATCCAGATTGTAGGCCCGAATTTTATGAAGCACTAGAACATGCATTCCAAGTTGGTAATTGGGATAGTGATAAAGTATCATTTTACTTACCTTATCTAGATGGCAATAAGGAAACCATACTGAGAGATGCTGAAAAATCTTTGGATAAATTAGGCCTTGATTTTAAAACAATTTTTGCTAATACTAATACCAGTTACAATCCAGATGCAAAAGGACGAAGTAGTGGAAAAAGCGGGGCAGATATTGAGAGAATTCTAGCCTTTAATGCGATAGATCGTAAAGATCCAGTTCCATACGTAAATGAATGGTCTAAAATTCTGGAACATGCAATTGAAATTGAAAAAGAACATAAGGAGAAAATGTGAAAGAAAAATTTACTTCAAGTAAAACATATAAAAATCTTCCATGTGCCCACAGACAATGGAAACACAACGGACATTGTGCCTATATCCATGGATATTCCCGGCAATACACGTTCCATTTTGAAGCAAATGACATGGATGAGCACGGCTGGGTAGTAGGCTTTGGAGATCTGGAAAATTTAGAAAAATATTTGTTAAAAATGTATGATCATACAATGA
>Ga0114994_10000601_pt1 | contig 24644 bp, 48 predicted proteins | sample ArcticOcean_MG_C_9_FD_87043 | JGI IMG/M metagenome (GOLD analysis project Ga0114994, IMG submission 87043) | Marine microbial communities from western Arctic Ocean - ArcticOcean_MG_CB2_152 | ecosystem: Environmental > Aquatic > Marine > Oceanic | place: Arctic Ocean: Canada Basin | collected...
ATTGCTGAAGATCCACGTCAAGAGAAAATAATAAGTAAAGTATTTGGTTATACTGTTATCAGCAAAACCGAAAAAATTAGCACAGTAGCTTTTTGTGTTAAGGATTCAAGGAGTATATAATGGGAACTAAATTAAACGAAACTTCAGAGTTCACAATACCTCTAAAGAATCTTATTAGTCTTATTGTACTTGCAGGATTTTCTGTATGGGTATATTTTGGTATTGAAGCAAGAATAACAATGCTAGAGAATAAAACAACTATGCATGATATTGCTATTCAAACCAATTATGATTGGACTAAAGGATGGGTACCACCACCTGCAGTAGCAATTGCAGTAGAACGGGTTCGAGAGTTAGAGCTCAAAGTAAAAAAATTAGAAACGTTAAGTAATATAGAATGGGAATAATGATTATGAGTAATGCACAAGATCAAATTGACGCACTGAAAGAAGCAAATAAAATGCTACGTAAGGTAAAGGCTTGGAAAAATGGTAAGCGTACCATGGTAGGTGTTGAATCACTTAACTCTAAGAACTTTAGAAATATCCGAGTAGAAGCACGTAATGTATGGGGCTCGCCTGATGCTGTAGTTCGTGATCGTGCGGTTAAGTCTGCATAATAGTGAAAGATAAGGTGAAACAATCTTACATGGATGTAGCTCATATATTCGCTAAACATTCACATGCTAAGAAGTTGCAAGTAGGTTCTGTTATAGTTAAGGATGATCGTATCATCTCTATTGGCTATAATGGAACACCTTCTGGCTGGGATAATCAATGTGAAGATATGATTGATGGTGAGCTTATAACAAGACCTGAAGTACTTCACGCAGAGTCTAATGCTATTTCAAAGCTCGCTAGATCGTCTGAAGCTGGCCTTGATTCTACATTATTTGTTACCCATGCACCATGTATCAATTGCGCCAAAGCCATCTATCAAGCAGGCATAAAGGCTGTATACTATGCGAAAGATTGGAGAAGTGGTGAAGGTGTACATTTCCTAAACAAGTGTGATATCACAGTAGAGAGGCTCTAAGGATGGCAGTAGCCAAGAATGATATAACCGGTGATTCAATTAAGACCGGTGCCAACTCTAAGAAATTTAATGATAATTGGGACAGAATCTTTTTGAAGCATTCCCAAGAAAAAAAGAATAAGCATATACCAAAACATTCTAAAAATAATGTGGCTATCTCTGATAAAATCTAGTATAATATCTATATTGAATTGAGAAATAAAGGATGTAAATTATGGATACGAAAATGAATGCAGCTTATAGAGAATTGTTTTTAATGGGTGTTCCAGTGTATCGTTCACCTAATTTGGATTTGAATAAGTTTCATATTAATGGAGATACATCACTCACTGATGAGCTTTGGGCTGACTATTATCTTTTTGGTCCTCATTCTGATCAGGATTATACCTTTGGTGTTCATAATGATGTCATAAAGGTTTTGGAAGGTTTTGGTATGTTTGCTGAGTGGTATAATCCAGAACAGCTAAATGTTAATTATATATAAAATGGAGATCAAATGAAAGATATTGAAAATAAAGTATCTATCTTATCAACCTGGAATGTCAAAGAAGACATTCAGGTGTATGATAATATATTAAGTGATCCTACTGGGGCTTTAACTCCAGAGGCTTATCAGGCTATATCTGAATTATGGGATCAGCTCAAGAGTTTGGAAAATATGGTAATGCATTAAAAATCTAGGGGGTGGCTCTTTTCCGCCATCACTTAGATAAATACAAATATACCTTCCGCTGGAAATTTGTATCTCGCGCAGAATGGTTAAGCGGACCTACCTAAGGAAATACTATGATTATTGTACATGTTATTAATGATGGTCGCCATCAAATGACTAGGTGGTTTAGCAAAGAAGCAGTGCATGATTTAATAGTGTTTATAAGATCCGCAAAAGAAGGTTCAGAGTTTATCATGTGCGATGAAAATAATTATCCTATGGAGGATACACAATGAAATTAAGCCAAAACTTTAGCCTAGCAGAATACAGCAAATCTAATACAGCAGTTCGATTAGATATTGATAATGAGCCAGATGATGATCATTTGGAAAGTGCTATCAATTTGTTTGAGAATGTTATTCAACCTATAAGGGATGAATTTGGGCCTACACGAATTACCTCAGGTTATCGTTCTGCGGCATTGAATGAAGCCATTGGTGGTAGTGCTACATCACAACATTCTAAGGGTCAAGCATGTGATTTTGAATGTGATGGTACAGATAATAAAGAAGTTGTTGAATGGATTATTGACAACCTAGATTTCGATCAGTTGATCCTCGAGTTTTATAACGAAGAAGATCCTAATTCTGGTTGGATACATTGTAGCTTTAAGGATGAAGAGTCTAACCGTAACCAAGTGCTTCGAGCATTGAAGCGTGATGGTCGCACAGTATATGAGAATGGTTTATGATTAATAGTGAATTAAAATTTAAAGAGTCTCGTGAAGTTCATATGGTAAATCTAGGTTCGACCACAAAGAGATCTCGATGGAGTAAAATGAAGTTAAAGTTGAAATTATACCTAATGAAGGTATTAAGTTAATAGCTACAGGATGACAGACTGTCGGAGGGCAGACCATCTATAGGCTCTCAATAACCATCGGCCTATAGAAAAACTGTCAACAGTAGGAGTCTGTAAAACTCCATTATCCTGAAACATTGTACAGCGTCTCTGCTATAGTGTTTTCAGGATACCCTGCAGGGTATGTTCCATGGTGGGACAGCGGACTGTAAATCCGCCGCGAAAGCATAGTAGGTTCGACTCCTTCATCCTGCACCAAACAAAGGTGTAATCGCATATGGCATATAGCGAACAGGTTCTAGATCATTATGAGAATCCACGTAATGTGGGTAAAATGGATGAAAAGGATATCCACGTAGGTACTGGTATGGTGGGAGCACCAGCTTGTGGCGATGTTATGCGGTTACAGATTAAGGTCAATGATGATGGTATCATCGAAGATGCAAAGTTTAAGACCTATGGTTGTGGTTCAGCTATTGCGTCAAGCTCATTAGTCACCGAATGGATGAAGGGCATGAGTATTGATGATGCAGCCGAGATACGTAACTCTCATATCTCTGAAGAGTTAGCTTTACCTCCAGTAAAAATCCATTGCTCTGTATTAGCCGAAGATGCTATCAAAGCGGCCATTAAAGATTATAAAGATAAAAGGGGAAATCAAGTTGGCTATTTCCATGTCTAATAATGCGGCAGATAGAATTAATAGTTACATTTCTAATAGGGGAGATACATTTGGTATTCGCCTTGGAGTACGTACAACAGGTTGTTCAGGCCTTGCGTATATCGTAGAGTTTGTTGATAATTTATTGCCTGGTGATTTAGTATATTACACCAAAGGTATTAAAATTGTTATAAACAAAAAGAGCCTCACATACCTTGATGGCACTGAGCTAGACTATACTAAAGAAGGCCTTAATGAAGGCTTTAAGTTTATTAATCCCAACGTAAAAGATGAATGCGGCTGTGGTGAAAGCTTCACCGTCTAATAATCTATAAGTATAAATAATACTTTATAATAATTTAAGAGTAATAGAATATGACTATCGAATTCAGGGAACTGTCAGTAAATGTTAATAAGGGTACTGAATCCCTAGATGAAAAATACGCCAAGTCTATGGGATATACTAATTGCGAAAAGGCAATGGATAAGCTCACTCCATATTTAGATCCTAAAAGTGCATTATGCAAATCTATTTCTGCGAGCACCGATAATGTAGTTCCTGAATTTAAAAAGATGCAGAAGCATATGGATGGCATCAATGCGTTGTGGGAATCAGTTGAAAAAACCATTAATGAGAGTAATGATGTATTACCTCTTGGGACCTTAGACGAAGCTAAAAGCCAAACATGGATTCTAACCGAGAAGTCTTTAGAACAGATGGTAAAGCTATTGAATCCTAAAGGAGCATTGTCTCGTACTATATCATCTGGCCCTAATAATGTAATTAAGCAGTTCACACAGATGTCTAAGCACATGAATAAAATTATGGAGCTTTGGGAAGAAGTTGATCGGTTGAGTGAGAACCCATAATTTTTCTTGGTCCCTGAAAAAATGGACTAAGGATATAACAAATTATTATAAGAAAGATGTTGCCGTTTATACCGTATCATAGTATAATATCTATATTGAATTGAGAAATAAAGAGCAAAAATTATGAATATTGAATTACATGTATTAGCAACTTATATGATAGTATCGGGAATGTTGGGTTATTCGTTGGCTTATTTGCCTGCTCAAATTCTTATCGCTACCTATGAGAAGGTTCAATCTTTGCGTTCTAAGGATTTATAAATATATAAAATCCACACAGTTTTGTCCCATTAGCATAATGGATAGTGCAGTGGATTTCTACTCCATAGATCAGGGTTCGACTCCTTGATGGGACACCAGCATAAACATTAGGAATGATATGTTATCCTTTAAAGACTTAACAGAAGCACCTCAAAAAATCAAATGGAAAAAGGTTTCAGATGGTTTTGGCCGAGGCCGTGGACAATACTCAAGCGAAAGGTTTAAGTGGTTATCTCCTGACGATCGCTTTCAAATCAATCGGGCAACGGATCCGATGTCGTATGGTAGAGGTGCTACCAAAGATAGCAATAAAATTGTATGGAAAATATCGGATCAATCGGATCCTTTACGCAAAGCATATAATCGTTCATATCCAGATGCAGCCAGCGCAAAACGTGCTGCAGAGATCATAGTAAGTAAGGAAAAATAAAATGGAAACTTTTACAGAATATTCTGATTGCAATTGTGAAGATTTAATTACAGAAGCTGCAGAGTATAAGGGCCGAGAGGTTACATTAAATAACCCTATTCGTACCTCTGAAAATAAGAATAAGAAGTTTAAAGTTTATGTGAAGAATGAAAAGGGTACTGTAGTAGTAGTTCGCTTTGGTGATCCTGATATGGAAATTAAGCGAGATGATCCTAAGCGCCGTGCATCATTCAGAGCCAGACACAAATGTGCTGATCCTGGTCCTAAGTGGATGCCAAGATATTGGTCTTGTTACCAATGGAGAGCACAGGCACCTGTAGACAATTAAAAGTATATCCTTATGCTAAATTAGTCTAAGAAACCTGTTGTCCTTTCATCAAATATATAGTATAATAGTTATATATTAATAAGGAAGGGAAGAAATTATGAACTACGCGAATCAATTAGGTTACACCGATGTAGAGCCTTATGAGATTACTAAAAGAATCTCAGAAAAAACCATCGAAGTTCGTCCAATGGATTCTGTAAGGGATCCAAGCTGGACACCAGAGTTTATTCCTGGTGGATTCTCAGCGCATTGTCCAAATCAGTACTCTCAAAAATGGTTTATTACTTCTAACGAAGAATACACTTCAATTCGTATTCGTCTATCAAAGAATAAAGGATGGCAGGATAAGTACGGTCGTCGTTTTTCTTTAGCTGATGAGCCTCGTAAGTTTTACGATTACAACTTTTAATTATTAGGATGACAACAATGAGTAATACACCTAACTACGATAGGTTAATGGATGTGATAGCGCTAGTAGAGACTGCCGCTATCTACATTCAACCCAACCACGAAAACATCCGTATCCAGGAAACCGTAACAGCAGATTACTTCTTCACAGGTGAAGGCGAAGAGACCGGTAATTTTTACCACATTCAATACACTGATGTTGATCTTGAAAATGATGTGTTCCTAAGGTTACAACGGATGGATAATAAGGCTGCATGGTCTTATAAGAAGAGTGAGAATATATCTCTAAATTTGGCGTTGAGGTCTTAGTATGAATCTAATTGATCTAATCACAATAGGTGTTGCTAAGGCATTTATTATTGTAGTATTTATGATGGGCATGATTAGTCTTGTCCAGGAGATGATCCTATGAATGTGGAAGAGAATGAAATCCAACAGCTTTACCTAACTATTGATCGGGTAACCGCTGATATTAATCCACTACTAAGCGCAGGAGTATTGATGGCAAGTGCTCTTCGCATATACAAGACAGTGCTAAGCCCTGAAGAGTTTGAAAATATCACCAGAACTATATTAGACACCACAGATGAGATTCGAACAATTGAACCTGTGGATCAAGGTAGCATACATTAAAAATTAGGAAGATTGCCAGAGCGGTCGATCGGAGCTCCCTGCTAAGGAGTTGAACCGCAAGGTTCCGAGGGTTCGAATCCCTCATCTTCCTCCAACAATATTAGGAAAATATATATTATGACATTTAAGTACGATTTGAAAAACAAAGTAATTTTAACAGACTGTGATGGAGTCCTCATAGATTGGACATACGGCTTTCACGATTGGATGAAGCGCGTTCAGGATCTAGAGCCTGTCGATGATACCCAATCCTATGAGATGGAAATCATGTATGGTCTACCTCGCGATAGTATGAAGCAATACATTCGGGCATTTAATGCTTCAGCAGCTATTGCATATATGACACCATTAGGTAATGCTATTAAGTATGTGAAAAAGCTTCACGAAGATTGTGGATTTGTATTCCATTGCATTACCTCTTTATCATTAGATGAGTCTGCTGCTAAGGCTCGAGAATATAACCTCACACAATTATTTGGTCCTACAGTATTTGAGAAGGTTATTTGTCTTGATACTGGAGCCGATAAAGATGAAGCTCTCGAGCCTTATCGTGATAGCGGTTGTGTTTGGGTAGAAGATAAGGTGGAAAATGCCGACCTTGGAGTTGACCTAGGTCTTAACACATTCCTTATTGCACAAGAATTCAATGTCGGTTATGACGGCGAAGCTAAGCGTGTTCAAAATTGGAGAGACATTTATTACAGCATCACTGCTTAATCCCCTTACAGTGATGTTGTTATAAGCTTAGTCCATTTTTTCAGGGGCCAAGAAAAATATAGGTAAAAATATGAGTCATTACGATTGTAAGAATTGCGGGCATTATCTAGGCGTTGGCTTTGGTGTGTGTGAAGCTTGTACTCCTCAAGAGTTCTTTGATCTACAAAACAAAATCAAAGACCTGGATGATTTGTCTGGGCATGCATGGGATAATAAGACAGCAAAACTACGAGCTGAATTTATTAAAGATTATCTTGAAGAAAATGGACACAATCACCTGGTTGCTCAGCTGGAGGGTTTAAGAAAATCACATCTGTATAAATAAATAAACCCTAATAAGGAATATACTATAATGCAAGTTAAATACAAAGCGCACATCATGGATGAAATCTCTAGTCAAATTACTACAGCGAGTGCATCTAAAAAACGTATTGACATTATTACTTTAGATGAACATGAATGGACTGAGTTCAAATTGTATATGCGAAGCAGGAAGGCTAAGGAAGAAAACCTAGCTGCTGAGGATGGCACTGATGCATTTAGGATCAATGGCATCATAATTAAACCCGAAACAATTGAAGCATCTGCGAGAATCAAATGATATTATCAGAGAGAATAGAACCTACATTTCAAGGACTAACTATACCTGAGCGAGATGCTCTTATTAAAAAACAACCCAGTAATCGGGATACTCTACTCGATATGCTGGCAATAGTAAAAGAGATTAAAACAGATTTGAATGAATTAAAACATTATATGCATGGAGAAAATAAGTAAATGAGTAGCACTCTTATATCATATTCACAACCACCAGGTGATAGCAAATTACATTTAGAAAGCCAAAGCGACAATGAAATCTTAACCAATTTAATTTCATACTGCGCAAGAGTATCAGCTCCAGACAATCAAGACGATTATGCATCTGGCCAAAAGCTAATCAACTATTTAATTAAACATCAACATTGGAGTCCTCTTGAAATGGTCTCAGCCTGTATTGGTGTAGAAACAACCCGAGATATTGCACGGCAATTTCTGAGGCATCGGTCATTTTCATTTCAAGAATACTCACAGCGATATGCTGATCCTACTAAGGATTTAGAATTTGTACATCGCGAAGCTCGACTACAGGATCCGGTTAATCGGCAGAATTCCATTGATTGTGGACCAGAACATTTTGAAATTTTAGTTGAGTGGACCCGTCATCAGCAGCGAGTTATTGATACTGCAAAGGTGGCATATGAATGGGCTATATCTAATGGCATTGCAAAGGAATGTGCAAGAGTAGTATTGCCAGAAGGGAATACGGTATCAAGGATCTACGTTAACGGAACAATCCGCAGTTGGGTTCATTATGTTGATTTAAGGTCTTCCAATGGCACGCAGAAAGAACACATGGAAATTGCACGAGCTTGCTCAGATGCATTACTAGGTATCTTTCCTAATATAGAAAAATATACACATAGGTAATAATATGAGTTATATAACATACGACAAAATGCCTTCGATGCGACCGATAGCAATACCGACAGCAAACAAGGGATTTATTGGAGCTATCATCTTATGGCTAATATCGTCTCGAAAATGGGAGATTGCTGAAGATTGGCAATTCAAATTAAATACCCATGAATACGTTATCCCAGCTGGATTTGTATTTGATGGAGCCTCTATTCCAAAGTTCTTCTGGAGCTACTTATCCCCAACAGGTGTCTTATTGATGCCTGGACTTATACATGACTGGGTATATAAGTATACTAAATTAAACAGAGTCGATGGTAACGAATCATTGACTATGAATCAAAAAGATTGTGACATTCTATTCAGGGATCTTGCAATCGCCATCAACGGTTTCACTGTAATCAATTGGGCTGCGTATTATATACTACGTGCTTTTGGTTGGGTTGCATGGAACTCCCATCGGAAAAATGATTAATAATAAGTGTTGACCTTTGCCTTATATTGTGTTATAATATAACTATAGTATAAGGTAAAGGAATATACAGTAATGATTACTATTTTTGCAGATGATTCAAAAGATCGTAAAGGCTTAGGTGATATTGCGATCGCTATTAGTGAAATATTACACATTGAAGATATGGACATCAGTATTGATGTCTGCCACATTGATAGTGGTTGGCATGGGTATTGCGATGTGGATGGAGACTATCCCAGCAATGCAGACGTTAACATAAACGAGGATTTAAGCTTCGACGATAAGGTTGTAGCTTTAGCTCACGAATTAATTCATGTATGTCAATTTGCAAATCAAATACCTCTTGAAGAGGATGATGCATATGCGTACGAGAATATATTAGCAAACATGGCAAGGGCCCTAGTATGATCAAGCAAATATTTTTAATCGTTTCTTTATTGGTATCTTCATTTGCAGTACAAGCAACTGAAAAATGGCCATTCCTCCAAGATTACGAACCGTCAACTAAAGAGCTAAGGTGTATTGCTAAAAACATATACTTCGAAGCTCGTAATCAATCAGTAGCAGGTCGCACAGCGGTTGGCCTTGTTACTATCAATCGTATGTATGATAAGCGATGGCCTAATACAGCATGCGGGGTTGTCTTTCAGGCTAAATTATGGGATAATAAAGTACCAGTCCGAAACCAATGCCAATTCAGCTGGTACTGTGATGGTCTGTCTGATACCATACGAGTAATGTCTGATTGGGATGATGCAATCTATCAGGCTAAGAATGCTGTTAGATTATTTAATGGAGGAGCTGATTTTACTGAGGGATCTAATCATTATCATTCGATTAATGTAGATCCTTGGTGGGCACCTAGCTATGAATTTGTGGTCCGTATTGATGATCATTTGTTCTATAAATAGCATATTATTATTATTGAGAGAGTTATATTATGTCAAGATACTTATCGACTAAACATTACGGTCACAACATTGGTCTATCTGCTGTGTTCCGTCAACCTAATGCAGACCATTCCCACTGTCATCTATTACATGGATACAGCCTGGCATTTACATTTACATTCGGTTGTACTGAATTGGATGGTAAGAATTGGGCTGTAGACTTTGGTGGCTTGAAACCTTTAAAGAAGTGGTTAGAGGATAACTTTGATCATAAGACGGCAATTGATAAGAATGATCCATTCATGCATAAGTTCATGGAGCTACAAGAATTGGATCTTGCTGAGATTGTTGTTATGGATGGAGTAGGTGCAGAGAAGTTTGCAGAGCATGCATTTAGATTTGCAGACCAGCTTGTTCGTGAAATGTCAGATAATCGTTGTTATTGTGTGAGGGCTGAATGTGCAGAGCATGGTTCTAATTCGGCAATATATGAAGGAGACCTATACTAATGTCTGCTGAAGCTAAGAAGTATCATTATAGCGAAATCTTTAACTCTATTCAAGGTGAAGGAATGTATACAGGTCAATGGACCATGTGGCTTCGCTTCTATCTTTGTAATCTTCAATGTGATGGATTTGGGCAGGATAATCCTACTGATCCTGATTCTTGGGAATTACCTTATGAAGACTTTGATGCATCTCAGATCAAGCTGGTAGAAGATTTACCAGTATGGGATAAAGGTTGTGATAGTAGTTATACATGGGCTAAGAAGTATAAGCACCTAATGACTAATCAAACGTCTGCAGAGATATATGAAGCTATTAAAGATTCGATTAGGAATGAATTTAATCCTGATGGATTATTTAAACACCCTCTATCTAATCAAACCGCTCATATGTGTTTCACCGGAGGAGAGCCTCTTCTTAAGAATTCTCAGAAAGCTTTTATTGAGATTTATAATCAATTTAAAGATGATTCAGATAATGTTCCATCAGGAATTACATTCGAGACTAATGGTACTACTGCATTGATCGATGGCTTTAAATCATTTGTTACAAATCCTTGGCATCTGAATGCTCCGCTCTTCTTCTCGGTTAGTCCTAAGTTATGGACAGTAGCTGGTGAGAAATCCAAGAAGGCAATCAAGCCTGATATTGTAAGAGAATATCAAGATGTAGCAGCGCGAGCTAATCATTGGAATCATATGCCTACAGGCCAGCTAAAGTTTGTTATGGGAGCTCGTCCTGATCAGTGGGAAGAATTAGATCATGTTATTAATCAATTTAGGAAGGCTGGTGTTGATTGGCCTGTATACATTATGCCTGTAGGTGCTACTCTTGAAGAGCAAGAGCTTACTGCTGGCGATGTTGCTAAGATGGCATTCGAGCGTGGTTATAATGTGTCTGGTAGATTACATTGCTATCTCTTCGGCAATGCAATAGGCACTTAATTATAAATAGTACAAAATAAAGCGTGCCATTTATCTTGGTATGTGATATAATATAGTATATCAATTGAGAAGGAAGTATATTATGAGTAAAGATTTAAGTAGTAATATCAAAGCAGTATATGCGGCGGTCACCCTTGAAGATAAGCTTATTGAGGCTAAGTCAATGGTCGATTTCTCGTCTGCAAAAGAGATCACTAAGACGAAGGCATACCATACATTAGGTCATATGACTCGTCCTTCTACCATAGATCTTTTTATGACTAACTACATGCTGTCTGGTGAAGGAATGAGTGTATAAATTATGTATAAAGTTTATCTTGCTAAATTGAAGCGTGAAGATGCATTTCCTAAATGTGTATATAAAGTAGGTATTACAGGATCATCTGATGCTATGACTAGGTTGACCTATGCGAAAGCTGATGAGCCTAATCCTATTATAAATACATTTCCTGATATCAAGGTGATGAATTCTATAGTGGTTGCTACTAAAGAAAAAGCGGTAGAAATCGAAGCTAATATAATGGAAGCTATTCGCCATTCTAAAGGTGATAAGTGGTTCCATAATTGGTTTGAACCTACTCAGGTATCTGGCATTACAGAAATGCGTAAATGGGATTTTGAAGAAATTCAATCTATATTTAAGATCATGGAACAGTATAAACCAGAGCCATGGTAAGAACATCAAGCAACATAGTATTCCAGGAGTTGCACCATAATACTTATGGTTTTTTTCTGGCCGGAGCCGTCTGTCCTGCTTTTCTACAGACATTAAACTATCACGAAAAGGAGACTTAAATGTCTAAATCAAACCGCTCTCTGGGCGTCGCAGTAAATGAACACCTAACTTCATTAGGTATCAATACACCAACTACATCTTTACTAGAAGTTGATCGAGATGCTAAAGTCGATAAGATTGCAGCCTTGACTAAAGAGATGCTCGAGACTCTTGGATTGGATCTTACAGATGATTCATTAGAAGAGACACCTATACGAGTAGCTAAGATGTATGTTGATGAAATCTTCTCCGGACTAGTTCCTGATCATTTTCCTAAATGTACAACGGTAGAGAATAAATTCTGTCATGGAGATGAGTTTGTATTAGAACGCAATATTACCATGTATTCAGATTGTGAACATCACTTACGACCTATCATAGGTGTTGCTCATGTAGCATATATTCCAGGTAAGAAGGTTCTTGGTCTATCTAAATTAAATCGTATTGTACAATACTTTGCTCGTCGACCTCAAGTACAGGAGCGCCTGAATCAACAGATTGCTCATGCTATTGCATTTATCACAGAGTCTCCTGATGTTATGGTGATTGTAGATGCAGGTCATACTTGTGTATCTCAGCGCGGTATTATGGATACGAATTCAACAACCAGTACAGCATGTTGCTTAGGTGTATTTGGAGAGCATGATTCTCCAATGCGTAAAGAGGTTTCGAGTGCTGTTCGAGTCTAAAATAGACTAAAAAAGTTGTTGCTTTTGTTGCTCTTTTCAGCTATAATATATGTATAGAATTTAGAAGTGGAGAGTTGTATGAGGTCTAATAAGTTTAATATTCATTGGCAGATCGTTCGGGTGAAGGCTCGTTCGATTAAGGATGTAGATGCTAAAGTTGATTTTGTAATGGATTTTTTGAATAGTAATAAGAATGTTCATAATAAAGATCGTGTTAGTAATTGGTTGAAGATGACGTCTTATGCTTATAAGGATCGTTCTGCTTTTGATGTTGAAATTAATGGTGATTTTATATTAGAAGATCTAGATAATGATCTATCTAAGGTGGATCTTGATAATCTTAAGTTGGTATTTAAAGATCTCTCGAAGCGTAAATATGGTTTTCAGTATAAGTCGGTACCTTTGGCTCATACGGAATTTATGATTGAATTGAAGAAGGAATTAGATAATAGATGTTAAAGTTACCTTTAATCTCTCACGAGATGCCTCACGATTTACATGATTATGTATTAACCGATGCTCAGACTGCAGGAGAATATATAAATGATTATATGTTTGTCCTTCTTCATCGGTATATAGATGATCCTGTATATAAGGCCATAGTAGATAGATACGATGGTTTTAAGATAATGGATAATAGTTGTTTCGAATTAGGAGCAGCCTTATCCAATGAATTGATTGCACAATACTTTCATATAATGAAACCTGATGTCTTTGTATTGCCTGATGTATTGGGTGATATGGAGGAGACTATAGGCAGATCATTTGATTTTATGACAGACTATCCAGAGCTAACCGAATATGCTATGGCTGTTATTCAAGGTAATACTACACCAGAGTTCTTGGAATGCTATAAAGTATTTGATGCTGTGCCTAACCTTGCAATGATAGGTATTCCTTTTTGCTTTAATTGGGCAATGAATTGTGGTGTTAGTCCTCGTGATCATTCTCTAGTAAGGGTTAAGCTTTTACAGAATCTTGAACCTATTATTAATAAGGATCGTATGCATCATCTACTAGGTACATGGTGTGCAGAAGAGTTCAAAGAATATCATTCATATGATTGGGTATATTCTATAGATACCTCTAATCCTGTTGCTGCAGCTATTGAATCCAATATATATGTAGAGGGTGAAGGTGTTAGTACAAAGCCTAAAATTAAATTTGATAAATTTGCGGATATGTTCGTGACATCCGAGCTCGTACATGATATAATAGTAAATGTAGGTAGATTTAGGCGTATAGCTAAACGGCCAATTAAAGGAATTAAAATATTGAAAGAAGATAAAATTAACCCGGTTCACTATCGAGCTGCTGATAGTATCCAAGTAATTGATGTTATAGAGCATTGGGATTTGGATTTTAAACGTGGCAATGTTGTAAAGTATGTTTTAAGAGCAGGTCAAAAGGCTGAAGAAGGTTATAAAGACATTGCTAAAGAGATAGAGGATCTTACTAAAGCTAAGTGGTATCTCGAGCGTACTATTAATAATCTTAATAAAATGGTGAAGTGAATGAAAAATATAGTAATTTCCCTATCTGGTGGGATGGATTCGTCTACGCTACTATTGCGTTGTATTAATGAGGTAGGGGCTGATAATGTAACCGCATTATCTTTTGATTATGGTCAGAAGCATGTATGTGAGTTAGAGAGGGCTCAGCAATTAATTGATTACCTATCAACTAAAGGTCATGTTGTTAAGTATCAATGTATTAAGCTTGATGGTCTTGGACCTCTACTTAATTCTACTCTAGTGACCGGTGGTGCTGATGTACCTGAAGGCCATTATGCAGAAGAGAATATGAGAGAGACCGTTGTTCCTAATCGTAATAAGATATTCGCATCAATTATTCAATCGGTGGCATTATCGGTAGCAGGTGTTACCTCAGAGAATACCTCTATCGCTATGGGTATTCATGCTGGAGATCATGCAGTGTATCCTGATTGTCGTCAAGAGTTTAGAGATGCTGATGATGCTGCATTCCGTGAAGGTAATTGGGATGCAGAGTTAGTTGGTTATTTTACTCCATACCTAGAAGTTGATAAGTATGATATTCTTGTTGATGGTCAAGGTCTATGTCGTATTCTTGGTTTAGATTTTGATGATGTGTATAAGCGTACTAATACATCGTATAAGCCAATGCAGCATGATGGTGTATGGTATTCCGATTATAAGAGCTCTTCCTCTATTGAGCGTATTGAAGCATTCATTAAGTTGGGTCGTAATGATCCAGTATTATATGCTGATGAAATGGGACCTGTGCCATATGCTATGGCTGTGGATCATGCCAGTACCGTATTGGCGGGGTATGAATCTAATGTCTAATTTTACTGATATTAAAGAATGGTCAGATGAACGTCTTATTACCCAGCAAGAACCTGATCGTAATGGCTTCCTGGCTATGATTGTCGAAGAGTTAGGTGAATTCCTAGAAGCTCCTGATGATGCTGGGCGTATTGATGCTATGGCTGATATTATTGTATTTGCATATGGTGAAATTGCTAAGTATGGGTATGATGGAGATAAAGTTATGGGAGAGGTTATTAAAGAAATATCTTCTCGTGTAGGTGATTACTCCGAAGAGACCAAGAAGTGGCAAAAGGATAAATCTCCAGAAGCCCAAGCTAATTGGTATACCGCAGACTTCAGCGAATGTAAGTTATAAAATAAAAAAGGCCTCCGGGCCTTTTATTATGGATGATGTTTTTATTATTATAAATATACCCATAAGTGCATTATAAAAGGATTATAAATTGTCATCATTGAAAACATTTAAAGGGTATCTTATTTCCGAGGCTGCTGGGAATAAGCAGTGGTTAGGTATAAAAGATATACCAAAGACTACACCGGCCTTAAAGGCTTTCATCAAGACTCTCGGATCATTCTTAAAGGGTGATGTGGAATACTTATATTTTGATGATATATATGATTATAAGAAAGCTTCTAAGCGCCTTACAATTAAAATCACAGATAAATCATTGCCTGCATCAATTGCTAAAAATTCTAAATTTAAAATATACGGCTTCCAGAAAAGTGGTGAGAATTACGTATCTTCTAATCCAGACGTTAATGTTGTGTTATACCCATCTGGTGGTGTTCGTGGTTCCGGGAAGCTACCTCGTAAAGGTGAAGTACAAAAAACCCCATCTACTGCACAACAAGAGCTAGGATCTATTGCATACTTCGAAGGTATGTTAGGTAATAAGGCTCCTACATTACAAGAGATATCGAAAGAAGTTGAATTTGATTTTGGTATAGAATGGCTACATAACTTCGAACAACAATGGAAGGCCTTTAAGAAGGGCATGGGTAAGCTACCTACAAAATCAAATATCTACTTAGACTCAGGCACTAATGAATCTAATATCATAATTAAAGTGGCTAAGCGTGTTGGCCTAAAAGATCAAAAAGATAATTGGAATCCTGCTGATATATGGTTGATGTCCATTAGTAAATCTAAGATTGCATCCGAGACAAAAGATATCACCTCATTAGAGGAATACAATGCTTACTTACTTGATAAATTTAATGCCAGGCAAATCGTCGGTATATCTCTAAAGAAAGTATCAGCAGGCAAGGCTGGTAAATTTAAGATAGTATCATCAAGTGATATTCCTCTTGCTGAATTAAAACCTAAGCGTATATTATTCGATCCATATCAGAAGAATTTTATATTTGAGACTCAAGGTACATTAGATGGATTTAATTTACGTGTAGGTTATAAGGCTGGTACCATCACAGCATTAAGTGATATTCGTATCTATCTAGAAGGTAGGATGAAAGGTACCGCCGTTCAATTAGGTGGTGTATCTTCAGCTCTATTCCCTGAACTTGCAAAGAAGTTTGGTGGCTTTGATATAGCTGCAGATAAGAAACGCATTCTAGCCGATCCAGTAACGTATATAAATAAGAATCTAAAGAGAATTGTATCTAAAGGTCCTGTTGATGATAAGACCTCAGAGATGCCTACATCCGAATTAAAACAACAGGCTGCGGCATTCCTATTGTATTATCTTGATATATTGATTAGCTCAGATCCAGCAATTCTTACATCATGTTTTTATTCATCAAGTAAAATGAACGACTTCTCGTCTATTCATTGTAAGCTATACTAAAGAGACATTAATAAAATGACATTAGCATTTAAGGATTATATTACAGAAGCTGCTGCCAATACACACATGACTCATATTGAGGATCTTGTGCTTGATGGTGGTGTTAAGGGTGCGAGAGAAGCAATCCTTGCTCTGCGCTCATTAAGAGATATGTTAGCCGGTCATGCTAAAGGTAAGACCGATGTAACGGTTAAATGGGATGGAGCCCCTGCTGTATTTGCAGGTATCAATCCAGAGAATGGTAAGTTCTTTGTTGGCTCTAAGTCTATATTCAATAAGAATCCAAAGCTTAATTACACTGCAGATGATGTCGATGAGAATCACTCTGGTGGTCTTGCAGATAAGTTAAAGATGGCTCTAAAAGAATTACCTAAATTAAATATAAAGGGTGTCATTCAAGGTGATATCATGTATACTAAGGGTGACCTAAAGAAGGCTACTATTGATGGAAAGAAATACATAACGATGCATCCTAATACTATTGCTTATGCAGTACCATCAGATTCTAAATTAGCAGCTACTATATCAAAGGCTAATATTGGTGTTGTTTGGCATACCACATATACAGGCTCATCATTACAAGATATGTCTGCATCATTTGGTGTTGATGTATCAAGGTTAAAGAATGTTCCTTCTGTATGGAGTATCTCTGCGGATCTACCTGATATGTCGGGTGTTGCTACATTCACAGCAAAAGAGACTAAGCTGTTGACCTCCCATTTATCGAATGCAGGTAAGATATTTCAGAAGATTGCATCCTCTACCCTCAAAGAGATTGAGCGTAATAGAGAATTAAATATGTTATTGAATACCTTTAATAATACTAAGGTGCGTTCAGGCAAGCGTATTACCAACACAACAAAGCATGTATCCGACCTTATTACTTGGGTCAATGAGCGTTATCAGAAAGAGATTGATAAGCGTAAATCCGAGAAAGGTAAAACCTCTCAGACTAAAGCTCGTGATGAAATACTTTCTTTCTTCTCAAAAGAAAACAAAGCAAGCCTTAAATTAATCTTTGATCTACAGAATTATATAGTAGAAGCCAAGCATATGTTAATTAAGAAATTAGCAGAGGTTGGTGGTATATCTACCTTTGTACAGACAGAGAATGGTTTCAAGGTAACCAGTCCTGAAGGATTCGTTGCCATTGATCACCTATCAGGCTCTGCCGTTAAATTAGTCGATAGGATGGAGTTTTCAAAGAATAACTTCGATCCATCTATTATTAAAGGCTGGCAAACTGCAACTCGTAAATAGTATAAATACATTACGAACACTAATAAATGTAAATGGGATTAAGTACTTATGAACACATTTGATGAGTATATTATTGATAGCTTAGACGAAGCAGCCACAATGGCTCAGCGTCAAAAGATGAAACAAACCTTCAGAAAGAATAAGGCAAAGATTGCTCTTGGGCGTAAGAAAGCCTCTAAGAAATTGGCATCTAAAGACGTTCTTTTGAAGCGAGCTAATAAACAAGCACGAGACGTTATTGTCAAGAAAATGACTAAGGGTAAAGGTAAGGATGAATTATCATTTGCCCAACGTGGTGCTATTGAAAAGAAAGTAGATAAGAAGAAAGCAGCCATTAAAAAAATCGCCAAGAAATTACTACCAGCAGTTAAGAAAGCAGATAAGGCGAAATTAAAGAAGAACAAGGAAAGTTAATCATGGCTATTTTTAAGACGTTTGGTGAGTACCTTACTGAAGCTTCTACCGGTGTAGTTTTTACATTTGGTCGCTTCAACCCGCCTACCGTAGGACACGAAAAGCTTTTAGATGTTGTTGCTAAGGCTGCAAAGGGTGGAGATGAGTATAGGGTTTATTCGTCTCAATCACAAGATAAGAAAAAGAATCCACTTGATTATAATAGCAAGATCAAGTATATGCGTAAAATGTTTCCAAGACATGCGCGTAGTATTGTAAGTGATAAAAGTATTAAGACCGCTCTTGATGTCCTGGTTAAGCTGTATGATGATGGCTTTACTAAAGTATCAATGGTAGTAGGATCTGATCGTATTAATGAATTTAATGCCCTTGCCAATAAATACAATGGTGTTAAGTCTCGTCATGGCTTTTATAATTTCGAGGGTGGTATTAATATCATCTCAGCAGGAGAACGTGATCCAGATTCGGATAAAGTGAGTGGTATGTCAGCCTCTAAAATGAGAGCTGCAGCAGAGGCTAATGACTTTGAGACTTTTAAGAAGGGTCTACCAACTTCATTTAAGGATGATCAAAAACTATTTAATTCTGTAAGATCAGGTATGGGTCTTAAAGAATCTTATACATATCGTAAGCATATTCAATTAGAATCTGTATCTGAATCTAGAGAAGAATATGTAGCTGGTATATTATTTGCAGTTGGTGATACAGTAGTAATTAAAGAATCTGATGAGGTAGGCACAGTATCTCACTTAGGGACCAATTACGTTATACTAAAAACTACCGATGGAAAATCTCTTCGGAAGTGGATAGACAACGTAGAAAAGATCTCGTGAGCGATTCTACGGTTGTTGCTGATGCAGCCCATAAAAGATTAGATCGCATAGAAGAGAAGATAGATAAATTAACAGACTTTATGATTGCCATTGCTCGTATCGAAGAGAAGCAAATGGCTATTGAATCAGACGTTAAAGTATTATGGACAAAGGTTCACGATGCTGATGATAAGGCGGATAAACTTGAGACCATAGCTCGAGCTAATGAAGTTAAAGTTGTTATTATATCCAGAGTATTCTGGGCAATTGTTATTGCTATAGTAGTTGCCGGAATAACTATTCAAGGCCAAATAACCAGTATTCACGGATTATAATGTTATCATTTAAAGAGTTTAATGAAGAGCGAAGACTAGACCCTAAATGCTGGGCTGGTTATAAGAAAGATGGTACCAAGATGAAAAATGGTATCAAGGTTAATAATTGTGTAAAGGTTTCTGAGGGGTCAGGTTTAGACTTTCTCAGTACGTTTGTACCAGATGCTGTATTGAATAAATTCAAGAAATCTGTGCATAAAAAGAAGTACCTAAAAGCAACAGATATATATAGAACAATAATTAAAGATAAGTCTCGCAGTGTGTCTGTTAATGATGCAATTAAGAAAGCTGCAGATATAGTTGGTATTAGTCATCGTGATTTTGCGAAGCTAATGCAGAATGTACCTAAATAAACGGAGCCCGATCCATGAAAACTTTTAAACAGCTATTTGCTGAAGGTGCCAAATCCGACACCAAAAATGATGGCGCAGAATATAAAGCATTCTTTGCTGCAGCATTAAAGAAATTTGGCGTGTCTAGTCCAGGCGAGCTTAAAGGTGAAGATGAGAAGAAATTCTATGACTACATCGATGCTAACTGGGAAGCTGATGATGAGCAAGATGAATCTTGGCATAGTGGTAAGAAAAAGAAGATGAAAGAAGGGAAGATTCCTGCACCTAAGCAGCCTGGCCCTAATAAAAAAGATCTGGCTAAATTACAAAAGCTCCGTAAGATGCTTGATAAAGCTGGAAAGGGTAAAAAAGAAGGTAATGCCTTTACTGGAGCTCTTATGGCTGCAAAAGAAAAAGGTGATACAACCTTTATTGTCTCTGGTAAAAAATACAAAGTAGAAGATTATCAACCAGAAATTGATGAGTGTATGTATGGCGATAAAGATGATTTCGTACCACATAAAATGTACAAAGATGGTAAAGTAGCTGATGCAGATACAGCAGAAGAGCATGAGCGCTTATCAAACCTTGGATGGACTCACGAAAAGCCTGAGAGCTATCATTGATTATAAATAGTATACTACAATAATAAGTAATAGGAATAAACACATGAATCCACGATTTAAACGAGCACCAGCTAATAGTAAGTTAACCACAGGTGGGTTTGCTGATAAGGTAACTGGCGAACCATTAATGAGCGGTAAGTTTACGCAAGCTGAATGTGATGAATTCAATGGTGTTGCTAAGAAGGTTGCACCAAAGAAAGAAGCAGCAACAGAAAGTAAAGGTTTGTTAAACAAAATACTTAAAAAGTAAAACCCTATGTCATTATTTGATTCTTTGAATGCTAAGAATTTTGATTTGTTTGCAGGTAAATATTACACTAATCCACAGTGTACATCATTAGAAGAATTTCAGGAAGACCTCCTAAGATTCAAGTATCTGAAGAAGTTATTCACAAGATATTCTAATAATGGTGATCTGCAGACAAGACTTATCCTTAACCATATAATTGTACTATATAATGTGTTTGAAATGGATGCTTGTACAGCGATGTTATTCCATAAAATACCTCCGACGAGTTGGGAGCAGTTAGTATCTTTTCTGACGTTCCTTAATTATATTCCACCCAAAATAGCATCCGAGATTGTATCGGACATCCATATAACAACGGATTTAGGAAATATCTAATGGGATTTTTAACTTCAGCTGGTGATACGTTATATACGTTTCGCTTCATTAAACTTCTTGCCACTAAGTGGGTAGATACTCCTGCATATACTCTTGGAATTATAGATGATAAGGGAGAGCCTCAAAAGAAGGTTAGAGACCTCACCTCTGATGAAAGATCCGTGTATACTATGTTCCATCGTCTTGTATATAAGTTAAAGAGATTAATGAATAAGGTACCTGGAGGTAAAAGTACCTTAGCTTCTTACGCAGCTGCATTGTGGCTTATTAAAGAAAATTCTAATCTATCTGAAGACCAGATCAAAGACATGCTACAGGAATATGTAGAATTTGATGCTGCTGATATTAATGAAAGCTTCAGTGTTAATGATTCCAATGAATTATTGCCTGGCATATATAAATTGAAGCATGATATATTATCTCCTATTACTGCAGAATCTATTGCTGAAGCTAATGATAAAATTGTTGCTCATGGTAATGAAGTTTCGGTAGGCAGTATATTCGGTTATAATGTATTTGAAGTACAACATTCAGCTACTAAACAAATGATATTTGTAACCTCAAAGGATTTAATACGATGATCAATGAAGAAGATGGTGCAACTCCAGCTAGTGTAACAGGAGCTATTGCTGTTAAAGATATGCCTCTTTTTAAGTATAAGAATTTTACTGTACCTTCTAAGGTGTTTCGTAAGTTTGAAACCGGTCGTAATAAGTTCGAAAGATGGAATAGGTTCTTAGACCTATCCGATGAAAACCAAAAAGCCATACACACGTATGCAACCTCTAAGCCCAATAATACTATTATATTAACCGATGAGACTACAGGTGCAATGAGATCTATTCGTAGAAGATCATCAAATAATTTGTAATAACTGTTTACTTTTGGGCTAATATATGGTATAATATATAAAGTCATACAATAAAACAGAGAGTAAAAAAATATGATAGGAATATCATCAGGTATACGTATGCTAGCCCTTGGAGGTTTTATATCCATAGCTGCTGGTGGATACTGGTACTATACTAAATCCCAAGCCCAAATCAATGGGCTACAGAATCAAGTAGCTCAGTCAGATGCTGCTATTCAAATACAATCTCAATTTATCGATAAACAGACTCAGGTTATTGACGACATCAATAACAATATGATTCTGCTGCAAGAGGTACAATTATCCCTTGCCGAAGATGCTCGTGCATCCGCTGCAGAAGTTACTGAGCTAAAATCTAAATTCAATACTACGTCTGGTGGTAAAGATCGCGATCTCGGTGTAATAGCTTCTGCTAAACCTACATTGATATCTAAGATCGTTAATAAAGCGACTGGAAAGATGGGTGAAGAAATCGAAGAGTTGACAGCCATTGAACCTGTTATAGAAAGTGAGGAAGCATTACCTAATGAATAAATTAATTATATTGTGTAGTGGCACATTAATGCTATCTGCATGTTCATCATTCTCAACCCCATTACCACCCGTCATTGCAGTAGATTGTCCTATTGTAGAATACACAGATCCTACTATTGAGTTCCTTCAGCCACAAGCTGTAGAGTGGATTGATATGGATATCATCATACTTACACCAGATACTACTGATGCTGAATTTGATAAGTTAGAGGAAGATCAGCGGGTGTATTTCGCTATAACTGATAGAGGCTATGAGGCCATGTCCTTAAACTTTGCAGAATTAAAGCGATATATAAAGGACCAAAAAAACATTATTATAGCATACAAGAAATACTTTAAGGAAAAGAAATGAATGATATCTCTATCACGAAACGTAATGGAAATAAAGAAGGATTTGAGTTAGAGAAAATACATCGTATTCTTGAATGGGCTTGTGAAGACATTTCAGGTGTATCTATATCAGAAATCGAAATTAAAGCAAATATTCAATTATATAACTCTATCCCTACTTCAGAGATCCATGAGCTATTAATTAAATCGTCATCTGAACTTATATCAGAATACACACCTAATTATCAGTATGTTGCTGCTCGCTTGATTAACTATAAAATTCGTAAAGAAGTTTTTGGTAATTCTACACCTGAGCATCTATACAAGGTAGTATGTGATAATGTAGAGCGTAAAGTATATGATGCCTCTATATTAAAAATGTATTCATCTGCAGAATTTGATAAGATGAATGATAACATTAAGCATGAGCGTGATAATTCTTTCACCTATGTTGGTATGGAACAATTCCGTGGTAAGTATCTTGTACAGAATAGAAATACTAAGGTTCTATATGAAACACCTCAGATTCTCTATATGATGATTGCTGCAACTTTATTCCAAAACTATCCATCAAATACGAGGATGAAATATGTCAAAGACTTTTACGATGCAGTTTCGCTGTTTTATATCTCACTACCTACACCAATTATGGCTGGGGTGCGTACTCCTACGAGACAATTCTCTTCGTGTGTTCTCATTGAGTCAGGTGATTCTCTTGGTTCAATCAATGCTACGGCTACCTCAGTTGTGCGCTACATATCTAAGAAAGCGGGTATTGGTATCAATGTTGGTGGAATACGTGGCATGGGCTCTCGCATTGGAGACGGTTCTGTTGTACATACTGGTCTCATTCCGTTTCTAAAATACTTTCAGGCTGCTGTTAAAAGTTGCTCTCAAGGTGGAGTTCGTGGTGGTGCTGCTACAGTGTATTATCCTGTATGGCATTGGGAATTCGAAGACCTTATTGTATTAAAGAATAATAAGGGTACTGATGAAAACCGTATTCGTAGTATCGACTATGGTGTACAATTTAATAAGCTAATGTATGAGCGCCTACTTACTGGAGGTAATATTACTTTCTTCTCACCTGATGAAGTGCCTGATCTATATAAAGCATTCTATGATGATCAAGATAAGTTCAAGGCATTATATGAGAAGTATGAAAAGTCTCGTTCTGTACGTAAGAAGTCATTACCAGCACTAGAAGTCTTTTCGTCGTTCCTCACAGAAAGGAAAGAAACCGGTCGTATCTATCTACAGAATGTGGATCACTCAAATGATCATGGTTCATTCCTTCCAGAAGTTGCTCCAATTAAGATGAGTAACCTATGTGCAGAGATTGCATTACCTACTAAACCATTAGAGCATGCTGATGATAAAGATGGAGAAATTAGTCTTTGTACCCTTAGTGCTATCAATTGGGGACTTATTTCAGATCCTAAAGAGTTTGAAAAATATTGTGACCTGGCAATTAGATCTCTTGATGAGCTTCTTGATTACCAAGATTATCCTGTTCCTGCAGCAAAAGCTGGAACTAAGCAGCGGCGTCCATTAGGTGTTGGTATCATCAACCTTGCTTACTTTTTAGCTAAGCGTGGATTGAAGTATGATGATGGTGCATTAGAAACGGTAGATGAGTATGCAGAGGCTTGGTCCTATTACTTAATCAAGGCATCTAATACCCTTGCTAAAGAGAAGGGTGCATGTCCTGCTTCTAATGAGACTAAGTATCATGCAGGTATTACTCCTATTCAAACCTATAAGAAAGAAGTAGATGAGTTAGTAGCACCTAATCAAA
>Ga0114994_10000602_pt1 | contig 24629 bp, 31 predicted proteins | sample ArcticOcean_MG_C_9_FD_87043 | JGI IMG/M metagenome (GOLD analysis project Ga0114994, IMG submission 87043) | Marine microbial communities from western Arctic Ocean - ArcticOcean_MG_CB2_152 | ecosystem: Environmental > Aquatic > Marine > Oceanic | place: Arctic Ocean: Canada Basin | collected...
GGCCTTTGGTCTGCATCTGATAACGATATTCTGGAATGTCCAAAATGTATTCGCAAACTAAAGGTTCCGTTTGAACGCAGACCGGCTAAAGCGCGTTGTCCTGCCTGTGAGGCTATTTTTGAAGCAAGGGCGGAATGAAATACATTCAATTGTAATGAATCAGGTGGCATCTACAATGGGGGCAGGTCACTTTCAAGAATTTGAGGATGAGTACCTAGAAACCCTATATGATTTCCATGAGAGATTACCGGGACAAAGAGTTCGTAATGGTGATCTTGCAAAATATCTTGATGTGTCGCCTGCATCTGCGACAGAAATGGTCCAACGTTTGGCCAAAAATGGATTTGTCGATTATATTCCTTACAAAGGAGTAAGTTTGACCGAGATTGGTCTTGAACATGGTATGATGATGAAAAGGCGACACCGGTTAGCAGAGGTTTTGTTGACCCTACTTCCTTTTGAGGGGGACGTCCATGCGACTGCGTGCAGATTAGAGCATGCATTTAATGATGATTTAGAAGTCTGTATTTCCCTTCTCTTAGGAAACCCTACAGTTGATCCTTCAGGGAGAGATATTCCTCCTGCTAATTCACGAATTGCAGGAAAATTAGAACACAGTACAGATTTATGTATTTTAGACAAGTTACCTGTGACAAAATCAGGCGAGGTCATAATGATAATGACTACCTCAGATGCAAGGATGGTTTTAGCAGATGCCGGACTAAAAATTGGTAAAATAATTGAGAGAACCTCGAATGGCTTATTTTGCGATGGAGCAGAATTGGTATTCGATAATAAATTAGCAGAAAGAGTGGTTTTGAGGTGTTGATTTGACTAGCGATTTGGAATTATTACGGAAAAAGGAAATGAAACTCCATGGAATTGATAGCCAATTCCTAACCGAAGGATTTCGCTTAGTCTTACTTTTACCTGGATTTTCATTACTGTTCTTTTTCGGGGCATGGGCTTACAGTGGAGAAAGTCCAGAGTGGTGGCTAGCCAATATAGAGCCATCTGTTAAATTCGATTTCGCCACTTGCTTAACATTAATTGCAACAACAATTCTATTGGGTTTTTGTGCAGGATTACATTTACATCGTCACCGAGTAAGACTGACAAGAATGGTATTTCGTTCAGAAGTTGCTGCTGCTGCTGAAGCTCATCGGCCGGTAACCAGTATGCATGGCTACTCGTCTGTTGACGGTTTTATTTCCCGTACTATGACCAGCCATAATACTGCGTTTTGGATGAGTGTTTTGGCCATCATAATCGCAATAATTGTAGCATATTTAGATTCAGACTCTGCGTTAACTAAGAGGGGATTACTTGCTAGCGCTTCTCTGGTTACAATGGCCTTAGGGCAGCACCTATCTACTAGAAATCGTAAATTCAATATGGTCACCCGTGATGGTTTGTTAACCGCCTACATTCCACCTTTGCATCCTTCTACTCTTGAAATGGTGTTTAACGATATGTTACGGACTCAAATGGATCCTCTACTACGAAGTAAATTTGATGATTTTTTATTAGAATTCGAATCACATGTACGTGAAGATGTCGATAGGGAATTCGCAAGAGAGAAATTCCTAATGCTGATGCACAGGAGATTCAAAGGTAGTCTAGACCGGAATACAACCAATATTGAGTTAGGTGAAATTTTATCTGACAAAGGGGTTCATGAAATGCTAGAGCATGATGTGTTTGACGAAGGTTTATGGGACTCCTTATTCCGTAGGTCGGTCGACTCTTATCCGGCGTTCTATAGGTTAATTGATAGATTGGACCAAGACCTTTCAATCGGAAGAAAACCGGATATGGATGGGTTGTTATTTGATGTAGACTTAGAGAATGTCGTCGCAGAAAGAGCGAATTTATTCTGCTACTTCCATAATCTATCGGACAAAGAAAGACAGGTCGTATTACGTGTGAACTCTCCTGATTTCCGGCCATATGACCTTTCGTTAAGATACAATTTGAAACCTGGCCAAAAATCATGGTGGCCAGAAGAAGCAGTTCCATTGTCAAGCGATGGTGATGATGACCAATTAGGGCGAATGTCGGGACTACTGCAAGATGGCACACTCGCATGGCAAACCCTATTGCCCGAAAAAACAGGTGAAGCGAGTGTTTCTATTCGTTTGGAAAACGTTGAGGGGGATTTACTGGTAGGTCGTCAAATCAATGTTAGAGTACGACCGGAGTTTGTCAATTGGTTCCGAAATACAAGTTCCTTAACTTCGTATTTCATAGGTGGAATCGGTCTTGCTGGGGCGATTTTATTCCAATTAATGGCAGTTTTAGCAGCTGCTTAGACCCAATTTTACTAATCGTAGCATTGAAGTCCAAGATGTCGTCGCAGAAGTCATGACCGAACAGGCTAACGAGGAGCCTCGCCCTGATGAAGACTTACGCGACCACCTTCACCAGATGGAAGCGAAAGTGCGTAAATTACGTGACGGTCGTAATAATCATAACGACCAAGCAAAGCGTTTTGCCGAACAGCGAAATGCAATTCAGGCTCAGTATAAAGAGCACAAGGAAAAGGTGGATTTAGCAGTGGCTGAAGTCAAAGCAATCCGTGCTGAGCAAAATATTCACAAGGAGCGCCGTAATGCTATCCAAGCCCAAATCAGAGATTTAATTGGTCAAGCTAAAGCGCAACGTGGTTCTAAAGATGAAAAGAAGTCAGCATCATTTGAATTCAACAAACTTGCAAGTGAAGTCGACAATATGGAAAAGATATTCGAGACGCGTGGCGGAATGTCTTCCAAGAAAGAAAAAGAAACAATGGAGACTCTCAAACTCATGCGACGCCGCATGAAAGAACTTGAGCCAGAGGTTTCTAAATTACAACTTATCAAAGTTGATTTATCTAATCGTGATGAGGCTATTACCATGCTCAAGGCGGAAGCAGATGCTTCTCACAAGATGTTCGTAGAATGTTTAGAACGTATAAAAGGCATGAGCAAAGAGTTGGACGAATTATTTTCCCATCGGGATTTCTTGAAAGGCGAGGGCGATAGATTTCACAAAGAGTTCGTCGCTTGTAAAGAAAAGGCAGATGAGGTCCATTCAAAAATCACTGAATTAATGAAAGAAGTAAATAATGCTAGGGATAAACTCCAGATGGCTCGAGAAGAGAGAGAATTATGGATTACAGATCATAATGCAGCGGTTTCTAAAGAAATGAAAACCGGTGCTGAAGATTCTAAGGTTGCGGATTCGATGGTCGACCACTTACTAGATGCAGGTAGCCTTACTTTTGGCGGAACTATGTCTGGTGATAGAGCCGGATTAAGTGTCAAGAAAGGTCGCTCAGGCAAGAAAAAGAGCATGCGGCGTGTTGACCTTAGTGTCTCTCGTGGAAGGAAGTGAGATTCTGTTTGGCATCATTATGGCCGGGGGCCGTGGCACCCGTCTGATGCCATTAACTGCAAAAAGGCCTAAACCAATGGTGCCAGTTTTAGGTAGGCCAGTAATTGATTACGTGAAGGATGCAATGGTGGCAGCAGGTCTGTCACAAATTATTGTAACCACTGGATACCAAGGGGAGCAATTGATAGAGCATGTCTCAACTTGGGATATTTCTAGTCGTGTAAACCAAGAGGATTCACCTATGGGCACAGCTGGTAGCGTAAGATTGCTATCCGATGAATTAAAAGAGACATTCGTCGTAGGTTCGGGGGATTCAGTTGCCTCTTTTGACATCTCAGACCTTTTGGAATCTCATCGTAAATCTGGAGCTAAAGTTACTATGGCTTTGTGGCGCGTAGATGACCCAGGCGAATTTGGAATTGTAGGTCTTGCAAATGAAAACCAGGGTGAAGTAGATTCGGAACTAACCGAAGGATACATCTCAAGGTTCAAGGAGAAACCTACTGCCGATGAGGCGTTTTCAAATTTGATAAATGCTGGATTGTATATTATTGAGCCCGAAGTGATGGAATTAATACCACCTGGTGAGAAATATGATTTTTCAAAGCAGTTATTCCCAGATGTTCTTTCGCGTGGTTGGCCAATGTATGCTAAGACCGTAAATGGAATCTGGTTTGATGTGGGGCATCCGTTTGAATTACATAATGCCCAAATGGCATTGGTTGCAGGTAGGGATTACCTACCGTTTCCTATGCCAGAAGGAGAGGTGCTACCCGATGGCTCATTCATTAGTAAATCAGCATCGGTGAGTGGGCATATTGAGAAATCTATTATTCTTGAAGGTGCTTCGGTTAATGGTGCGGCTGTAAATACAGTAGTGATGTCTAATTCTAGGGTAAACGGCGTATCTGAATCTTCAATTATTGGTGAAAATTCAATCATTGATTCTCGAATTCAGAATTGCGTAATAGGTGATGGAATTCATATTACAATCGATCTAGAGAATGAGCGACGTGGATGATTATTTTCAGCGCTTGTTGGCGTTTCTTTCTTATACCTCAGGTTTACGCCAGTGCCCATGGGCGCAGGAGATGTCACAGAACCGGTTCGCAGTTACGACCGCTCCTGGGGTGAAATCGAGGAAATGCTTGAGAAAGCCATTGGCCGTCGAGACCAGTGGAAGCAATGGTTCGAGCAATGCCGCAGAGATGGCGACAGAGACGGCATGAAAGAAGCCGCTAAGAATCACAAAGCCTTAGATGGTGTAGTCAAAACTCTAAAATGGACCCTCGGTGAAGAGGGTGTAGAACACCCACTTGATTGACAATGCTCTTCATCTACCGCCATACAGCGGTGTATATGGGAGTCCATCATGTATCTTGGTTATCGACTGTCAGCGGACTTGAAGATGAATATATCCATGCTGCGGCTTTGGCTTGGTTAGTCGGGGATGAAGAAGTGGTTGAGATTGAAAGAATGGACTCATATCATGGCTCCCCTATTCATTTGATTAAGGCGGAATTGAAACGCCGTGGCCCTGCTACAAAATCACTTTCTCATCTGGGGACAGAGGTGTTAGAATCGATCAAACAGGAACTAGACACTAGAATGGATGAGAATAATGTCATCCATATCCGTTTGGATTTACTCGACCTTCTCGCAGGTAAAGTGAGTCTAACCATTCCTGGCGACAGACCGACAGTCAAAGGCAAAGCTAAGTTAGAGGTATATCCCGGTAACAATCCAATAGATGTGGCAAAATCCACCTTAGATCAAGCGATAAAAGGTGTAAGTCTTAGGGTTCCCTAAAAAAGTGATACTGAGGAAGAGATTATATTCTCAGGCGGCATAGAATGGTTTGAGGAGATATTATGACTTATGTAGTAACATCGACATGTGTCGACCACAAATACCAGGAATGTGTTGCAGTTTGCCCAGTAGATGCATTCAGAGAAGCGGCTACTTACCTAGTAATAGATCCTGATGAATGCATCGATTGTGGTGCATGCGTGCCAGAATGTCCAGTTGATGCAATCTTTGCAGATACCGATGTGCCAGATGAAGAAGAGGCATGGGTTGACAAAAATGAGGAAGAGTCTCAAGATGCGGAAATCGCAACTGGGGACAGTCCAGTTCTTGCTGACTAATTTCATACGATGAACTACATATGTTCATGAGAGGAGCGCTCCCCGCTAGGTTTGATTACGATGAATACTTCTAACGATATCAGTTCGCTACGTCATGCAGATGATTTGCTTAAGCGTGGATTTGCATCAATGCTACAGGGTGGCGTAATTATGGATGTCGTAACTCCTGACCATGCTGCTGTAGCAGAGGCTGCCGGGGCTGTTTCGGTGATGGCGCTAGAACGTGTCCCTGCAGATATTCGTAAAATGGGTGGCGTTGCTAGAACATCTCACCCTGATATGATAAAGGGAATTATTGAATGTACTTCGATTCCGGTTATGGCCAAATCTAGAATCGGTCATGAAGCCGAATCACAGGTGTTGCAGGCCTTGGGCGTGGACATGGTTGATGAATCTGAAGTGCTAACTCCTGCCGACCCATATTTCCATATCAACAAAAATGCCCATGACATTCCATTCGTTTGCGGAGCAACTGGCTTGGGCGAAGCAGTCCGTCGAATTTACGAAGGTGCTGCAATGATTAGAACCAAAGGTGAGGCAGGTACTGGAAATGTAGTCGCTGCAGTAACTCATGCTAGGTTAATCGATCAAGAGATACGTCAGGTTCAGACATTGAATGATGCTGGATTGGATGATGCAGCGCACATAATTATGAACAGATTCCGTGTACTTTCTGAATCTAGTGAGTTACCAGGTGTCTCAAATATTACTCCATTTGGTGCAATCGACGATGAAATGCATGGAAGTATTCGTGACATTCTAGTCGAGGTTTCAGAGTTGGGCCGCCTGCCGGTGGTTACTTTCTGCGCTGGCGGAATAGCAACACCTGCTGATGCATCGTTGATGATGCAAATGGGAGTTGATGGAATATTTGTAGGTTCAGGGATTTTCAAATCCGAAGACCCTGAAACTATGGCCGATGCAATTGTAATGGCCACTGCTCACTTTGATGACCCAGATAAGGTCGCTGAAGCAATGGGTATGATGGCTGGCGAACCTATGCGTGGGGATGAGTTAGAGACACTTGAAGTCCGCTTAGACCAACGTGGCTGGTGAGATTACCCCGTAGGGGTGTATTGCGCCTATCTATTGCCTTCATATATCCCATGTTGGTCCGATGCTTGCAAGTGGGGTAGCCCCCGCAATCTGAGAGTTGATTCGAATGGCAGCAAAGAAGTTGAGTGCAAAGGCACGTGTAGCAGCACGTAAACAGCGTGATAAGTGGAAGAATAAGCGATGGTTCACAATTCGTGCACCACGTCATCCATGGAACTTCAAGCGAATCGGAGAAACCCTCGGAGAGACTGATGAACATATCATGAGTCGTATTTACGAAATGACCCAACAAGAGTTCAGTGGCGATTTTACAAAGATGCACGTTCTTCTACGCTTCCGTGTTACTGAAGTTGTAGGGCAAGATGCATTGACTACATTCGTAGGACATGCTCACCAATCCGACCACACCCGCCGTCAAATTCGTCGTTACCGTGGTAAGATAGACGATGTAGTAGATGTCGTTACAACGGACGGATATCTAGTTCGTTTGAAGCCACTAATGATTACTGAGCGCCGTTGCCAGACTTCGGTCAAGCAAGCAATGCGCGCAAAGTGTGCAGAAGTTATTCGTGCACACGCAGCTAAGTCTAACTATTCTAAGTTACAAGAAGCAATGCTTGGAGGAGATTTGGAAACAGATATCCGAAATGCAATCAAAGCTATCTATCCATGCCGCAATGTAGTTATCCGTAAGAGCCAGTTGTTGCAAATTGGTGTTATTACTGAAAAGGGACCAACACTGGATGAAATTCATTCTGAAGAATCTCGCAAGGAAGCAGAACTCACCGCTAAGAAAGCAGCAGCACTTGCAGAAGCAGGAGATGTTTCTGAGGATGAGCCAGTTGAAGGTGATCTTCTAGCTGCAGCAGAAGCAATGGAATCCATCTCTGAGAAGGAAGAAGTTGCACCTGCCGCTGAAAAGGCAGCAAAGCCAGCAGCCAAGCCAGCCAAGGAAGCAAAGCCAGCCAAGGCAGCAAAAGCAGCAGCAGAATCATTAGAGGAACTAGACTCACTTATAGATAAGGTAAATACTCTCCGTAAGGAAGAAGAAGAACCTGCAGCAGAAGAATCTGGTGAAACTGAAGCGAGTTTGATGAAGTTGAAGAAAGATGAGTTGGTCGAAAAGGCAAAGGCAGCAGGAGTAGCAACTTCTGGTACCAAAGCCGATATCGTCGCTCGTCTACTCGAGTGAGTTGAGCCATGATGCGCTTAGGTCTCATCGGCGGTACGGCGATGACTAGCCTTGCCGCTGATGTGATTGAAATAACCCGCATAGACCAAATTGTAGCACAAACCAGTTACGGTGAAGTGCCATTGACTTGTGTTCAAAGTGGGACTAATGAATTAATTTTCTTAGAACGTCATCATGGTGAGGGGACAACTCCCCCCCATAATATCAATCATCGAGCTAATCTTGAGGCAATGGCGGGAGCCGGAGTGGATGCAATACTTGCGGTATGTTCAGTTGGAACAATTCCTATTGATTTCCCACCAGGGTCGGTGGGTTATGCCACACAGTACCTAGATTTCACGGGAGTTACAATGTCGTTTTTTGATGATGATGCCCAATTTACTTCTATGACAAAGCCATTTGATTTACAGATGAATGAAAAATTAGAATCAATCTTATCATCTATACAACCAGGACTTTCTCTGGAGCGAACCTACTGGTTAGCACAAGGTCCCCAATTCGAAACCGCAGCCGAAATTGACGCCATCGAAATACTGGGTGGAGAAGTTGTTGGCATGACTATGCCGCGTGAATGTAAATTGGCTGCTGAAATCGGTATCCCTTATGCCGCAATTCTCGTGGCTAGTAATTGGGCTGCAGGGCGAGAACCGGGCGACTCAGAGAAAGATTTAGATCACCAAGAAGTTTCTTCAACAGCAGAATCAAGACTTGGACCTGTTGTGGAATGCATCAAGGCATTCACGCAATGACTAACCCTTGTACGCTAAACCCATGGTCATGGGCCGAAGTGTTGATGACTGGTTAGCCAGTACTGACGATGATGAATGGAGCAAAATGATGCGTAAAGTCGCAGCATTCCATCACAAGCATGATTTTGAAGGGAATAATGGTCATGACATGGGTTATCGAATCGCTCTGACCGTTGAAGAACTAGGTGAATTATCGGCTGCGGTTACCAAAGGAAAACCGATTGAAGAGTGTGCTGAAGAAATGGCAGACATAATGCTTCTTCTAATGGGTCACTCATTAGCAATGAAAATCGATCTTAAAGCAGCGTTTGAAACCAAATATGAACGGATTATGCAGCGTCCAGCCAGACAAGGTCGGCTTGGAATAAGAGTCACTGAGTACACGGGTGAGTGAAATGAGTGTGAAGCGATTGTATCTTGTATCGCTTCTCGTATTCATAGCAGTTGCAATAACTTACGGCCCAATACCTCAGCCGCAAGATTACCATGATTTTGCCGATGATAGAGAATTTATTGGTATTCCAAATGCACTTGATGTGATGTCTAATCTAGTAATCATATATCCTGGGATAATTGGATTGGCATTCGTACACGAAAGACGGAAGAATCCATCCGTTTTGGATGATGAAACCAGCATTCACATCACACTCTTTGCCGGAATGATTCTCACATTTGCGGGTTCAGTTTGGTTCCATCTAGACCCTAACGACTCAACTATGCTCTGGGATAGACTTGGTATGTCGATAATCATAGGGTCATGTATTTCATTGATAATTAACGATTTTTGGGATAGAGGTTTAGCAGGGAGAATCCACCTTCCAATTATAGTCGCAAGTATAATTTCTGTACTTTGGTGGCCTGTTTTTGATGACCTAAGAGTTTATTTCATCGTCAAACATCATCCGTTTATTTTATTTCCAATCCTAGTAGTTTTTGGAACCAAGTTGTATGACAAAATCTCTGGTTATTATTGGGGATTATCCATGTTTGTTCTTGCCACTATTTTTGAATTTGAGGATGAAGCGATTTTCCAAATCACCGGATTCATTAGTGGGCATACATTGAAACATATTGCAGCAGGAATTGGTTTGTGGTTTTTGATGGTAATGATACGGGATAGAACCAGTATATCAACTGAAGAAGAATGATGTACTAATGCCAATCCAATTGTATCTCAAGACTATATCCTGTAGCCCTTAGGCAGTATTGTGCCTAGACGTATTGTGATTAAAAAAGCCGGTTCACCTTCAGTTCTTGACATGCAGGATATGCAAATGCCAGTTCCAAATGGCGATGAAGTTTGTATTGAAGTTCATTTCGCTGGAATCAATTTTGCTGATACTTTGATGAGGCTTGGTTTGTATCAACCTAGGCCAGATTATCCATTTACTCCTGGTTACGAATTAAGTGGAGTAATCCATACAGTAGGGGCGAATGTCCAGGATTTAGAAGTCGGTCAAAGGGTTGTTGCGGCAGTACCAACCGGTGCCCAGTCCAGTCATGTTTGTGTCAAAGAATCTCGTGTAATACAAATTCCCGATAAGATGGGTCTGGATACGGCTGCAGCAATGCCAGTCACCTACCTGACCGCACACCACATGTTGCATTATTTGGGACATCTAAAACAGGGTGAAACCGTACTTATCCATGGTGGAGCAGGAGGTGTTGGAACTGCAGCATTACAAATCTGTCAATGGGCTGGCATCGAGAAAGTATGGGCGACGGCTTCAGGTTCGAAGTCTGAAATAATTGAATCATTTAACGGAATACCGATAGATAGGCACAATCAAGATTTTGTAACCATCATCAAACAAGCGACCGATGGAAGGGGTGTAGATCACATTCTTGACCCAATCGGTGGCGACAACCTTACTCGAAGTTTATCGGTTCTAGCCGAAGGGGGTAGGTTGTATACATACGGAATGTCTGCAGCAGCTCCTTCAAGTAAACGCTCCCTGATAAAGGCGTTTTTAGCATGGAGAAAGACTCCCAAATTCGATCCACTAAAGTTGATGACACGAAATCGTGGAGTATTTGGCGTGCACATGGGTACTTGGAAAGATGAAGATGCTATGTCTGAACAATTATTCCGAATAATGGAAGGCATTGAATTAGGAATATTAAGCCCAGTCATCGATTCTATATTTGATGCAGAGGATGTGGCACTTGCTCATCATCACATACATGATGCAAAAAATATCGGCAAGGTTTTACTAAGATTTCAAAACTGAATCAAATTCAAAGTTATTATTGACCTCGAATCCAGTGCTGGAATACCATGTCATACTGATCATTTTCACCAGCAGGAACATGTTTCTCTTGTTTGAGAGTAAAACCCAAATCTGTAATGTCTGGAAAATGCGTGTCAGCATCTGAAACTCTTGCATCAATAATCGTTCGATGTAATTCTTCTACATGTGGAAGGAATAATTCGTAGATTTCCCCTCCTCCAATGACCCATCCCTCCATCTCTAGGGCCTTGTCCAAAGCGATTACCTCAACTCCTTCGACCTCACCACGTGACAGAACATAGTGGGCCCGGCCAGGGAGCATTCCAGGTAGTGAATCCCAAGTTTTCCGGCCCATAATTAGGTTGGAACCCATTGTGACCCGTTTGAAATGCTGCAAATCAGTAGACTGCTTCCAAGGTAAATCACCATCTTTGCCAATAGCGCCATTACGGTCGCAGGCTACAATCATGCCAAGCATTGCAATCACACCGCAATTGGGGCTTTGATGTGCGGATGGTGCTCATATCCCACAACTTCGATATCCTCGTAAGTGAAGTCGTCAATATTCTTGATATTTGGATTAAGTTTCAATGTAGGCAAAGGCTCGATTGGAGTCCTAGATAATTGAAGTTCAGTTTGCTCTAGATGATTGGTGTAAAGATGTGCATCGCCGATCGTATGAACAAATGTACCTGCCTTGAGGTTGCAAACTTGAGCCATCATGTGAGTTAGGAGGGCGTATGAAGCAATATTGAATGGAACACCAAGGAATACGTCAGCACTTCTTTGGTATAGTTGACAGTTTAGTTTACCACCAGCTACATGGAACTGGAAAAAAGCATGGCATGGCATTAGGGCCATCTCTTCTAATTCGCCAACATTCCAAGCACTTACGATAATTCTTCTAGAATTAGGATTATTCTTTATCATATCAATTGCCTGTTCAATTTGGTCAATAACTTTCCCACTCTTCGATTCCCATTTACGCCACTGCTTGCCATAAACAGGGCCAAGGTCCCCATTCTCATCAGCCCAATCATTCCATATGCGTACTCCATTCTCTTGGAGGTATGCCACATTGGTATCGCCGGCAAGGAACCAGAGTAATTCATGAACAATAGATTTCAAATGCAATTTTTTGGTTGTAACCATCGGGAATCCTTTGGATAAATCAAATCTCATTTGATGCCCGAATACCGATAGAGTGCCAGTTCCTGTACGGTCACCTTTCTCTTCACCCTCATCAAGGATGCGTTGCATTAGAACTAGATACTCCTGCATCGGTTAGTTCGTCAATTGCGAAGGCCTTTGAGGATTGTCACGGAGCACCTTGTCCACGGATTCGCTCCATTAACTCATCAGTGAACTCTCGGTACATTGCTGACAATGCGGGTTTAACCTCGTGGTCTTCTTTGTTAGCAAGTGCTTGCAAATCAGATAATACCGCCCTTTTTTCTAGCCACTCCAACCAGGTGACCGATTTGCCATAAGATATGCCAACTGTGCGCCATAGCCGTGGGAACTTGTGTTTTGAAGGTGTCATAAAATCACGGGTTCCTGTTAATCCAATTGGAACTACGGGTACCTCTGGGTATGAAGCAGCTAGTCGGGCAACTCCAGTTTTACCTGGTAACAAATATGGTGGCTCATCCCGCTTTGACCTAGTCCCTTCGGGGAATATTCCTAACGCCCTTTTTGCATGCAATGCTACTGCAGCACTCGATAGTGCTTCACCACCACCAGTATCCCTGTTAGTCTCTATTTGACCAGTTGCTCTCATGAAGGTAGCCAAAGCAATGTTCCTGAAGTGCCCCTCTTTCGCTAGGTAGTGGGTTTTTCGACGTGATGCAAGAATAACAACCAAAGGGTCGACATGCGATAAATGATTTGCAGCAAGTATGGTTGGCCCTGATTTGGGGACATTTTTCATACCTCGGATTTTTACTCGCAAGATCATTCGGAAAAATGGAGCCAGAGTCCAACGCATCATTGCATAGGATTTGTCACCGCTAATCCTAGTATCACTTGGAACGATTTTCCAGTGTCTCTCGAGGGCCATCCACGCCTCTTTGAGTTCACTCATATCGCCTTGGACTTGTAACTAACCTTTGATGGTTGCTTAGGCATTGGGTGTGGTAATGCTGAAATGCGACCTATGCAGGCATCGGCATATGCGTCTAGTGGTATTGGCAATGCTCCTCTCCGCCACATTCGCTCCGATGGTACTTGCAGAAGTCAAATGGGAAGAAGACGGATGGCTTGCTACAATCGGTTTAGAGCATCTTCAAGATGGCGATGAATTCGGTTGTTATGGTATGCCCAATCTATCTTGGCAAGCCGACCCGGGAGCGATGGCACTAGAATGCCGAAATTATATTGAAGCACGAATAGATGCATCACGATGGGGTAGTAACCCAATCTCAACCTATGCTCCAAATAATATGACAGCATATCAGCACACGCTAATCAGCAATCAAGGATTCAGCATTCATGGTGATAAGACTGGACAATCAGCAACAGCCTGGCACACGGCTGAAAATGTTCCAATCAATGAGTACGATTGGTTCGATTTAGGGAGGAGAGGAGGTTCCTTAGAGAAAGGGATTTCTGATGTCGACAAATTGAGTGCAGAATTGGATAAAGGTGGATTAGTCAATATGTATTGGATTGGCCGAATTAACGATGCTACAGTCCGGCATGATAGTAGCGCTATTGAAATGCTCTCGCAAAGAAATGATGTCTGGTTTACCACTTGGGGTGAAGCGTATTCATATTGGACTGTTGAGAGATGCCATGAATTCGATCATGATATTGCAAACTCTACTCTGACATTCGAGCATATAGACACTATAGCCTGCGCTTCCGCTGCTCCAAATGCATGGAGTGTGCCAATAACTTGGATTGCAGAGATACCTAATGCAACAGTTATAAAATCTAATTTGGTCGAACTCAGTGCTGATGAATCCAACAGTATGGAAGGCTGGAGGCAAGAAGGAGATATTCTATATTTCACTGTCTTAAAGGGTCATCCTATTCATTTCAATTTGTCAAGTGATGTTGATTATGATATATTGGGACGCACACAATTCTTCAATAACAAAAGTTCCGCATTAACGATTGCTGGACACTCGACAACCGATCTGTTCCTGTGGTCAAAAAGGTTCGATGATAATAGTGAATTGAGATTTACTTGGCTAATTTCCCCTAGAGGGCTAGATGAAGGCTTAGCTTGGTTGCCATATGTTGGACTTGGTGTTTTGCTTGTGAGTGTCTCGGGCATCTGGCTCTTGCTCAAGAAAGATACTATTGCCCAGTCCAAGGCCGAAGCCTTGATGCACACGAGTAGTGGCGGTGATGATGATGAATGACGAAGTAACCATCGACCCGTGGGGCTCTTCGCAGTCTACAGATTATTCGCGTATTATCGAACAATTTGGCTTGTCAACAATGGATGGAGTTTCGATTAGTGACCCTTCTAGGCTTCATCGAAGAGGAATTGTATTCGCACATAGAGACCTTGATATTATTCTCGAGGCTAAGCGCAAGAACAACCCTTTCGGTGTTTTAACCGGATTGATGCCCTCTGGCATGATGCACCTTGGACATTCTATGGTAATAGATCAAGTTCGTTGGTTCCAACAACAAGGTGGAGATGTAACGATTGCTGTTGCCGATTTGGAATCTACTGCAACACGTGGAATTTCTTTATCTGAAGGTCGTCGTATTGCTGCGGAAGAATATGTTTCTAATTATGCAGCACTAGGCCTGGATCCGGAAAAGACTACAGTTTATTTCCAATCCCAAAGAAGTATAGTTCAGCGATTAGGATTCCAACTTGGAAAGCGAACTAATCTTTCAGAACTTGAAGCCATCTATGGGTTTGATGGCGCAACAAACCTAGCCCATGTTCAGGCACCATTGGTTCAAGCAGGTGATATTCTCCATCCTCAATTAGATGAATATGGAGGGCTTAGGCCTATTGTAGTTCCAGTTGGTATAGACCAAGACCCTCATCTAAGGTTAACAAGGGGTCTTGCTGCAAAGACGAATTGGTTCAATGTGAACGATGCCAAAATGGGATTGCAGATTGGCGTTTCTATTCAAGATGACAATGCCCAGATAATGGGTGTTGAGTCAAATGGCCGAGTTAACAAAGAAAGGCAAAAAGAAATCTTTGCAATGATAGTAGATGCCATTTCAAGCCTAGGGTTCTCAGATATTTTGTCAAACCCAAAACATGGCACAGTAAATATTCCAAGCGCAACCTCGCGTGACAAAGGGTCGCTTAGGATGGCACTTCTGACACTTGAAAGGAAGTTGGGTGGCATGGGGTTACTCGCTCCATCAAGCACTTACCACCGTTTTGCTGTAGGCATGACGGGAGACAAAATGTCATCATCCAAACCAAAGACCACACTGTTCCTTTCGGATGATGTGGCTACGGCTGAAAATAAAATCAAAAAATCATTTTCAGGGGGTCAAGCAACAGTTGAGGAGCACCGTAGGTTAGGAGGTGATCCTGACAAAGATGTTGCATACCAATACATGATGTATTTCTTCGAAGAAGATGACTCATATTTAGCTGAACTCAATGAGGGTTACCGCTCGGGCCGTATATTGGCCAGCGAAATGAAACAACTCTGTGTTGAAAGTGCAACTGAATGGCTCACAGAACTCTCAGAAAAGAGAGCAGAGACCGCCCATCTTGTCGAGACGTTCTTCGAATAATCAGGCTAATCTGATTGTTTCAAGATTCTGTGGTGCATATGTTCGCACCTTGAATTTCTCACGTAGTGTTCTACCAAGTTCGTTACACTTGTAGTAATCACCGTGGTGGCAAATGACATTCTTAGGCCTTGGACTCATATGTTCAATGAATTCAATCAATTGTCGCCTATCTGAGTGGCCACTGAAACCATCGATAGTTGCCATTTCACAGCCGATTTTTACAATTTCAGTTTTACCATTGATAATCATTGGTACTTCACTAAATCCTTTCTGCAAACGTCGACCTAATGTTCCCTCAGCCTGGTATCCTACAAAGCAAAGTGAATTACGGGCTTCATGTGCCCAGTTTTGGAAATAATTCATGACAGGTCCGCCATTCATCATTCCACTTGTAGCCAGTACAATACAAGGGCTACCGTCCATTATTATCGATTCACGCATATCCCGTCCCCGTACAGGACGGAACCATTCACTGGTGAATGGATTGTTACCATCATCTGTTAGTAAACTCTTACGAAGAGCCTGTGTGAGATAATTTGGATGTGATGAATGGATTGCAGTCGCTTCCTGAATCATTCCATCCAGATATACCGGTACTGGTTTTACTGTTCCTGATCTGAATAGTTCATCGATCGCTATCATCACTTCTTGCGAGCGTCCGACTGCGAAAACAGGACAAATCAACTTACCACCTCGTTGGATTGTTCGGCAGACAATATCTTGTAATTCCTGATTTGCTTCTTCACGGCTTGGCTGGAAATCTCCAGATGCGCCATATGTTGACTCAATAACTAGAGTTTCACAACGTGGGAATCGTGTATTTGCTGCATCGAACAACCAAGACTTTTCGTATTTCTGGTCGCCAGAGAATACGATGTTATGCTTGCCATCTCCAACATGCAAGTGAACCGATGATGAACCAAGGATATGTCCTGCATTGTGGAATGTTAGTTTCACATCAGGCGTAATATCGACAGTCTGTCCCCAATCAACATCGACTACATGACGCATGCATGTTCGAATGTCTTCCATGTCGTAAGGTGCTCTCTTACCCTCTGAACCGCCAACTTTCAGATAGTCAGATTGCAATAGTAGCATCAAATCTCTTGTAGGTGGTGTGCAATATACCGGACCTCTGTATCCATATCGGAACAGAACAGGTAGCATTCCTGCATGGTCTAGATGTGCGTGGGTTAGGACAACAGCATCCAGTTTCTCCATAGGTAGAGCTTCTGGTGCAGTGAAATATGGCATTGGGTCTGTATCTGATGCAATATTGACTCCAACATCAATCATAACTCGACTTTCATTAGTGGTCACGAGGTGGCATGCACGCCCTACTTCTCGATAGGACCCCAATGCAGTAGTACGAACCCAGAAAGAGCCTGGCCTTGTTGGCCTGTAAATATTCAAACCAAAATCTTTGAGTAATTTTTTCCTTTCTTTGGAATGGGATGCTCTGTAACCTTTGATGTCATGAAGGGTCTTAGAATGAATAGGTGGCGTCCTTTCAAACTTAACAAGCCATCCACATTCATCACGAATCGCTTTTGCATTAGCGCCACGTCGGCCAACTGCTTCACCGGGTTTGCTACAAATTACGGTTACTTCACAATAACAAGCATCGAAATAAATCGAATCGATACCTGAAATATCTTCGATCAAATCACGTATGAATTGCTCAGTTTCTTTTTCATCCTTCATAATTGAAGCATGAGGTCGAAGAACAATTCTTCGCTTAATCTTTTTAGCTATCTTTCCAATTAATCCTTCACCGCCACCGAATGCATCAGGCGTAGGTGTAATTATTGCAATATCTCCTGCCTCCAAATCGACATCATATTTGATATCTTTAGGGACAATCTTTGCTATCTCATCTTTCATTTCTTTGAAACTAAGTCTCATAGTAAGTCACCTCCGTCCCACTGATTGTCATGGTGAACCCCCTGAAGGGGATACACGGGACTAACCCGCGGGTGGAGTTTGAAAGCACTCACTTCTTGAGTAGTGCCGCTATTTCGCTCTGTTCAACAGGTACATATCCGTCTTTCGTAGAAATGACTGCCAAATCCATGCCATTGCCAGATGCAGCATCACGCTGTGCAGATGCAGATAATGCACGTACTGCTAATCCGACCGCCTCTTTTCTAGACATATCGTCACTGTATCCGTCTTCGAGCACACCGTACATGTATGGTGAACCTGAACCGGTTGCACAGTAGGTGTCTGGAATTGAGCCACCTGCTGAATCTATTGAATAAACCGAACCACCTTCACTATCGACTCCAACAATTAGTAGTTGGACCCAGTGGGGTCTTCCTGAAAGAATGTTGGCGGTAAGAGTGGCTGCGCCACGGACTGTCATCAAGTCGCCACGCCTTAACTCGAATAGAGAAACTTCAGCTGCTAGTGTACGAGCAAGTGATTGTGCATGCCCGACGAGTCCAGCGGTAGTCAATGCTAGGTTCTCTCCGATCTTGAATAATTTCTGGACACTCTTATTTGCCACAAAGTGACCCATGGTTGCTCGATGGTCTGCACCAACTACAACACCTCCGTCGAAAGTGATGCCTATTGTGCTCGTGCCTGTCTTAATAACTCCTGGACCATCTTCACTCATCTCTGTCACCTCTGATAGAAGCCCACATAATAGCGGGATATTACCCCCGTCTCGCGGGACCCTTATCAACCAACCGTCACACGATACCCTTCATGAGCGAGGAGGCGGAGAGGCAGACCTCGCTCGATGTGTTTAGTGGTTCTGCACCACGCACGCTTAATTTGCCGTCACAAGATTCAACGATTTCATCTGCCGGTTCAAATGCCCCGACAAGATATCATGACATGGAGAAATTGTATCCTAATGCCCCGGTTCCCAAAGTAGCCGACGGTTTAGTTATTCATCGAGCAACTCTGCATGATGTTACAGGTACATCACAACTTATGGATTGGCTTGCGGATGGTGAAGCAGCCATTGTCCGTATGGAGAGGCTACTGAACCGAGACCTTGAATTACAGACTGCGATTGAAAGGTTGAATCAATTCGTAGAAGATGATCTGGGTGGCCAAATCATAAGGTTAACCGAATCAAGGTTGATGCTACTACCACCTGGGTGCAGAGGAATACGTGGTTTAGAATCTGAAGCATTCGCAACAGACCCTTCCGATTTGAATTGAGTTGATATTATGGAAGAAGTTCCTGTAGAGATCGCTTGCCCTATTTGTCATGTCGAAGGACAAGTTGTAATGTTGACTCACATCGATGAGATTCCATATTTTGGTGAGCATACACAAATTACAGTTCGTTGCCATGCATGTGGTTGGATACAAACAGATTTCATTCCTGCAGATGGGGATAAACCGGGTGGCTGCACGCTTCTGATTAGCAAGCCAGAGCATATCAGGGCCCGGATTGTTCGCTCATCTTCGTGCACAGTTAGGATAGTTGAATTGGATTTAGAGGTTAAACCCGGCACAGCCTCGACAGGTTATGTTTCCAATGTCGAAGGGGTAATCGACCGTTTCATGGAAGTGATAGTAATGGTGACTAGGCAAGCATATACCGATGATGCTGAGATGTCTGATATCCAAACATTACAGGAAATGCATACGACTTTACTTGAACTCAAAGAAGAGCCAATTCTACGACCAATAACATTAGAATTCTTGGATCCAAACGGGCATTCACAAATACTTCACGAAGATGCAGAAATGAGGGAATTGAATAGTGATGAATTGGAAGATTTACCGGTCGGTCCTGAACCCGTAGTATTCAGTACTGACGACTCTACTGAATGATTACAAAATCGGTAGTTCAAAACCAGAATCATTAGGGTCAGGTAAGTCCTGAGTTGTCGACTCTATATGTTTTCCAGAACTCTCGGTCTTAATCGTTAAGGGGGTGCTTCCTCTCGCCTTTTCCTCCCTATTTGTCAATACACTGAAAGATAATATCCCAAAGATAGTTGAAAGTAAAATGGTCATTGGGATTATCCATCCGGTACCGGTAGTGGTAGATACGCCGGCAGCGGCTGCAACCATCAAGACAGCCCCAAGCAAAAGAATCCCCCTTGAATTACTTGCCACAACCATCACTCGGACCAAGGTCTTGATGAACCTAGCCCATACTGGACCCTAATATGTTCAGTTCTGGTGGTACACCGGCTGCTCCGGCAGCAGCATGTCCTGGTTGGCTAATGACAGCAGTTGCTCCTTGGGGAGAAAATGCGGAAGATGCTTATGACCAAGGTTTGGTAGAAATGGGTCTTGGTGACTCGAGATTGATTGAAGTTCACGGTGCTTTCCTACCGATGGGATTCGCAGCAACACCGCCGCAATCTTTGCCTATGGGTTCACTTGTAGAGTGTCACATAGCAACAGCATATTCGTTTGGTGGTGCAAGTGCATGTGCGGGAGTTGCATGGGCTGCATGCACAACCCCTGAGGGGGAAGAATGTGCAATCGTCGCAAAAATTACTACAGAACTTGATTATGAAGAGACAGAATCTTTGCTAAAACGCAATTTGCAGAGACGTCTTGCAAGTCGAGACCTTGAAGTCCAATCGTTTGATGTGGCTGTCGACGAAGTAACAGCTGCACAAGATCACTTCGGAGTGGCAATGGCCGCACTAATTCTTCCTGAGTCACTCAAGATGTCAGGTGGAGGCAATGTTGGTCGTGTGCGTGCGGGACTTACCCGTCAGGCAACTGACGCAATGGCAAATGCTGCACGTCGTGTTGACACAAAAGCCCCGGCTGCACCAGCAATGCGCCCAGGTGGCAAACGCCCTTCCAATGATGGCGGGACAACTGATTTCTCATTGTGAGGGAAGAGAGTGTATACCGTTGTTCGCTGTTCGAATTGCGAAGGATGCTGGGGTATCGAGGGCAAAACTCGCAAATGCCCTCACTGTGGGACTATAGCAAGCGACAAACTTCAGATTGTTTCTGTTGCAGATAATGCAAGCGAACTGCAAAGAGAAGTAGCGATTGCAAACATGCCGGAGAACCTTCGAGATGAGATGCGGGAGAAACTACCTCGAACAATTGTGATTGAGGAGGAACCAAGCGCTTCTTTGCTATTTTCGTGTATTAAAATTGCTGCAATCGGCGATGTGGTAGAACTTGATAGGCTCGCAGGGGCTTTGCGAGCCAAGGGTGTGACTATAGATGCTGAAGATGTAGCAGAGGAAGCGATTAGTCAAGGATTGCTGATAAGAAGCGACGATGATTCCTACTTGCTTCTTCAGTGACATTCAAGAAGGGAAACCTTGGCGCAGGGGTTGGAAGGGTCTGTGGGTTAGCCTGGCCTATACTCGGGCGTTTGGGACGCTTGGACTCCAGTTCAAATCTGGACAGACCCACCTTCCAACCCTTATTCACGGTAACATTGATTTATCGTCTTGCTTAGAGGGTGTCATGGCCAATCGATGGAATGTGATGCAAGACAAGCCGAAACGAAAGCGTAGAGTAACAATGGACACGTATGAATTTTGTACATTTTTGATATTTGTATCGCTAGGTGCAATCGGTGTCATGATATTGTTAAAACTTCCAAGTGGCACTTTCGACCATGTGTCGGATAGTCGTAATGCTGTAATTGCATTAGGATTTGTTATTTCAGGCGCTTTATTATTGAAATTTGATTCAAATGCGCGAGTACGTGCCGCAAAGAAATTCGATTATGATTTAGCTGAGTATGAAATGGTTCGTACTAAATGGCTAGAAATGGAAGCAACAAAATTAGATATGCAAAAAGAGCATTCTATTCAATACCTTGCTGTGGATAGCAGCAAACCAATAATCGTTGAATCGTTACCCGAATCAAAAGTAATTGAAGTTTCCCCTGATTAGCAAAAGGGTCAGGGAGTGGCCCTTCCTAAACCTAAGAAATACCTAGTATTTACATTGAATGACCACTATGAAATTAAGATGAAACCGTTGATATTTGGAGCATGTATGCTGTTGCTAACGTTTGCTACAGTTATAATTCCATATATTTGGTTGCTTACAGTTCCAACATACTTGACAATTCTGTTTGCTGCTATTTCTGAAAAGATAGATATTCGAACTGACGATGTTACTAGTCAAGAAAGTTCAGAGGATGAATAGTCATTCGTCGCGTGAGTGAACCCAGATTAGGTGGAAGCCAAATCTAGATTTAATGAAGCAATCACAGTGCTCTAATTCTTGTTCCCATACTTGCTTAGAAAATTCAGATGCCATTTGCTTTTCATGGAACTCCCCTAGATCTCCTTTTTGGGCTGATGTAGAGCATGTAGAATAGTCTCTAGCCATTTTCTTGAATACCTTGAAAGGCTTCTTCGCCTTTGTTATTTCATCGAGTATAGATTGAGCTTCGGCTTTGGTGCCTACCAGGATATGTCTGGCGCGGGCATACCTTCCTGGCACTCTCATCTCGCATCCCTCAATATCGATTTAACATGTACTCTATCACTTAAGTGAGTAACTACAAACATTAGAGGGCAATAAATCCAACCCACTAGGTAAGTAGCCCATGTAATCAGTAATGGAAGGCTTGGCCTCTTGAGTGTATTGCGTAATATTCTAGCATGCAACCCCAGCAATAGCATCACTGATACCCTTGGCAAAAAGGTGAAAACACGAATGCCACTTTTTTGGCCTGAATAAATTGCTTTGACAGGAACATGCTGAATTCGCCAACCAACTTCAGAGAGTCTCATCAACCACCAATTAGGGTATCCATATCCTTTCCAAGACACAGTCCAATTCCAAGTTCGCAGAACTTCACTGCTAGTTGCAGTATAGCCACATTGTGGGTCTCTGATAGTCTGGCCACAAGCGAAAGTGGTTAGTATTGAGAGAAGGAAGGTCCCAAATCTTCGATATATCGGCATTTTTCCAGCACGGTCGATTCTTTCTCCCTTTACATGGTGTGCATTTCCATTTACCACAGGGGAGATTAACCTCTCCATGTCGTCAGGGTCCATTTGTCCATCTCCTGCCATAATTACCGATACGAATTCTCCATCAAATATCTCCATGAGGCGTTGGTGACCTTTGTCTATTGCAGCTCCAACGCCTTCACCTGATAATGTGACTAAATATGAATCTGCAATTAGGTTAGCAGTGCCATCGGTAGAGCCATCATCAACAACAACTACTTTGTCGACAAATGATGGAATAGTGGCCAGAACTTTGGGTAAATGTTCAGCCTCATTGCGTGCGGGGATGACAACACCAACATTCATGCCCCCGTACATGTGCCTCCGACTAAGAGTTGCATGATGAACTTCATGGCTGGAATACATCTAAACAAATGTTCAAAAGGTGTTCGTACAAATTTGGTCCATGGCAGTTAAGTTCCGACTACTTGCATTGGCCCTCACCGTATTGCTAGTTCTTCCAGGTTGTACTAATCCTCAGAACATGGATGATAAAGTAATGGACAAGGAACTTGAATTGCCAGAGCATCTCAATCTAGTAGCAGATACTGCAGGGAGAGATGTTGATCGAGGTCAACGAATGGATATCTTGTCTGATGCCAATGGTTCTAACACCCTTATTTTATGGGTTTCCACCGGATGTTCTGGATGTCATGATTGGACTGAAATGATTGCTGATGAGATGCGTAGTGGCAATATTTCGAATGATACTAGAATTATTTCAGTTCACAGGTACCCTTCATTTGAGAGTCGAGATGAAGTAATCGAGGTTTATGCCTCTGCAAATAGTTCAACAGAGTCACTTTGGCCGGTTTTGATTCCGATGGATGGCCAATCTGCAATTGATGTTGACTTGAATAGGGCTACAGATTATGATTATTGTACCGCTTTTGGTACCCCTGCAACTCCTTCCCTGACTCTTCTAAACGGTGATGGGAAGACAATTTGGAAGAATAAGAAATATTGGGCTAATGAAACGATTTTGTCCGAAGCATTGGAACTGCTGGAATCTTGATTTGGTTGATGAATTTACTGCTTGTAAACAGTATTATTGTACTACAATCATCCATGAACTTCATGACTTAGAAGAATGCCCGCCCTTCATGGAGTCTCTGCGTATTGTTCTGATGGGCAAGGACTTCGAGTTGCGTTTCGTGTCATTAGTCGTCAGGGCTAGGGAACTTGCTGATGAAGTAATTCTTCTAGATTTGGGTAGTACCGACGAGACGGTAGAATTGGCGCAAAAAGTGGATTGTCGGGTTATTCATTGCCAAGAGCAACCCCTTGTTCCACCATTGGCAAAATTGTTGTTTGAAGATGAACCTGCTGAAAACACTCTACTTATTCACATCAATAACCGCTTTAAATTACGAGACCTTCCATTGCTTGTAAACCGGGCCAGAGAGAATTGGGATGTTCATATGTCCTTCAGTAGTGGTAATAATGACAAATCTAATCCGCAGGAAGTTGCTTATGAAGGTGCAGAGATTTCACATATGGCGGCCTCAATAGCTGGACTTGAATCATTAGCAAATTCCAATCTTTCTGATACACCTTTAGAATTAGAACAGGACCTGAGAGTCCGTGTTCTTCACTCAAAGCCCACACCCAAAGTACAGCAGAGAGAATCATTAGCAACGGCATCTAAGTTTGCTCAACTGTTCTATTGGATGTTAGAGTCCAAACACCCACTTCTTTTATTCGGAATTCCAGGGATCGTTCTCTTCCTTGTGGGCTACAAATTGTCCGGTAACGTACTGGACACATTCGATGAGTGGAATCAAACTAGTGTGGGTGTTGGACTGGCAGTCGTTGGTGTTACTCTGATGGGACTATTTGCCATGATGGTTGGCCTAATCCTATACATCATGGGTAAGCAAGTTAAGCAAATTCAAGCACAATACAATCATTGGCCAAAGGAAGATTGAGGTATTGAGATGCAGCACCTAATATGTTTTGATATGGACAGAGTCCTCGTTGACCATTTGTCGACTTGGCAATATGTTTACGACAAATTAGGCGTTTCAAACGAAGAGGCATTCGCTCTTTACAACCAAGGTAAGTTGGATGAATGGGACTGGCTCAAAATGGATTTAGCTCTTGTTAAAGGCGCACATCCAGATATAACCGACGAAAAGATGCGTAATCTTTGTGTTGGAACTCCATTGATGGAGGGAATAAAGCAATGCTTAGATTGGCTCATAGAAAATGGCCATGAAGTAGCA
>Ga0114994_10000605_pt1 | contig 24540 bp, 13 predicted proteins | sample ArcticOcean_MG_C_9_FD_87043 | JGI IMG/M metagenome (GOLD analysis project Ga0114994, IMG submission 87043) | Marine microbial communities from western Arctic Ocean - ArcticOcean_MG_CB2_152 | ecosystem: Environmental > Aquatic > Marine > Oceanic | place: Arctic Ocean: Canada Basin | collected...
TCGAGACATCGCAGGCCTACGCACCCCACCGGCCAACCTCGGCCCCGGCGACTGCGCTTACGTATCAGAGGTGAGCTCCGCCGGCGTGAAGGTGACGGCGTTTACGGCTGGGAGCACGGTGTTTTGTGAACCAGAATACCTGAAAAGGGCCTTGACAGCGGTCGAGAGGACCCGCGTGGTCACGGTGGCACATCACAAACAGATCGTGCTTCGTATTGATGGAACGGGCAAAATTATAAGTTGTCGGTTGCTAGCCGCCGATATCGGCAAGCTTGCCGTCGGCGACAAGCTCCTCAACGTTGAAACACACCACAATGATGTTTTGCACGAAGACATCGACTTTTCGAAAACCACCCACAGCCTGGTAGATACTACCGACAATGGGCACGAGATTAAGCTGACTCGAGACGGACGGGACTATTGTGTGATTTCGCTGGCCGGGTGGAGGACAACCGAGGTAGTGAAACAGTTCGACTCGTTCGGCTCCGACGAAAGGGAAAATTTTCTAAAAGAGGTAACAACCGCAATTCCTTGCCGGTTACGGCGATGTGGCGAAACGTGGACAAACGGAGATCATTTCGAAATCCTAGAAGAAATACTTTCAAAGCCCACCGCGACGAGTACGATGACGGTGACGCTGCTGCCTTTAGGGTTTGAAGAAGCCGGAAATCCCACCAAAGATGAAACTGGTGAGCACCTGGCAAACGTCACTGCGCTCCTCGTCAAGGCCAAGGCACTTGAACTCGACAAAAAAGAAGAGCTACGCAACACCTTGGATCCGCTTAAACGCGAATGGAAAAAGCTGTGGCACGGTGGCGCCCGCCCGGTGAGCATTGCCCTTACGGATGACGCCGGCCACGCGGGGGTGGGCAAAGCCGTAGAGATGACCTGCCAAACGGCGTGCCCCTCTCGCTTTATCAAGGAGGATGACTGCTTTAAGAGTGTGCAGGCAATTCTTGAAGCAGGATCGCTGCGCCACATTGTGGTGCATAATACCGACATCATACAAACGCAGGATGCGCCCGACTTGGATTTGCGCGGCGATTCGCTGCCAGAGGTAATGGCGCCGCTGGCCAATCCCGTTAACTTCAGCTCCAAACGCTACCGTGCGATGGCATCTTTGACTGCGGCCGAGAAGAAAATAAAGTACCGGCTCCTCAGCTACTACAGCTCTGCACATGTGATCGAGGCGGGACCGAGTTACAACGCATCCAGGCCGAAGGACCCAGCGGCCGCTGTGTTCTCGGCGGCTCTGGCACAGACCGTTCCGTATGGCGACCTGATGGCCGGCGCGGCCGCTGTTGTCAGGTACCTTGCGTACTCGGGGCTCAAATTGCAGTGGCAGACCATGGAGCGGCTGGTTCACAATGGCCGGCGGCGGGGGCGTGTGAACCCGCTGGTGTCGATGTTGTTGATGGAGAGCGACGGGGCGCCGCTGACGCCCAACCTGGCGCTTCGATTGACGTTGGGCGACGAGCGCATCCACCAATTTATCGGGTTCCGCGGCGGCCCTCTCGGTGGGCTCACCGGGCCGCTGGCGACGCTGTGGCGGGAGATTTCCGCCACCGGGGACTTGGATCCGATGGCGCAGTGGGATCGCCTGCCACCGTCGGCGCTGGGGGCGGCGCTGAGGGCAGAGCACGGTGCGATGCTGACCGCACTCTACACCACCGAGGTGTCCCGTGGAAAGGACTTGTTCCCGCGGGTTGATACCTTGGACGTCGGCGCACGGCTTCTCGAAGTGCTCGCCGTGCGCCGCTACTCGCTGCTGTCGACGGCACGGCTCGCGACGCGGTTTGGGTATCTGGTCCGGTGCTGCCGCCGACTGGGCGCGGGCGCCGAGTTCGAGCAGCGCTTGGCCGGGGTCTACAAGGAACTCGTGGCCGCCGCCCGCGTGTATCCTTTCTACGGGCACGTCGTCGAGTGGCCCCGTGTGGTCGGGAGCAACAGCGCCTTTCAACACCGCCTCATCCCCGCCGATTCCCGGCCCCCGACCAGCAGCTTTGTGACCGCCCCGGACGACACCTTGCCCGGGCTTGAACGCGCTGTCTGTGTGCACCTGTGCACTCAGGCCTTCCCGAATGAACCCGAGCCGCTGCCCCGCGAGGCCGCCGAGTCGGCTGACGTCATGCTCCAGTCAGACCCAAGGCTCCTCGACCTTCGCGTGGCGGTGGGGCGGGATTCCGACGGCTGTGTCGAGGGCGCGGCGCTGGCCAATGCCCCGCCCGGCCGCGCTACGCACCTGTTCCCGACCTTCGAAACCGTCGGCGATCTGCACCGCGCGCTGTCGAACCCTCGGACTGTCCAGCGCGACAAGGTAGGGTTACATTGCATCAACCCGGATGACCGCCCCATGTTGATGCCTGTCAACGACCACGCCGCGACACTCTCAAGCGTTGGTTGCAACGACGTAAACGTGCTGTTGGCGAAAACGTGCAGCGCGGCCGTCACCCTGGCGAGCGCGTGGGGCGTGAAGGCGCAGGAAAATGACGCTTCAGTGCCTTTTACGTTGACGGATCCAGAGCGGCGGCTGCTTTGCGAGCTCTGGCGCTGGAGCGGCGAGGACGCTGCGCTTCAACTGTCTGTGCTTCGTGACGGCGCACTCACCGCCAGCGTGGCGCGCGAGAGAACCTTGATGCCACTCTCGTCGTACGGTGCTGCATCGTCGTTGCAGCCCGGACCGGGTCGCACACAGTTCATTGCGGGCTCGCCGAAGGTGTTTGTGGTTGAACTTGGAGGAGAGCGAAACGCGCTAAAAATAGGGCAGGGCCAATCCCAATCGGCAATGGCGATGACGACCGCGTCGCCGCAGTGGCGGGTCGATGGCACGCGGAAGGTTACAGGGCACCTGCAGCACTTTTTGCACGATCTGCGCGTGACAACGCAAGCGGGAAAGGTAGTGGACGTCTCTCGGGAGCAGGGACAAAGCTTCAAGGTGTGGCTGGAAGAGCACACCCCGATGGGCACGGTACTCGGCGATCTTAGCGACGAGGAGTGGTGCGCGGCGTACGCGGTGGTGTTGTTACGCGAAAACATTGTGGTAACACGGTTCGCGTCCGGTGCCGCTGCGTATGTCCCGATTGACCATGCATCGTTGTGGACAACAGACCCCATTCAGGCGAGCTTGACCATTGGTGGGAAGGAGGTGGTTTGCAGCAACATAAAATGCCACGCCAGGGCACCCGGTGACGCCAACAGCCTGACCGAAACGCTCACACGCCTAAAAAGCGAACTGGTCGACCTCGATTCCCGATCAGCGCAACAAACGGCACCCGATGGAGCAAGTTGGGAAGTGAGGGAGCAGGTGAAAGCGGCACGGTCCGCCATTCATTCCCGACGATCACAGGTGAATGACCATATCACCGCCGTTGAGCGCGGCCTCGTCGCCCATAGGAGGGCACAAGCCGCAGCCGCTAAGGCGGTGGCAGAGAAGCGAACGAGCGACTTGGAAGAGTTCCTGACGTTGGCTAGAAGGACAATTGCAAATGACGCACAAGAGTGGAAGGCAGTCACCGATTATGCCGACCGTTGGTTAAGTTTCACCGCTGCGGACGTGGTTACGAATGCCTTGGAGCTCCGCCCGGATTACGACGGTTTCCGCCGTTGGTTCCGATCGCTTCTGGCCGGCCGATACGACGGCAATGATACGGATGAGGTCAATATCGACAAGCTTGAAAAGGCGCTGGGATTCTTGGACAAAGGTCCAGACCTCTACAAGCGACTGCAACGATGTAAAGCCGCTATCGATAACGCGACGAAAGGTGGAGAGGGACTATTCCTAGCCTTGATCGAAGAAGCGAATCTCTCAAGCTAAGGCGTCGGGCGCCGACTGGTTCTACATGCACGCGTATATGTGCTGCGATTTATTTGCAGATGTCATGCTCCCACTGGCCCAGGTCGCCGAGGGCATCGTCTTGCCCGACGGCACCGTGAAAGTGGTCGGGCTGTCGTCTGCCACCGAGTGTGTCGTGTTTCGCGCCGAGCTGCAGCTGCTGCCGCGCGAGGTCTGCGACGCCGTGCAGAGCCTACTGCTCCGGGCAGTGTGCCGGGGGGACGGTCCCCCCAGGCTGCTGCGGGTCGTCATGCACCCGGGCCTCCTGCTGCAGGTGCTGGGACGCAGCGAGAATGCCGAGTTTGAAGAGCAGGCGGTGCCGCGCCTGGAGTGCAGACTCCAGCTCGTCAACGAGCAGCCGAGCCGGGACATCATGAGCCTCGGCTACTGGTTTGTGGCGCCGTCCGCGGTCCGCACCGAGCTGGTCCTGCCGACAACGCGGCTCCGCGGTGTGCACGCCAAGACCGCGTTTGCCGCCTGGTTGCGCACCCACATCGGGCAGATCACCGCCGCCGACGCCGAGTCGTTGTGCGACCTGCCGCACCGTCGCACGCTCGCCGTCCTTGCCGTTGCGCCAACGTTCGTGTTTGTCCCAGAACTCCATCTGGCCGATAGCTACACCACCCTACAACTGGTTGGAGAAGTGGAGAATTCTACGATATTCGACCGCAAACTCAAGGTACCGGTGCTGAAACAGCACGACCGGCTGTGCAAAGGCCCGTCTACTGCTACGCCTTTTACAGGAATTGAATTCACGGATGACCTGGGTGCGGCAACGCGTCTTCTGTCACGGTCCGACGATCAGGGTTATACCCAGCTGCGCGGTGCGCTTTGCGGCCGTTCCAACCTGATGGTTGGAATCTCGGCTGCGGGAGGGTTGGTGCTCACCATCGACAAGGAAGGCAGTGTGCTTGTGAATGGCGACGAAGCGTGCATTGTTCGGAACTGGTCTGACCCTGCGCATGTGTTGGAAACAGCGGGGCTGCTGGTGTGGTCGTGGCACGACGGCCTCATGCCGGTGTGGGGCATGCTCAGCCGAGAGTGGCTCCGCACTTTCGACGAGGGCGCGAGCAACTGGACCGACCTGCCTACCCACGCCGTGCTCAAGGTGGCGGCGGCGATCGGCGGGTTGCCCGGTGATAGCGGGCACTTGGCACGCAGACAATTCACAGAGCCCGTAAACCTGGAGCTTCATGACTATCAAGGCACCAGCAACGACGGGATCGCATTGGTCAATACGAGGACGTTGCACCGGGACATCCGCGGGGCGTGGGTACTGGGCAGCGCACCGGTCACCCCGGCAATTGTGCTCGGTGAACACAAGCGAGGGCTGCGGGTGTTGCAATCCCAGCCGGGTTGCAGTCGGGTTGGCCTCAACGACGATGACCAAAGCGACACTACCAAGGCTGCCAAGACCTTCCAAGAGCTCGACAAGGACGGAACGACATATTCCGAATGGGATGCGTGGGGAAAGCAGGTGACGGCGGTGAGGTCCGGGCCAACCAACTGGGTCGCGATGACGGAAACCGAAAGGGGTGCGCGGATGCAACGGTGGGATGCGTTTGACGATTCGGCTGCCGGCGAATGGTATGGATTGTGGGTGTTTGGCAAGAGAGCTACTGCCGACCAAGATTCGGTTGCCCCGACGAGCAGCTCAAACGACGATTCTGATGAAAGCGACGGAACCGACGACACGGAGCTCGACACCGATTCTGCTGACAGCGACAGATCCGACGATTTCCAGGAGGCGTCCAGCTCACCGCCGGGTTTAGTAGATACCCCACCAACCTAAACAACGCTGACTCTAAATAAAAGGCCCACAATTCATTTATAGTTTTTCTGGCTGCAGAGGCCGTGCTACCAGATCCGGTCTCATTTGCAACCATTCTCCGTCATGCTCGCCCCGTCGCGGATGCCTGTGCAAACCCCCCAGCTTATTTTGTGTGGTGTGTGCGGGGCTACCTTCACCGGCCCCAGCCGGGCGGCAAGGCGATGGCGGCATCACGTGCAGCACACCAAGGCATTTGCGGCCTTCTGCCACGACCCTCGCGCCGGCCGGTTCACGTGCAGCGGCCATCACGTCCTCCGCCGCGGTCCCCGGCGCGGCCAAGTCTGTGGCAAGGCCTTCAGCTGTATCGGCGCGCTGCACCGACACGAGGCGACCCATGCGGCCAAAAAACTCAAGTGCGGCAACCACGGCTGCCCCAAGATGTTCCGGCAGGCCGTGCACCGCGCACGGCACGAGCAGAAGGCCTGCGCGCATCGCGATCGCACATAGAATAAAAAAAGGTGCAGCCCGTGTCGTGTGGCAGCCGATGCTTCTATTTCGGACGCGATGGTATTTGCGGGCGCGGGCGGCCTGGCATGATGACGGGGCCCAAGTGCGCACGGGTGACAGCCGAGGCGCTTGCGAGAGTGGTGGGCGATGTTAGATCGATGGCCGACGGCCAGGTTGTCCCGCTCGCCGCACGTGCGGTCTACGTGAAGCGTCTGAGCAGGCACACCATTGTGCCGTCGATTCCGTGCGGGCTCGTCGCGCACCACACCGCCGGGCGCGCGCTTGTCATGGAAGGGGGGCACGAGCTGGGTGTTTGGCTGGCGGAGCGCATGGCCGCGTCGCGGGACCCGGAGCGCGCACGCGCCTTGTTCTTCGGGGCGCTGTCCGCCTTCATGCGAGACGTCGTGTTGACCTGCTGCATGAAGACGGGGAGCGTGCTGCCGGACCTGAAGGTTGAGAACCTGACCGTCTTGCCCTGCAGCACCCTGACCGCGACCTGGGCCGACATTGAGTTTCGCGTCATTGACTTTGACGGGACCGGCGACCCCGCGGCCATGTCGGAGTGCGACGGGACGTACTCCCTACCCGAGATCGAGGAAACCCTTAAAACGGCGCAGTCGTCGCTGGCGACCTGGACAGCAGGCCTCCAGGCCCGCACCCTCTTCAGCGGTGCGTTTGCGGTGCTGCAACTCGCGATTTTTGACGTGCGCACCCGTACAGCACTCGAGAGTGCACTCCGGACGGAACGGCAGGCCCGAGGGGAAGCGGCGATCGCCGAGGTCATCGATGCCGTCGGTGACCCGAGCCTGTTGTTTTGGGGCCACACGATGCGGGCGGCGAGGGCCATCGCCATGGATGCAATGGCGGGGGAGGCCGTTGCTACGCACCCCTACGTGCTCAACTACCCGGACCTCTCCTTTGCAGCGGCGGTCGCCAAGGGCGCCGAAAGCGGGCGACGGTGGCGTAGTTGTGGCGATGCGTGGGTGCGGCCGGACGGCGTTTTCGAGGGCCGGCCTTGTTTTTACCTCGAGTTCGCGGCCGTCTCGGTGCGGGCCGAGCTGGCGCCCCCAACCACGGGCGCGACGGTGGTCAAACTACAGGCCCCGTTGGCCGACCCAGACCTCGCCGCGCGGTGGGCGCGCATTGCCGGCGTTGTGCTCGCCGCCCCGCACAAGCCGTTGCCCACGGACGCCCTGCCCTAACCCGCCGCGACCGCCAGCAGCGTGGCGTAGAAGTTGTCCGTGGTGCAGATGTAAAAGGCAGGGGTGGTGGCCGAGATGCGGATCACCCGGGTCCGCACGTCGCAAAGAACCCCCGCCATGTTCTGTCGGTGCACGAGGCGTGCGATCTCGTTGCCCAGGCGCCACGGCAACAGGCGGCACACCCGGTCCATAGGGGTTGGGAACCGGCATGCCATAACCCGGCCCCATATAAGCCGGCCAACACAAGGCGCCACCGCTATGATCTCGAGCCGGAAGGCGTACCGTGTCAACGCGGTCCTGGCCGCGGGCCACTTCTGTGCGGTGGCCCTTGTCCTTGGCGTCCTGGTGGATAATGATGGCGGGTGGTCTGTGCCGGTCGTTCTGCACTACAACAACTGGACGAGGGTCGAGGCAAACGACTCGGCCGCCCGGTTCGCGATCAGCACAATACAGTAGACCGTCGCAGCCGAGCTTTACCCGGGGTATGTCCTGGTTCTCTGCAGCGTTGTGTCAGGCCTGCACCACGCTGTGGCGGCGGTCAACGACGAGCGGTACTACCGCCAAATCACGACGGGCTTCTCGGGGTACCGGTGGGTGGACTACTCGCTGTCGGCAGCCTTGATGGTCGTCACCAACGAGGTGCTCTGGTTCGCGCCGCCGGACATCAACACGCTCGCCCTCACCGTGTTTGTGCAGGCGCTGATGGTGTTGGCGGGAGGGGCGGCGGCGGAAAGCTGGTGGTGCGGCCCCGGGCCGCCCTACTCGCGCTCCGGGGTGGCCAAGGATGACGCAAACGGCCGCGCCGGCAGCACCCGCGCGTGGATCGCGTACGTGTTCGCGGTGTCCGCCCTGGCGTTCGCGTGGATGTGGGGCCGGTATGCGTGGGTGCTGGTGCGCGGCGCGAGTTCCGGGGCGGGCACCGTGCCCGTCTTCGTTTACATCATCCTGGTCCTGCTGGGCACGTCGTTCGCCGCCTTCCCTGCGATCTTCCTGGCCAAGCTGTGGGGCGACCCGCTGGATATCGCACGCAACCTCCGGTACGAGGCCCGGTTCTGGCTCGCCAGCGCCCTCGCCAAGATCCCGCTCCTCTCGTTCTTCGCCTCGGGCCTCATCTCTCGTCGTTCCAGAGTCGCGGTCGGCACCGCGCCCGGCATCCCGAGCGACGACGACGCGTACGAGGGGCTCTACGCCGCAGCCGGGGCGGCCGTGCTCGTGGCGGCCGTGGTCGGCCTCCTCCTGCGAATAAGCGACACCAACCCCCCGCGCGTGGTCAGCGGGGGTTACTGGGCGTTCTGATGCGTGCTATATGCCGGGCCGTGCCTAGCCATGCCCATGTGGCGCATCTGCTGGTCTGTCGACGACAGCGTCACAATGGCTGGCGGCTGGCACCCCGAGGCCGACGTGCCCATGCTCCGGGCCTGGATCCGGCATGTCAACCGACAGCTCGCCATCCCGCACTGGCTCGAGGCCGAGCCGCCCTCAGAGGACCAGGTTTAGTGGCCAGGACCACACGGAGGCTGCCCGGGCGGGCAGCACGACTTCCACCACGCAGAGCCGGCCGGCGGCCCCCGCTACGGGCAGCTCAAACAGGGCCAAGTCCGCGCGGCCCCCCGTCCGGGACTGCCGGACGAGTGGTGCCCCGGTCTTGAGGTCAAACGCGGTGAGCTCCCAGCCCTCCTCCACGCTCGCGATGCTGTACGGGCCGGCGCACGCCAGCGCCACCGACCGCGACAGCGCGGTCAGCTCTACCCCGCCGGCCTCATCCGCCGCGCCGGTGTACATGGGGGTACGCAGAAGGGGCGACCCCTCGTCCGCCCCGCCCCGGAGCCTCAGCACAAGGTGAAGCGTCGCCTCCTTCTGGACGTTGTAGTCGGAGAGCGTCCGGCCATCTTCCAGCTGCTTGCCGGCGTAGATGAGGCGCTGCTGGTCGGGAGGGATGCCCTCCTTGTCCTGGATCTTGGCCTTGACGTTCTCTATCGTGTCGGTGGGCTCCACGTCCATGGTCATGGTTTTGCCCGTCAGCGTTTTCACAAAGATCTGCATTGCTGTCGGTCGGCGAGGGCTGGTTTATACCGGCCGGCGCCCGGGGCGCTACGCACACGTGCCACGGCAACGGTAGCGGACAGACTGTCTGTGACGGCCGCGCTTCTGGTCGAACCCCGCGGGTTGGTGCTGTATCCTCGAACACAAGTATAAAGCATCGGCGGCGGGCCGGTGGTACAATGGACCCAGTCACGATTGACATTTCGAATGGCGACAACAAGTACTTTCGCGGCGCGCGCTGGGCGCTCCTTCTCGGCGTGGCCGGGCTGTACACCGCCCTGTTCATCGTGGACACCGAACGCGAAAGCGCGGCGCTGCACACCGTCCGTGTGACGTACGAGGGGGACGGCGTCGTACTCGACCGTGTTGACCTGCGCTTCCTGCCGGATGGCATCTGGGCCGACCCGGACGCGGACAAGGGCTGGGCCCTCGCCGTTCACGAGGATGGGGCATCCACCCCCAACTGGGTCCCTGCCGGCTACAGCGCGTACTCGGCCCTCGGCGACTGCGACGACGGGACCGACAGGCGCCCCTACGAGAACTGGCCGGGCACCTCGGCCAATCTTGTTGCAAAGGTCACAACTTGCGCCTCTCGTGGTGAAACTGCAACTGATGCCTCCGACGAGGCGTTAAACCAGTACGTAGCGCAGTGTGTGGTATTGTATGGTTGTGAATCAAATCAGGCTGGAACGACTGGATCAATGACACGGACTTGTGCGGTGGCAGTGGCAGGGCACGAGGCAACCTGTCAGAACCGTGCAACTTGCGGCGACCGTGTTGCCGGCACAAATGAGGATGATATGAATATGTTCAACGGCCACCTGTGCATGGAGGAGAATAATGAGTGTGTCCCGCTAGAGATGCCGCTGCCGGCGGACACGGGCCACTGCGAAAATCGCGCCTACGCCCAGAACATGATGCACGGGTTCTTCGTGGCCTGGCTGACGCTCTCGGTGATCATGGCGGCGTGCCACGCCGTCGGCTCCCCCACGTGGTTGTTCAACGGCGCAGGCCCCAGCGGCGAGATGGAACGGGGGGCGTTCAAGGGCGATCTCATCGCGTCCACGCTTTGGGGCCTGATGTACATCGCCACGGCTGTCACCTTCACCGCCTTTACGGTCAACCTCGTGGCCTACGCCTCCATCGTGATGGACCGCGACATCGCCACCTCCGACGTCTACCACCTCTTGGAGAAGGCGCACCCGCCCCAGATGTATAACAGCATCCTCTACACAACGCGCGTGATCAGCGAGCCGGGCACAGGGTACGACCTTCTCGTGGCGCTTCTGGCCCTGTCCGGCACGACCATGCTTGCGATGACGGCAAAGCTCGTCATCGCGGCCCTGTACGGCCCGAGCCTCCGAAAGACGCTGTGGCCTGCCCGAGGCTCTGCCAACTACGGTGGCGTGCCCAACCCCCTCTGGGCCGGCATGGCTGCGTTCTAGAAAAGGGCTGCGAATGATTGTTGTAATTACACCACCTTCTTTAGGGCTAGCGCCGTGATCGCGGCCTCTGTCTTGAACACCAGGGACAGGTGCATCAGGCAAAGCGCCAGAAGCAAGCACAGTGCGAGGGCCAGCAGGATCATGACCAAGGGGTAGGTGTACATCTCGGGCTCGTACACGGCCCGTTCGTACGCGGTGCCGAACACGGCTGTGTATTCGGACACGTTCACCACCCTGGCGGACGAGGTGCGGATGTCGAACACGTCCGTGTGGGCGGCCGGCTCCACCAGGATCTGGTGGACCACGACGTCGGGCGGCGCGTTTGAATACCCGTAGCCGGCGGCCACCACCCGCTTGGCGTCCGCGTCGTACAGCCCGCCATGCCCGCCCGGGATCGGGACGATGCCGTGGGTGGCGGCCGACCTGTGGGTGTGAACGCCGCCGTGGGGGTCGGCCGTGCACGCCAGGATCTGGTGGCCTACCGGCCGGGGCGGGCAGGCGGCGTTCTCCAGCCCGCAGCCGGTGCACACGACGAGGGCGTTGTTGGGGGTGCGGCAGTGGGTCGCGTTGTGGGGGACGTGGGCCGCGCTCGTCCCTCGGCAGGGCGTGTGGCGGCCGAGGCCGACGTTGCAGCCCCGGCACACGCCGTACCGCGCCTGGGGCCCGGCCGCCACGAAGCAGAAGAAGGGGGCGCCCTCCAGGTGCGCCGTCTCGGTCGCGTACGGGGCCGCGGCGCACGGCACCCGCACCGCGTGACTGTCGGTCGCATCGACGCACATCGACCCCGCCGTGAGCTTGCCGTGCTCGTGCGAGACGGCGTGGCCGTCGACACGCAGGGGGCCGTCCGGCCCGACGACGTGCCGGCTGGCGTTGAGCTGCCAGGACTCGCCCTTGCGGGTGCGGAGCCCCCCGTAGGCCGTCGCCCACGTCCGGCAGGGCCCGTGCGGGGTGTCCACGGTGCAGGCGTTGTGCAGGGTGGCCCCGCAGCCGCTGATCGTGGCGATGCCGGTGGTGCGGGCGAAGGCCACCCCGAACTGGGCCCCGGTCACCGAGTCCACCTGCACGCCGGTCACCGACGTGAACGGGCTGTACACCTCGACCCCGGCCAGCGCCTCCCGCTGCTCGAAGGGGTTGGCCTCGTCGGCGAGCCGGACGCCCATCCCGCCAAGAAACGCCACCGCCACGGGCGCGTTCGGCGCCGAGACGTGCGAGACCCGGGCGTTCTCCGCGGTGCTGCCCACAAACATCAGCGGTTTGTCAGCCCCGTCGAAGCTGGCGTTGATGAGCTCGAACCCGGCCGCCCGGACCACCAGCTTCGCCTGCCCGAACCGGACCGTCTTGGCCGGGTCGATGTGCATCACCCGGATGTTGTTGTAGGCGATCAGCACCGTGGCCGTGTCGGCGATCCGCGTGTCGAACACGCTCGCCGGGTAGACCATCCGGTGGCTGATCGCCTCGCTGTGGTGGTTGGGGAAGTCGATGCCGGTCACCGAGAACGTGTCGGTCGCCGGGTCGTACGCCCCGTTCTGTCGCCACAGACGCTCGATGTCGCTGATGTTCCGGAAGAGGTCGTCCGTGGGCGGCTCCGCCCGGTTGCACAGGGTTCGCCCGATCAGCTCGGAGCGCTCGAACAGCCCCTGCCCGGTGATCACCGTCTCGTTGTGGGCGCGACCCGCGTTGACAATCCGGATGTCGGCTTTGGTGCACGTCGTGCAGCACTCCCCGCCGGCGCAGCACAGGCAGGGGGACGGCGGCTGCTGTGGGTCCGTCTGGCAGCTGCGCTGCTCGCCCGGCTTGGCGACCGGGCTGTTGAACACCACCATGTCCTCGATTGTCGCCCCGAAGAGGATCTGTCGCAGGATCACTACATCCACCGACGTGGCCTTGAAGGTGTACCCGTCGAGCGGGCCGAAGGCGGCGGCCGCGGCCTTGAGCAGCGGGCCGAGCCCGCCCAGGTTGTGCGCGCCGGGCACGATGTAGCAGGTTTTGGTGGCCGGGTTGCACACGTCCGCCGCCGTCAGCGCCGACCGGCCCTCCATGAGCGTCAGGCCGGTGTACAGCAGGCTGCCGTGCAGCTCGCCGCACAGCTGCGCCCGCTCGGTGTGCCGCAGGTGGTCGTTGTCGCACCACCCGTACACGCCGTCCGCCGTGTACGGCTCGCAGTAGTGCACGTACCTGGCCCGGTCCTTCGACTGTTGGTCGGTGAAGGGCACCTTCCGCTTCACCCAGTCGCGGCACGCGACGGCCGGAAACTGCTCCTGGGTGATGGTGGCCGTGTCCTGGGCGTGCGGCTCGTAGACCGGGCAGGCCGCGCGGACCGGGGTGCCGAGTGCGTTGTGTTTGTCGAACGGGCCCGACCACATGTGCGTCTCGGACTCGGCCGCCGTCTGCAGCTGCAGCGCCGGCTTCAGGCACTGCCCCGGCCAGCGCCCGCCGGGTTGCCGCGGGCACAGCACCTTGGTGGTGTTGTCGATGAGGATGCCGCAGTCGACGGCCATGTTGGAGGCGCCGCAGTTGGGCCCGACGGCGTGCGGCCATTCCACCACCGGATGGGCCGAGCCAAGCGACATCGTCTGCCCAACCCACTCCGTGTGCACCGCCTCGCTGTTGTCGGGATCCGCAGACGTCATGATGTTGCCAACCCCCCAGGTCATCACGGCCGCGGGCCGCTCCCGGCTGAACAGCGCGTACGGCGCGCTCGCCGCCAGCCACCGGGTCATGTCCTGCAGGTTCATGTCGGTGGCCGCCTCGGCAAGCGTGGCCGGCGGGACGGTGCAATCCGAGCGCCCGGGGTTGTAAGCGCAGTCCCGGCGCCACAGGTGGCCCTCCTCGAACCGGGACTGCAGGGTCGTGCGGTCGAGCACCAGCTTCTCCGTGATCGGCACGCACACCGGCGTCGCGTTGTCGGAGGACATCGCGGCGTAGAGCGTCCCGCGCTCGTCCAACGAAACGCCCTCGTGCGCCAGCATCACCACGTTGACACACACCGGGTGCACGGGGTGGCTGCAGCCGGTCGACGAAGAGGCCGCCAGAGACGGCGCCCACGCGAAGGGCCGCCACGACGCCGAGCAGTTCGGCGTGGGGAGGGTGGTGCATCCAGGCACGCCGGCCGTCCCGCCGCAGATCCGATGCTGGCCGCAGTCAGTAACGTTGGCGCAGAGGCGGGCCAGCTGATGCCGCGCAAACCCGAACTCGGCCGACGGGTCCAGGTACACGTGCTGCTCGGCCGTCGTTCGCCGGGCGGAGCTGCGCCAAATGCGCGGGTACAGCATCTTCCGGTTGTCGAAAAAGGTCACCCCGTCGGGCGTGCCGGCCCGGGTCGAGGCCACGTCCGGGTACGGCACCTGGTCGAGCACCTGCGCGGTCTGGGCGATCCCGATGCCGGTCCCGGGGACCGCCAGCAAGATGTCTGCCAGCGGGGCGATGTTCCCGTACGTCCACTCTTGCGCGGTGAACAGGAGTGGCGTGTGCATGACAGGGAACTCGACCCGGGTGTGCGTCTCGCTGTGGTCGCCGTCGGCGCAAGTGGTTTGTGGGTGCGGGTCCACGAGGCTGTGGCGGGCCGGCGCCGTGTTGACGTCGATCCCCATGAACCGGGTCGTCCCGTCCGCGTTCAGCGTGCTCGTGACCGACCGCGGCAGCAACGCGGCCACGCTGATCGTGTCGTAGTCGAAGGGGCACCAGTCCGCAAAGCAGCCGTTGTTGGCTGAAATGTCGTCGCTAAGCTGGGTTGCGTCGTCGATGCCGTCGGCCACCCCGGCCACGATGAGCATGAGGCCCACCGGGTTGCCCGTGTACAGAAGCGCGGCGCCGACCACCACCAAGGTGACGTCCTCCGCGATCTCAAGCACGTCTTCCCACCAGTTCGTGTCGGGAGGCGGCGGCGGCGGCGGCGGGGGGTCCGCGGCGTGCGGCTGCAGACGGCAGCCGCCGAACTGCTTGCCCCGGGGTCGCCCCAACGCATCGAGGGCGTACACCATCCCCGGCTTGGTGCCCATGGCCAGCAGCTCCGAGGCGCGAAACACCGCAAAGTGACGCCGGCGGTACAGCGCCGTGGTGGCGGAGTCAGGGGTGGTTTGGCCGGGGTAGCACGACCCGGCGAACGTCTCAACGTCGTCCAGCGACACCAGGTGTATTCCGCCCGCGACGTGCACACGGCTCATCGCCGACGCGCAGCGGTTGAAGTGGCAGTGGGGCAGGGCTGCCGTGGTGTTCGCCATGAGCTGCAGCGCCGACTCGTAGTAGTGAAGCATGCGGTTCCGCGCGTCATACTTCTGGCCGTCCGGGGGGTATTTGGGTGTGTCGGCGGGCGGTTGCGCATGGTCGGCGGGCATGGGGCGGATCGGCTTTCCAACGGTCGTCCCCGCCCGGAGCGTGGAGTAGTCCGGCAGCTGCCGCCAGACGTCCCTGTCGAACAGCAGCGGGTGCAGCTGCGAGCTGCTTGCTTCGGTGTGCCCGACCCGGAGCGCGGGTGTGCCGAGCGGGATTGCCCGCATCGGCGACGGCAGTACCCCGGCCTCGCCAGCGTTGGCCTGCGCGTCTTTGGTAGGGTAGGCCAAATAATCGCCGGCCATGCCCAGCATCCCAACCGCCTTCTCAAGCGCACACTTGGGATGGAAACGGGTATCCCGCTCCGACTCTGAACAGTCGCCATTGCTGTCTTGCCAGCATTGACACTCGGACGGGACCTCGCCGTCGCGCCAAGGCTTGCCCTCCAAGGTTCCCGACTTGGTGGCCGCCTCGGGGTAGTGGTTTGTCGACGCCGTACACCCAACAACAGGGCTAAGGGTCTTGCTGCGAAGAAGGTGAGGCAGTGCCGTGCCGCGGCGTACGTGGGCGCGCAGCAGGAACTCGTTCAACGCGAGTAGCTGCACATGGGGGACCGGAGCCCAGAGACTGGGTGTTACCATCCGAGCCGTATCGCACACGGATCGTCCAGTTTGCGAATTGTTGGAGGCAAGATCAACATCTTCCGCGAGACAGCTGGGATTGCCGTTTGTACAGGGCGATGACGGCGTAATTGAGCTGTGTTGGATCAGACCGAACTGGTAGAATGTGTGCTTCGGGTATCGGTCTTGGTAGTCACCGGTTTTCCTGTAGAACGTGCCCCAGTTATCTCGGCCTGCTGGCTGGTCGGCGTTTGGCCAGCTCCACCTCGAGCCCAGCCGCATGTATGTGTTTGGTAGCAAACCTCGCTTCTTTTCCCAGTCATCAGCACCGCTGTGGATTCCAGAGCTACTCTCTTTAAAAGTTTCTGCCAGGCACAGGATCTGAAAGACGTTGATGCTGAATGTGGTCGAGTTTTCATCGCCGTCTGTGCTGTCATGCATGTTATTTCCGGGGTTCAGTAAAAGAAGTTTGGCGTCGTTTGACGAGTTCGTCGCGGTTAGCCCCGCGAGCATGCGCCGGCGCATGTATGTCAGCTTTGCCCAATAGACCCCGGTACGTCCGTCTTCGTTAGCGGGGGTCCAGTCAGTAGGTTTGCCTAGGGCCTGCCCAAAGTCCAGCATCTGGTCGATGTCCCGGAGGACGTCGCTCACCAGCCAGTTGTAGTGGATGTCATGCCGGTCGGGGGGAACAAACTGGTCGCCATCCGGCCAATGCTCTGCCATCATCGCGTCGTAGCCGGCGTGGAGGCCCACGGCCGCATGACGTGCACTCGAGATGTTCAGGTTGGTCGCGCTCAGTCGTCGGAAGTAGAGGTGCAGATCAGCATCATGCTGGGGAAGGGGATCCGTATCGTTTAAATAAGCCACGCACTCCTGCACCGACACCTGCCACGCCGCAGGGTTTTTGCGGGCCCGGTACGTCCGGAGGATTTGTTGTTGCTTGGGTAGTGGGATTATTTGGTAGACGCGGAGGTTTTTGGTGCTGTTCGGCACGCGACCGATGCGACAGACGCTGGAAATGTACCTGCATGTACATTTCCAGCTTCCGCCTTCCTGATACATCCCCCAGGCGAAGAGGGGCTTCTCCTGCCAGCTGACGGTGGAATGGTCGGATGGAAGCCAGTCCGCCCAATGCGGTTGGTCGTCTGGCCACAATGTTTCTATCATGTAGAGGTGCAGAGCGGCGCACTCCGCCGCGGTTGTTGGTTGCCATGGTTCCCATGAGCCTTCAACAATACGGTATTCATACCCCGTATCGGGGACCTCGCAGTTGCTGCCTTCCTCACCATAATCTGTTTCCTCGTACATCGCCGGCAGTGCTACCCAAAACCGCCACCAGCGTTCGCGCATGTTGCCGAACATGGTCCGGTACGTCAATGAGGAGGGGGTTGTTCCTCCCAGGTACACACCTACCGACTCCGCGTCCGCCTCCATCCGAGCAAACAGTGCTTCGCCCGCAGCCTGCACGCTCGGTCGGGCGAACTCGGTGACGGTCTCGAGGGCGCAGTCCGCATCACTGCAGATCGCCAAACACGGCGCCTCGGGATCGGCCTCGTCCGGGCAGTGGTGATCGCTTGTCGCCCGGCAGCCCCCCGACCACGGCAGCGACCGGTTCCACGCCACGACGTCGTTCAGCTCATCCACCGCCGCTTCAACCGCCTCCTTGAAGGCGGTGCGGCCCATGGACACATTGCCCATGCCGTGGGCTGGCAGCGAGGAGCGGCCGAAGCCGTCGACCGCCAGGCAGATCGCGGCCAGGTCGGCGTGGTCGCTGCACACCGCGACCCCGGCGCAGGGGACCACACACTTCCGTGTTGCGTTGAAGAGCGTCACGGACTGGAGCTCGGCGGTCGTGCAGGCGCGCCGCCGCGCGTGTTCGTGGTTGCTGTCGGGCGATGCGCTCGCCTCGTACCACGGATCCAGCGCGGTGCAGTTGCCCGGCGTGGCGGCCTCGCGTCGCGGGCGGTGGCCGGCCAGGCCGCCCGTGTATTGAAGGATGCGCTCTATCGGCAGCCCCGGCCACGCCGCTGTCGCCACCGCCTCGGACATCGACACCGGCCGGGTGATCGCCGGCAGCCGGCTCGTCCGGTGCAGCGAGAACGGCAGGATGACCGGCACCTGGCAGCCGTGACGATCGTCGAACAGGTCGAGAGGCCCGGGGTCGGCGGATCCGAAGAGCGCGTCGACGGACGAAAGGTCGCACCCGTCGGCCTCGTACAGCGTGCGCGCCTCCTCCGGGAACGCGATCCCGGGCACCGGCACGTTCAGGGTGGTGCACAGCGTGGCCCACACGGACCCGTCGTGCGGCTGCCACATCATCGGCGACCACGACGGGTCGGCGGCGTAGATCGAGGTGTTGTTCTCGACCAAATCAGTGAGACCCGCGGTGCAGTTCCGGAAGGTGCTCTTCGTGCCCCGCCGGATGTACGCCACCTGCGGCAGGCGCGTCCAATGGGAGTCGCTCGCGCTCGCGGTGGGATGCGACGTATGTCGGCTGTACCACGCCAGGTTGCCCGTGGTGTACGGACCGGTGTCGTTTGTCCTGCGGAGCGTGGCAGGGCAACGCGCGGGCCTCCCGATCACACAGAACGAATTGCACCCAGCGAGCGCCGTGCAGTTGCGCCGCATGGTGTCGAGCAACGCCGGGACCGCCCCGAAATGGGCGGTGCCACGGGCAATGTCATCCATAACACATGGCCCCTCGGGGCGCTCCACGACAGTGGCCAAATCAGGGATGACGGTGTTGGGGACGACGGGTATGCCCCCCTTCAGACAAGCCGCCCCGATCTGCGGGCGGTAGTACACCGGGTCTTGGCACCGCTCAAGCCTCTTGTCGTCGAAGAACCGCTTCGCGCCCGCGCCGGCATGGCTGGTTACCGATTCGTAAAACGCCGCCGTCAGCACGTCCGGCATCGCGTAGCGGATGACCATGAACAGCTGCTCCAGCGCGTCCACCTTGGCCGCCAGCACGTACGTCTCGTTCAGATCGTGCCACCCCATCGTGGGGACGAACGGGTACAGCTCGAACGTCCTGGCCTCGTCCGGGGCCATGATCATCTGGATGAGGTCGTGGTCCACCCGCAGCGCCGACGCGATCTGGCACGCCGACTCGACGGTGGGCCGGGCCATGGAGCCTGCCGCCCGGGCGTTGCCCTGCCGTTTAAGCTTCTCCAGCAGCGGGTTGTGGCAGTCGCGCGCCGCCTTCCGCGAAAGCGGCAGCGTCAGTCGGCCCAGCACGCCCGGCATGAGGCCCATGAAGTAGTTGTGAAACCCGGAGGACAGCGTGCTGTCGGGACGCATGGTCTGGCCGAGGAAGGACCCGCTGTGGCTCAGCACGCCGGTGGCCCCAAAATCGGCGTGGCTCCCGTTCCAGGTGTTGATCAGCACGCCGTAGTCGACGACCGACGTGCTGAAGTGGTACATCAGTAGCCGGAAGGGCGACACCGTCCCGTCCCGGTCGGTCACCAGCGAGAAGTTTCGCGACCCGATGTGGAACTCGGGGTCGACGTGGGAAGGGAACTCCTCGGAGCCGTGGAACGAGGGCGGGAAGCTGTGCAGGATTTCGGCGGTGCCCCAGCGGAGGTCCTCGCGGAGCAGCCCGAGCACGAACTTGTACTGCGCGCGGAGGCTGACGGGCTCTGTCTTCATGCTGTCCGCAAACAGCGCGACCACCGACGTTGCACGCTCCCCTCTGACGCACACCGGCATGCCGAGGAATCTCGGGGCAGTTGTGCACCGAGGGTCAACCTCGGCAAGGTAGGCTGCGTACCGCGCCTGCATCGACCGGAGGTTCCGCACCGCGTAGATCCGCGCCGCCGCCTCGACGTTGTAGCTCTCGTTGTACGTGGTGACCGCGGCCAGGGAGGCGGTGCCGGGAGGGATGGCGCAGTACTCCTTGAGCGTGATCGAGCCGAGCGGGTGGTGCTCCTGGACACCGCACGGCACCGTCCGGCCGTGCGCCGGGAGCGGCACCGCGGTGCCCACCTTTGCCACCACCTCCATCGGGTCGCTCTCCTTCGGCCCCGGCGGGATTGTCAGCACCACCGGGTCCACGTCGGCTTCAGGCGGGCCGTCCCAGCCCCACCCCACCCGGACGGTCTCGCAGGGGCCGTCCGGGTCCGCGGTGCCGGTCACCCGGTTGTAGATGTGCGCCACGTCCTCCCCGCCAGCCTTCTGGCGGAACGACTTCCACTCCGGCCGCTGGTTCATGCAGTTGCACGGCGTCTTGCCACGCTCGGCGGCACGGGCCGCCTCGACCGGGTGCAGAAAGGGGTCGTCCGGAGCCGCGGGCGTAGGTGTGGCCTGGCAAACCCCCCACAGCCGGGTCGACACACCGGCCTCGACCACCTCGGTGTAAAACCCCACGCACCGCGGCGCGGTAGCCCCGCATTGGCCAGCGTCCAGGTACAGCCGATCGACCGGCGTCGGGTGCTGCCGGTCAAGCAGGCTCACCAGCTTGGCGGCCGACCCCGTCGCGCTCCGAAGGGCGTACGGGGTCCCGAGCAGGGTGGCTGCCAGCGGCGGGCCGCTGGCGTTGCAAACCACTCGGTCCCGCACCGGCCGCAGGAACTGGTGAGGCGCCGGTTCGCCGTGGTCGCACGCACAGAAATCGCCACGCACGTTCGGCACCCCGTAGCCGCCCTGCTGCCCGCACGTATTTGTGCCCGCGCACTCCCGACTCAAGGGCGCCCGGTCATCCTCCGTGTACAACGTCGCCGGCCCCGGAATGCAAAAATACGCCGCCCCGCTGCTGTTGGGCGCGTTGCTAGGACACCCCGCCATCGCCATCAGCAACCACATTGGGTCAGGGGGACGATCCGTTTATGACAGCAACCGGGCGTGCGGGTTTGAGCAGCACGACGCCTTCGGCAGGCCGACAACGGTGACGTGGCACCCTGCGCGCCCCCAGGGCAATTCGTGCGGGCAAGAGCCTTGCACCGCCGGCTGGCGGTTCGCAAACGACAGGCTGCTCCACAGCACCCGGCAGCCGAGGGTGATCGCGCCGGGCTTCGAAGCCTTCACGCTCGTCGAAACCGCGGCGGGCATCGTGATCGTGGGGCGGAGGTGCGTCATGGCGGCCGACTCGGGCCGCACCCGGTGCATCGCCGCACCGTTCCGGGCCGTGGCCGCCGCGGCAGCGGCGGCCGCGGTCTACCTGATGGGGGACGGCAACGGCGACGTGCACGTTTTCCACCACGCCGGGCGGGTCCTGCTGCCGCCGGTGCTGGCCGCCTCGAGCGTCGACACCGGCTGCATGGCCAGGACGCCGGGGCGGGCGGTCTGGCTCGAGGTCGGCCCCACCACCCTCACACGGCACTACGCGCACGCCTCTGTCGCGTCGGCCCTGGCGCCCCCGACCGCGACGCACGTGTGGCGGGACTACACAACGGACGGGACGGCTACGCTCCCCGCCCCCGCACCGTGCCCGTGGCACCAGTGGCGGGATGGCAAGGCGTGCGTGTCCAGGCGGCCGTGCGACGCGGTCGTGGCACTGCCAGCGGGGGCCGACTGGCGCTGCGGGCACCCCTTGCCGCCGAAGGCGGCCCCCCGGAGGCGCAGGGCGACGGAGGACGCGTGCACCGCCCCCCCGACCGCCAGCTGCGCCCCTCGCCCGGTGGCGTGCCCCACCGCCCCGCCGACGGCGCGGCGCGCAAGCGTAAGGCGTCGGCCACAGGAACCCCAATTGGCGGGGACCCCCTTCGGCGCCCTGTGCCAGACGGGTCACTTCAGCAGGTCGGCACAGTGCCTGCCGTGCGCCAAGTGCAGCGCTGGCAACCGCCTCGCACAGCAGTGCGGGCCAACAACCGACACCGTCTGCACCGCGTGCCAGAAGGGGAGCTACATGCCCGACCGGTGGCACCGAAACACCGCCTGCCTCGCCGGGAACGGCTGCCCCGGCATGACCAGGAGCCAGAACGGGGTGTGCTACGTGCCGGGCCCGAACGCGCACCTGCTCGCCTTTGCGGTGCTGCCGGTGTACGCCGCGCTGGTCTGGAAGCTCCTATAACCGTGGCCAACCAACAACCCATCATGGAGACTCTGCACGAGGCGCTGGCGGCGGCGGGGGCCGCTGACATCGAGACGTCCGAGTGCATGGACGGCAGCGTCGTTCTCAGGTTCCGCGGCCTCTTGGACTACGGCATCTTCAGGCGGTGGCTCGTCGACCACGACGGTGCCCTCTCCGTCGACCACCACAACGTGGTCAGGATCACCGCGATGACAGAGGCCGCGGCCACCACCCACGAACCGCTCGGGCAGGGGTGCACGGTCGACGCCGGCGCAATCCGCCAGCAGAGCTACACGGCCGTCGCGGTGCCCGCCGCTGCCCTCGACGGGCTCCTGCGCGAACCCTCCGTGCTCAAGGTCCGCGTCGGGCTGGCAGGCCTCGTGGTCGACCGCCTCCAACCATCGGTCATCAAGGACGGCCTCGCCCATTTGAAGCGCAAGGGGAGGATCGCGGCGGCCGCGACCAAGCGGAAGTGGCCGGCCACCTCCCGCACGCAGCGCCGGGCCGCTGCCCGCCGGGCACGGTCCGCCGGGTGGCTGGCCGGCTGGCTGTGACAGGTATTTGGCGACCCTTGTCCGCCGATTAATGGCAGTCGTTGTGGTGTCACTGGCGCTCGCGGCCGCCTCCTTGCAGTCAGACGTGGCTGCCCTCACAAAACTGCACTTTCAGGACCTGGACCCCAACAACCCCAGCACGCCGTGGTGCGCCTACGTGCCGGCCCTCTGCAGCGACGGCAGCGAGGTGCCCTACCTCGTTCCCGACGCCTACGCCGCAGCCGTCAGGGACTGGGCGATACATGCGGGCTACAACCTCGTACCAGCAGCCATCGAGTGCATGTTCTATGTCGGACCGGGGAAGGACACGCTGGTCGGGTCCGCCGCGATCCTCGAAGGCCTCTGGGCGGACGAGGCCCGGCTCATGGCGGTCGGTGCAGGGAACGTCATCGTCCCCGCGGACGTTGCCCACTTGGCGGGGGGGATGCACCACCGGCTCTGCCCTTGCGCGATGGGGCTGATGTGCCATCGGCCGGGGCCCTCCTTGCCGGACATCTGCGTGCCGGCCGCGTTTGCGGGCGCCGACGAGGACATCTGGGTGGTTGTCATGCTCATGGTTGCGGCGGCGGGGGTCATCTTTTACGTTGCCACGGACTGAATCGTACATTTTCCCCATGGGCAACTGCATCGAAGGGGCGGAGCGGTACGTCTTTTTGGAGCGCGTCGGCAAGGGCGCCTTCGGTACCGTCTTTGCCGCGTCCGACTCGGTGGCTTGCCGCGTCGTCGCAGTCAAGCGGGTCAGGGACCGCGCCACCGGCCTCGTAGAGGTCCAGAACCAGCAGACCCTCACCCGGCTGGACGTGCCCAACGTCGCGCGCATGCTCGACTGGTGGGAGGACACGGCGGTTTACATCGTCATGCCGCTCTACGGCGACGACCTCTACCACTCCGTGCTGGAAGACGGGCCGCTCGCGCCAGCGGATGTCATCACCGCGGCCACCGGCATGCTCTGCGCCCTGGCCGTCATGCACGCCGCCGGCCTCATCCACGGCGACCTCAAACCCGAGAACGTCGTCTGGCATGACTGGCGGCGGCAGGCGGTGGTGCTCATCGACTTCAACCTCATGTGCGCAGCACCGGTCCAAGGCCTCCTGCAGACAAGGTACTACCGCGCGCCAGAGGTCGTCCTGCGCCTGCCGATCTACCCGCCGGCCGACATGTGGTCGGTGGGGTGCGTTGTGGCCGAGCTGTTCGGCGGCCGCCCCCTCTTCGAGGCCCCGGACGAACGGGCGCTCCACGCCCTCCACAAGGCGTTCGGGGCGTTCTGCCCGTCGATGCTGGACCACTCTCGCCAATCGGCCCGCTTCTTTGCGGCCGTGCCGCCTGCTGCGGCGGCACCCACGCTCGGCGCCGTGCACCCAGACCTCATCCCGCTCGTGGCCGCCTGCCTCGTTGTTAGCCCTGGCTGCCGTGCCACCGCCCAGGCATGCCGTGCAATGTTGCCGCCGCATATATAAACCGGCGTTTGACCACTCGTGTTGTATTTTAAATGCTCTTTGTACTGGTGTGGGCATCCCTGGCCCTGATAAACATGCCAAGCGCCTCGGCATCAACCGCGCCCACGGTGGGCCCGACGTGGTTTCCGAGCTCGCTGCCTACATCGAGTCCGTCGTCAAGGCCGACTTCGAGTCCGACTTCGAGTCCGACGTCAAGGCCGACTTCGAGTCCGACAACGAGTCCGACAACGAGCCCGACGTCAAGCCCGTCGTCGAGTCCGACAACGAGCCCGTCGTCCAGGCCGACTTCGAGCCCGACAACGAGCCCGACTCGGAGTTCGAGTCCGACAACGAGCCCGACAACGAGCCCGTCGTCAAGGCCGACTTCGAGTCCGTCGTCAAGGCCGACTTCGAGTCCGTCGTCAAGGCCGTCGTCAAGGCCGACTTCGAGTCCGTCGTCAAGGCCGACTTCGAGTCCGACTCGGAGTCCGTCGTCAAGGCCGACTTCGAGTCCGTCGTCAAGGCCGACTTCGAGTCCGTCGTCAAGGCCGACTTCGAGTCCGTCGTCAAGGCCGACTTCGAGTCCGACTTCGAGTCCGTCGTCAAAGCCGACATCGAGCCCGTCGTCGAGTCCGACAACGAGCCCGTCGTCAAGGCCGACTTCGAGCCCGTCGTCAAGGCCGACTTCGAGCCCGTCGTCGAGTCCGACATCGAGCCCGTCGTCAAGGCCGACATCGAGTCCGTCGTCAAGGCCGACATCGAGCCCGTCGTCAAGGCCGACATCGAGCCCGTCGTCAAGGCCGACATCGAGCCCGTCGTCAAGGCCGACATCGAGCCCGTCGTCAAGGCCGACA
>Ga0114994_10000610_pt1 | contig 24470 bp, 16 predicted proteins | sample ArcticOcean_MG_C_9_FD_87043 | JGI IMG/M metagenome (GOLD analysis project Ga0114994, IMG submission 87043) | Marine microbial communities from western Arctic Ocean - ArcticOcean_MG_CB2_152 | ecosystem: Environmental > Aquatic > Marine > Oceanic | place: Arctic Ocean: Canada Basin | collected...
GGCGCCGGCGCCCGCGATCGGGCCGGCGCTGGCGACGGTGTACGCAGAGGTCCTCCAACGAAGTTGCAGGCTGCCCGAGGGGCCCGGGGGTGGTGTGCAGGCTGTTTTTATGCCACACGGGGCTGTGAGATCATGGTCCTAGAGCGCTAGTACGTGCGCATCATGATGATTTAGGGGCGCCTGCGCGGCAAGCTCCCCTGCGACGGGTGCCGGGAAGCCGGACCGTTGCGCCGGCCCGTTTGTGCAGGAAGGACAGTGCGCGCCGCGCCTCACGCGGCCGCGCGTCGCGCGCCCGCGCCGGGGCGCGACGTACTCACGCCATCGGTGCAAGCGCAATGGTATAGAAGCCACCGGCGCGCCCCCCTGACGAAGCAGAGGAAGAAACGAGACGTTACGCAGCGACTAGTACCGCATGCCCCGGAGGCCGCCGGACCAGTGGCGCATGTTGCCGGCGCGCATCTTATTGCCCATGTAGGTGCCCTGGGCGTCGTTCTGGTGGAAGGGCAGGGCCGCCTTGAACAGTTCCGGCTGGGCCGTGCGGGCGAGGTCGCTCGCTTGACTTTTATGAAAGGACGGGTCCAGCCTGCCCTCGCCCAGGTTCAGCGCGCGCGACCGCGCGCGCGGCAGGTCGGCCACGGGCGAGTTTAAACGAACAGGCACCTCCCGGAAGTAGGCCGGGTCCTTGGGGTAGAGCACGCGCCCGCCTTTCGGGTCGGGGTGGACCCCTCGTCTCTGAGTCGTCATCGCGTCCCGATACGAGGGGTCGATATGCTTCAAAGGTGGTTTGGTGCCATCAAACCCGGGCCGCGTGAAGGCGCCGATCTCCGAACTTACTAAGGATTCTTCGGCGCACCTTGCTCTCCGCTCCGGGCTCGCGTGCTGCCAGCTCGATGCTTTGCCAATGACCAAGTTCTTCTCAAACATCACGTCCGTCTCACTGCGCCACGTCGGGAAGCGCTCCGACGGGGGGCCCTCCCTATAAATGCCCACGCCCTTCCCACTGGTGTGCCGGTGGATGCTGCCCTTCATGACGCCGCGCCGCGCGGGCGGGGCGTCCATGGTCTCGCTGTCCTCGCGTGGCTTTTGTCCTCGTGTGGTCGCTGCCCTTATGTGTGTGGCTTTTGTCCTTGTGCTAGGCACTAGTGTTTGGAGCGCTATGCATGCTCTCCGTAAAACCCGCACACATGCGAGGCACCCGATAATCCCGCCGCACCTACGCTTGGCAAGTGGGCCTGCCGGAGCGAGTGACCCAGTGGCGGCGCCACGGACGACGGACGGGCGGCGAAATATTTAGTGTGTACCACGTTACTCTTTCGAGCGCGGGTGTGGCTCCTCGACACACGGCCGGGGGGGTGGAGCCAGGGGGAACGTACGAGAGATTCACGACCGAGGCCTCGACTTGCGCGAGAGCAGAGCTTCTAGTAGAACGTCTCGTCCTTCTTGTAGAACGACGTGGCCAACGAGATGACGTGCGCGATGCCCTGCGGCTTCGTCGAGGGCCGCTCCAGCACCGTTTCCTCGTACTGGTCGTAGTTGAGGTACACCTTGAGCGCCCGGACCCACTGGACGCAGATGAAGATCATGACGGCGATGATCGTGACCGAGCAGATGAGCGCGCCGACGGCGTCGGCGCGCGCGCCGTTGACCTTGCGCTTCCAGCCGCACGCGGCGATGCCGACGCAGACGGCCGTGATCGAGCGGATCGAGTCGGCCATCACGTGCGAGAGCGAGCCGCACATGTTCATCGCCGAGGCTTTCTTGTCCGCGACCTCGGTGCCCGTCACGGCGGCGCTGCGGACCTTGGACATGCGGGGCTGCATCGTCGCGGGGGCGCCCGGGGTCGTGTCGGGGGCGCCCGGCGCGCCGCCCTCCATATCACAGGCGGCCGGCGCGCCCTTGGCGTTGATGCCCATGTCGCCGGGGTCGCCCCAGATCGAGAAGGCGTACATGCAGATGAGGTCGAAGACGAAGATGAAGCCGCCAAAGATGATGTTGTACCAGGCCGGGTGGAGGTCGTCCTTGATGGAGCCGCCCGCGAGCGTCCCGATGATGTCGACCAAACTATACGCCGTCATGCCCGTGAGGATGCCGATGGAGATGCCGCTGAAGAAGAGCGAGATCTTGGCCTTGTCCAGGTCCGTGAGCTCGTGGGACTGGCGCCGCACCTCGGCGTAGATGTTCCCAAAGGTAGGTCACGACGTCGATCTGCATGGCGATGGTCTGGAGCGACATGGAGTTCGCGGCGATCGCGAAGAAGAACTGCACCGCCGTGATGATCTGGAAGAGGAAGGCGCAGACCTGCGGGTTGGCGGCGTGAGTGAACCTGTGCCCTCGCGGTAGAATCGGTACGCGCTAAGTTTCGCTTTGTGAGCTCATGCACGGCCAGGCGGCGGGCCGAGCGGATCGAGCGGGTCGTACCTGGTCACGTGGGCTCTCTATCGGTCCCGAACTATGCGTTGCGAAGAGCGTAGCTGTCGCCCAGCCCGGCGTTGAGCTGGCGCGGGGGTTTCAGAGTGCACAAACACCGTTACGCGCGGCCAGAACCTTGATGTTTTGGGTCCACTCGCACCCCATGATGACGGTTGTTTGCTATAACCTGCGTTGGCCGGCGAGGTCAAGAAATGCTGCGGTTTTCGATCGATTGCAGTTTTGCGAGCCGTTTTCGAGCGCGTCTTCTGCTTGCGACGTCACGTGACGCAGAGCGTTTACGCGCGGGAAGTGAAGTGGCGCCGCCGGCGCACGGGTGTTGCTCTCTCGCGTTAACAGCGCAATGTCCAGAAATACTTGAGCCGGCGCGTGCATGAAGAAGCTGTCCACCGAGAGTCACACAAACGACTTGGTATTGGTGGAGGCCCCGCTCTACACATAAAGGGAAAGCCCGATCCCCTGAGATCGTTACTTTCCGAATAGTGCGGGTTTTCGCTATCAAAGTAGTCACACACACAATGTATTCCTCGACGGCGTCGACGCGCTTCGCGCCCGCCGAGCGCCTCATCCTAGAGGTGCGTCTTAACTTACTCGCCCCCGTTGTTTGCGACCGTCGCGAGCCACGCCTCCACGGCCGCCTTGACCTTGGCCGGCACGGCGGCCGCGGGGTCCGCCCGCCGGGCCGCGGCCACTTCACACATAGCGCCCAGGTCGCCCTTGGCCAGGACGCCGCGCGCCGCGACCAGCCACCCGATATCCAGCAATTTTCGCGTCAGGGCCTTCTTGCCCGACGCTCCTTTCAAATGCGCCGCGAGCGCGACCTCCCGCTTCCTACCTTTTTGTGCTTTAGAGGGCAGGTGGAACGCGGACGCGAGCGTCGCTGTGCCCAGCGTGCCCACCGGCACCGCCCGGTACAAAAAGCGCGCGTCGATGTCGCTTGAATCCTCCTGGTCGACGACGACGCAATCCCGCGTCCGCACCTTGGCCGCCCGGTCCCGGGGCTGGTCCTCACTCCGCTCGAGCACGCGCTCGGCCGCCATCTGCACGGTTAATGCCGATGCTTCAAAGGCCTCCGTGGCCAGGCCGCCCCCGATCCGCGGCGCGATGATGAGCGTCGGAAAGCTGAAGGGTCCCCCCTGCACATCCTGCCGTGCCATGGCCTCGCCCTGGAGCTCACTGACCAGCGCCACTTCGTACGGCGTCAGAGCCAAGGCCGTGTCGTCGTCCTCGGCCGCCTCCCTCACGACCGCGACGCCCACGACCCCCAGTCCGCACATGTTCGCGACCGCGAACACGTCAGCATCCCGGGGCCCCACCGCGTGCGCGGCCTCGGCGAAGCAGGTCGCGTTCTCCTTGCGCGCGCCCCGCCGCCCCAAGAGCCAGGCCGCGTGGGGGCCGCGCCCGCTGAGCTCCTCGACGGCGTCCTGGCTCAACCTGCACATGTCGCAGACGCGCTCAAAGGACTTGACGTAGAAGACGCCCTCCCGCTCCCGGATCATCTCCTTCCACGTGTTCGCCCGCATGTTCTTCTGCTGCCGCCTGGCCCGCAGGTACTTCTTTTTCTGTAAAGCTGGATAGGGGCTGAAGAACGCCTCCTCCGCCTCCTCTTCATCCGCTTCCTCGACGAGGGGTCGCTCGTACACGATGGCGCCGTGCTCCAAGTGCTCCGCGGCGCACGCTTCCAGACACGCGTCGTCCGCGAAGAGCTCGTCCGCGCCGCTCCGCGCGTGGAGCTCGTCGAGCGTCGCGGCTCCCTCAAAGGCCACGCGCTTCACGGCGCCGTCGGCCTTGCGCACGCGCACGATGAGCGGCTTGCCGCCCTTCGGCGCGGCCGCGCACGCGACCGCTGCGAGGACTGCGAGCCTGGCTGCCAGAAGCCGCATTTGGGAGGCTGCTCCTGCACGATGGCGTGGAGGCGTGATGCGTGTTTTTGCGGAGCTGTGAGTGAGACCAGTCGAGACACCTAGCCGATCGGTGCAGAGACTGCGCGCTGCGCAGCTGTGCTTTGCACTTTTTCAAGTTGCTCCGAGGCGAGATTTTGAGAGAGGTCGCGGTACTCTCTGTATTGATGCGTGGGCACCCCCATGGATTCCCCGAGACGCCGCCCTACTTTTCTATATCTTGCTCGATTCGCCTTTCAGGGCGACACGGGTTTTTTTCCCGCAGCTTTTGACAAGAACGCACATAGCAGCTAGACGAGTGCGTGTTGCTCGCAATCTGACGTGAGTAGCCCTCGAAGAGCTGCTGCAAAAAATACAAACATAAAGCACACCCAATGCCACCAGTCACGGAGTAGAGATGGACGACGCCGGCCTCCCTGCACAAACGGAGGACGAATGCGTGGAAGTGGGCGGCTCGACGCTCGCAGCGCTACTGCTGGAACCGTTGCACCAGCCGCGCGCCCACTACGGCCTCCTCTTCGGCGTCGTGCAGCACGCAAGGGCGATCGCGCGCCGCAGCAGCCTCGCCAGTGCGTCCGGCGAGGACGAGGAAGAACCAACAAAAACGACCGTCGTGCTGAGCCACGCGCGCGGAGTCGATACAGCCCTCGCCTCAACCGTCGCGCCGGAAGCTGTTCAGGTGGTCGGACTCTGGGTCGCGCGCTACGCCGCGCCGCCCGTGCCCACCTTGCGCGACGTCGCCGCGGTCGAGCGCCTGCGCGAGAGCGCCAGCGACGCCATTTTACTCATTGTAGCGTGCGACGGTGCCAGCGCGAAGTTCCGCTGCTTCGTCGGCGGCAGTTGTGTCCGACCGTGCCGCGTGCGTGTGCGCACGCTGACGCACGACTCGCGCCAAGAGTACGAGAACTGCCCGGACGGAGTACTCTTTGGCTCGGGCTGGCCGGCGCTGCGGTCGGCGGCCGCGGCGCCGTTCGACGAGACTGGTGCGACCGCCGCGTTCAAACGCGACCGCGGTCTCCTGGACGACCTGCTCGCCGACGGCGCGCGGCTGGGCGGCGAGGCGGACACGCTCGAGCGCGAGGCGCAATCGCTGCGATCGGCGATCGCGGCCGCGCGCGCGGACCGCGAGGCCGACGCCACAGCGGCGCACGACGCGGTGCGGGACGCGGTCGACGCGGCGGCGCGCGCGGCGCTCGAGGCTGACGATGCGCTGAGCGCGGCGCGAGCTGTCGCGGCCGACGACGAAGCGGCGGCCGACGCTTCGGCGCTGAGCGCAGCAAGGGCTGTCGCGGCCGACGACGACGCGGCCGCGGCCGACGACGCCGAGCTCGTCGAGGCGACGCGCGCCGCGGAAACAGTGCCGCCCACGCCGCACAACTCGCGCACCGATCTGGTCGACGACGCCGACGCCACGGACGGGGAACGCACCGCGTCGCCGGCCGACCTCGTAGCGATGGACGACGGCGCCACCATCGCCCAACTCCAACGGGACATGGCCCTCGACGACTCAGACGACGACGGCAACGCTGGCAGAGAAGCCGACACTGACGCGGCGCCACCGCCCGCTGCCCCCGTTACGCTGCCGCCCGAGCCCCCTATCGACGTGTGATAATGTTGTTAAGGTTAGATGGACTTCCCCCGCCACCGCAGCTTGGGCGTGATGGCCGGCCGATGTTTGTAGAAGTCGTCGATGGCGGAACGAGTAGAACGCGAGTCCCGGAGCCAGGCCTCGAGGACCGGCTTCAGATGGGCGAAGTCGGGCTGGCCGTAGCAGCGGATGAGGTTGGCGCGGTTTGGCGTCGACTTCAGCAGGAGCTTCCCGATGCGCCGCTGCCAGCCCTGGTTGTACGGCGCGGTGGTCCTCAAATAAGCGGCCGTGGCGCTCTGGACGACGTCCGCCCCGTTGGTCTTCAGCAGTTCCTCGAAGGTCGCCGCGACCTGTTGTAAAATGCGGTTCAGCCAAAAGAGGGCCATGGTGGGGCCGTGGATGTGCCGGGGGTCCGGATCATTTAACACGACCGTGCCCACGTCCTTCACCAGCGGCCCGAAGCCGGCCTTGCGCAGCTTCTTCACGTTGCCCGTCAAATCGGCCCGCGCCGCCCGCGACAGCAGGGGCCCGTAGCTGTCGAAGGCCGGGATCAGCGCCTGTGACGCCTGGAGGAACGCCTCGGCGTCGATGCCGGTCACCGGGCCGCGCCGTTTCGCCGATCGGAACTTCTTCGCTGACGAGATGAGCGCGGCCGTCGCCTTGTTCTTCTTGCCATAGATCGCGGGGAGCGGCGCGTTGAGGCCGCGCAGCACGAACGCGACGACGGCGATGCTCGCCGCGATGACTAGGCCACGTTGCCTCCGCGGCGTCGAGGTGCCGTTTGGCGTCGTCGAGGTGCCGTTGTTCTTTGCGCTGCCGTTAGCAGAACCGCCGTCTGTGCCGTTTGGAGAACTGCCAGTCGTGGCGCGCCCCTGGCTTGGAGAACTGCCATTCGTGCGCCCCTGGCTTGTTGCAGCCACAGCGCCGCCTGCCGCCTTTTTGGTTAATTTGGGCCACCGCATGGCGTTTCTTCGTTGCTGCCAAGGTGACAATACTGCTGACGTGTAACGCGAGCTCTTCCAGTAATCCGGGCACCGCTGTTTTGCAAGTGCTGCGGTCGGTGCACTGTTTTGCGACTGCAGTGCGCAGGCATCACACAAACATTTTGATATCGCGCACCCTTCCAAAGCCTCAGATTCGCGCCATGAGGACTACCACACGCTTCGCGCGACGCGTCGTGACGGGCGTGGACGCCGACGGTCGACTTGCATTGTCCGCGCGGCAAGGAAGTGGCCTGTGCAAGCCATCGCCGCGACCCGCGACCGACTCAATTAACATCATTACTTCTCCTTCTTGCCCTTGCCCTTCTTGCCCCCCTTCTTTTTGCCCCCCTTCTTCCCCCCGCCCGCCCGGGCCCGCCGCCCCCGGAAGAGGGCCTGGATCTTGGCCACGCCCCGCTCCAGCTTCGCTCTTTGTTCATCCGCCACGGCGCTCTTCTCCTTGATGAGGCGCTCCTCCTCGGCCTCGATCGCGAGGTCCTGGTCGATCACAGAATAATAATCGGCCAATTCCGCGTACTCCTTCATTTCTACATCGTACTTCGTTTGCAGCTCGTCCACCTGGGCTTGGATCGCCAGCATGTTCACGTCGTACTTTTCGATCGTGCTCCGCAACTCCGCTTCTACTTTATTCTTCCGCCGCCGCCACAGCAAGGCCTCGTCGGCCTGGGCCTGCATTTCATCCGCCAATTTCGCCTCTCTTTCAGAAACGACCAACGCCTGGGCCTTGCACACCTCCTCGTGCTGCAGATTCAAAACCTGAATTTTTGCTAAACTTACCGCGTCTCTTAAAGCTTTTTCGGCGGCGTTGGCTTTGTTGTGTTCGTCGATGCCCGAACTTAACATCGCGCAAATCTTGGACGCGGTCGCGCTGTCCTGTTCAAAGCGCTGCAAGGCCCGGTCTCTTTCAGCTTCTACCAAAGCTTTGGTCTCGGCCGCTTGTCTCATTTTTAGGTTAGCATGAGCTACATGGTCCTCCCGCTGTTTGGCGTGCTGCACGGTCTCCCCCAATCTTCGTCCTACCAATTCCTTCAGGTCCAGCAGCGCTTGACAGAACTCCTTGCTCTCTTTTCGGTCGTTCCCGTACCGCTGCAACACCGCGAACGTCCGCGGGCTGTCCCGCAGACACCGACAGATGCGCCGCGCGCTCTCCTCTAATTCAACTTTGTCCACCCTACTTGCCCCCTCCAGCTCCCAGTGCCGCGAGAAGACCTCGTAGGGGCCCGGCTCGAGCTCCGCGAGCACCGCCTCGTGGGCGCGCTCGGGCACGTACGATAAAAGCATGAGCCGCTCGATACTGTCATCCAGTATCGCCACTACGCGGTTGCGCTCGCCGTTCGTGATCTTGTGCATTGTGCTTTGTACCCAGCTGGGCCCAGGTGAGGGCTAGCTCCTCCGACGAGAACTTGCTGCCCGTGCGTCCGAGGGCTCCGAAGGGCTGCCGTGCGAAACGCCAGTGACGCCTCGGGCCGCGGGGCCGGCCTACTGCGTCCGTGGATGGCAAGCCCAGGGGCGCTGATTACCCCGACTCACGTGAACGCCACTAGCGCACGGCAAATCATATTTCGCAGTACTATTCATATTATTACACATCGCCTTCTCCAGATGCCTGTTTCGCCGAAGTACCAGCCGCGACGTCGGCGTCGGCGCGCGCGTCGGCGGCCGCGCCGCCGTCGGGCGCCGCCTCCTCCACAGAATCTGGTTCCGCGGCAGCCTCTACATATCCGGCGTCGGAACCGCCGGGCGCGGCAACCACCGCATCATGTTCCGCCGCCTCCGGGGTCTCTTCCGCCGCCGCCGACGTATCCGACGCCTGAGAGACTTCCTCATCGGATGCCGCGGTCTCTGCCTCGGCGTCGAGGTCCGCGCGCGCCGCGGCCAGGATGTCGCGCTTCGCGCCCTCGTACTCGTAGAGGCGGTCCAGCGCGTCCAGCGCCAGCAGCTGGACCCGCTTGTCGCGCGACGCGACGACGAGGCGTTTGCCAACGACGGCGGGCGCCGCGTTGTACGAGGCCGCGTCGTGGCGCCACCGCACGGCCCCGTCCGCCACGTTGACGGCCGTCAGCTTGAGGTCCGTGCCCGCCATAATTAAAGCGTCGCCCGCGAGGCGCGGCGCCGTCCACCGCACTTCACCACTCGCGCGGGTCCAGCTCACGACGCCACCGCGCGCGTCGACGGCGACCAGCGCCGCGTGCGTCGAGACGACGAGGACGTGGCCCACCAACAGGAGTGCGACGACGGGCGCGCCAACGTTCAGTGCCCACACCTCCTCGCCCGCTTGCGTATCTAGGGCATAGACCTTGTGGTCGTGCGACCCCGCGTACACGACGCCCGCCGAGAGCACGAGGTTCGCCTCGACGGGACCGCCCGTCTTGACGCGCCAGCGCACGCGGCCGTCGTGCGCTCGCAGCGCGTAGACGTGCGCGTCGACGCTGCCGGCGTAGACGTGGCGCGCGTTCGCCGCCGGCGCGCCCGTCACGAGCTGGTTCGTTGGAAACACCCACTTGAGGGCGCCGGTCGCTACCCGGAGGCCCACGACGTTCGGGCCGACGCCCCCGTAAATGTCCTCACTCACAACAATGCGGCCGACCTCGCCCGCGTTGTCCGCTCTCCAGCGCTCCCGCCCCGTCCGCGCGTCGATGAGGCGGAGCTCGCCCGAGCGACTCCCGACGACGACGGCGTCGTCCGTCGCTGCCACGGACGTATAGGGCCCGCCATTCAAAAACCAGGCGGGGGCGCCCGTCTCCGCATCAATACCGTAGAGCCCCTCGGCGAAGCCCGCCGCCACGACGACGCCGCTCACGATAACGGGCGCGCCGGAACTGAGTAACGTGTCGGCCTTGAAGCGCCACCGGATCAGGTCGCCGCCGCTGGACTCGACGACGCCGCGCGCCTCGACGGGTGCCTCGACGGCTTCCTCTATTTCACTGACGGCGGCGCTCTCCGCTCTAGCCTTCCACGCCTCCGCCGCCTCGAGGTCTTGTTCTAGACCCGGGCCGCCCGCCTCGTAGGCGAAGGCCAGCGCGAACATGGCGTCGACGTCCTCGCGCAGCTCCACGGCCTGCTTCCACCGCTTCGCGGCGTCGCGCAGGTCGCCTTCCTTGTCGTGTTTGATGGAGCTGAAGGCCAAGAGCTCCTCCTTCGCCTGCCGTCTTTCACCTTGTTCCCGGCCCCGCGCCGCCTCGAGCTCTCTCATCCGCTGCGTGCGCTCGCGCCGCCTGTCCCGGTGGAGCCGCATCTTCTCGGCCTGGTCGGACCGCGCCGCCCAGTGGGCCCCCGAGGCCTCCTCGGCCTTCAAGCGCCGCCGCTCTAGCTGGTCGCGCGGCGCCAACGTCTGAATGGCGCGCGCCTCCTTGAGCGACTCCTCGGCCTTCTTTTGTAGTTGCTCGGCCCGGGCCATCTCCCGCCGGGCCTTGAACCGGATGTAGGCCGCGCCGTCCGTCGGCAGCGGCTCCTCGTCGGCCGCCCCCCAGGTGGGCTCCGTGTCCGGCTCGGGCTCGTTGGGCTCAGGTTCAGCTTCGGGCTCTGGATCGGGCGTAGGCTCGGACTCGGAGGATGCGTCGGGCTCGGTCTCCGGCTCCGCTCCTGGATCCGGCCGCGTCTCGGGCTCTGGTCGCTCTTCAGCCTCTGCATCGGGCGCTGCGGCGGCGTCCGCTTCCGCCTGCTCGGCGGCGAGTCGCTCCGTCGCCGCAGCCTCCTCGGCCGCTTCCCGTTCGGCGTCGGCTCGCTCCCGTTTAACTATGCTCTCGGCTTCGGCCGTCTCGGCCGCGATGCGGTCTGCTTCCGCCGCCTCGGCGAGGCGACGCTCCTCGGCGGCCCGCGCGGCCTCGGCTGTTTCCGCCGCCAGGCGCTCGGTCTCCAGTCGCGCCTGTCCGGAGGCCTCTTCGGCGGCGACGCGGTCGGTCTCGGCCTTCTCGGCAGCGACACGTCCCGCGTCGGCGGCGTTTCCCGTGAACAGGCGCACCGGCTCGTCGCGGTCCGCTTCTGCGCGCTCACGTGCTGTTTTTTTGCCCTCGGCTTGCGCGCGACGCTCGGCATCGGCCTCCGAGGCGGCGGCGCGTTCCTGGTCCGCGCGCTCAGCCTCTGCTTCGGCGACGCGGTCAGCCTCCACAGCGAGGCGTTCCCGCTCGGCGGTCTCCGCGGCTCCGCGCGCGGCCTCGGCCTGCTCGGCCGCCGCGCGCTCGGCCCCGGCGGTCTCGGCGGCCTCGTCGAAGAGGCGCGCCGCCTCGGCGCCGGCGTCCGGCCCCGGCCACTTTGCCTCGGCCGCCGGCGCCGCGCGCAGCCGGTCCAGCCGCGCGCGCAGGTCGTCGCCGCCACTCTCGTCGCGCCGCAGCCGCTTGAGGACGTCGGACGCCGACGCGCCGTCCGGGGCGGAGGCATCGGTGCCCACGCGGTCCAGGATGTTTTTGATGCGTGCCGAGGCGTCGTCGGTTTGCCCTTTTATGACCACCGCGAGCCATAGTACGTGGCGCAGCATGGTTCTCGTCGATCAGGGGGCGTTCTGGAGCATTTCTTTGGCAGCCCAAACGCGCGTGCGATGCACCATTCGGCAGGGTAGGGTAGAATAGCGGGCAGCCAAGAAACCCGCGCGCAGCTATTTTGGCACCGGCTCGTACCCGCTCGCGGGGGGTAGCCCCCCCCCTACGCTTCCCTAGGCGCGCGCCTCCCAAAACCCGAATTGACTATATTTACTCGACCGGCTCGTGAGAAGCGTATACAATCCCCGGATCCGTCGCTGCGGCACCTCGAGTTATTCTCCAACGAGATTACAAACCCCCGCCGGGCCTAAAAGTAGGGGAAGCCCTTGCCCGTGAGCACGGCCTGCGTCACGACGCCCGAGAACGCGAACATGGCGAGCCGGCAGTGCGTGATCTCCATGAGCTTCATCTTGGCCTCCTTCTCGGGCGTCGAGCAGAAGTCCAGGGGGTCCAGGCCGAAGTCACCCGGCACGCGGTCGCTGCCCATCCACATCATCTGCGCCACGCCGAAGGAGTGCACGACCTCCACGAAGCTGAGCCAGAGGAAGATCTGCGACATGGCGCCGTACTTGCACGCGACGTCGTGCGCTTCTACCGAGGACACCTGGTGCATGTCGCCCGGTAAAGTGAAGCCCAAGTCCGTGGCCACGAAGCCCACCCATGCCAGCATGCAGATGCGGCCGTGCTTGATCTCCGCCTCCCGCAGCCACTTGACGTTGAACGTGGCGCTGAAGCCGAAGGGATCAAAGCCCACGTCGCCGGCCATCGTGCCGTCCAAAGAGGCGGGCCGCTCCATGAACGGTAATGCCTCGCTCGCCGTGTAGGACAGCTGCGTCGTTTGCCGCGCCGGCTGGTTTGGTGCCTGGAGGGCCGTGGCCGAGGCCAGCAGCAGGGCGACGGTCCGCGCCATGATTAACAACCTGTGTAGAGAGGGAGGGTGAGTGCTTCGGTCGGCAGCGCGGTGCGGCAGCGCGGTGGTTGGCGATGGTGTGTGTGGGCGGTCAGCGCACGTCGCACCGCCGCCCAGCGTGGCGCTTGAACCGCCCGTGACTTCCGGTGCCGATCGTGCTGCCCACGCCGCCGCCGCCGCCGAGTCCAGCGAGGAACTCTGGCGTACGACGTCGGAGAAGAGAGTCCAAAAAGCGCTTCGGAGTCGGCGAGGCGCCGTCCAGCGGCCCAGCGCATGCGGCGGCACCGCTGAGACGTAGCAGCTATGCGCTGGGCGGCCGGCGCGCCCGTAGTACGGCGCGCGGCACGTCCATCTGCTTGCCTAGCTCTACGCCTTTTCTGGCGCGTCGCCTGCCTTTTTTTGCTAACGGCATGTTGGTCGCCATGATTAAGTGATATCCCAACCCTCAGAGTCGAAGATTTAGTCGCTTACGCAGTGTTTTACGGTCGCTTTGCTGCTGTTGCTCCTAATCTAAAAGCTAGTAGCTGCTAGTAGCATGATCGTACGGGTTCCGAAAAACATAGCTTTACCCAACCCTCCTCAAAATTCCCACCGCCTCCGCCAGGTTCTCATCGGTAAACCCCACGTGCGGATCCGTCCGCACGAAGCGCCGCGCGGTCGCGAGTTCCGCGCCCAGCGTCTCGCGGGTCAAATCGCGATCGTCCAAGACGACGTACCGGCCGTTGTGCTCGTCCGGGTGCGTCGCGAGCCACTGGAAGATCTCCGCCGGCCGCGCGAAGGCCCGCGTCCGCGCCAGCGGCGTGGCGCCGATGACCGTCACGGCGACCCTCGCGAGGCGCTGTTCGAGGCACGCCTTCGCGTCCGGCTGCGTCCGCCAGTCGGAGCTGATCACGACAACCGCCGCGCAACTCTCCGCGAGCCGCCGCACCCGATCTAGCATCGCCCCGTCGATGCGCTCCTCGCCCGCGTCGTCGGTGCGATTGAGCACACCGTCCACGTCCAGGAAAATGACGGGCGGCGCCGCGCTGGCGGCGACGCTCATTGCGCCGAAGTCGGGCAGCGGGTTCGTCCGCGTCGAGCCGTCCTGTAATAACCGCAGCATGTCGGCCTCGCCCGGCGCGCAGAAGCCCAGAAGATGGCCGCGCAGTGGGCTCGACAGGTTATTCATGTCAATACAATGATCGATGCTGCGGTGGTTAGCTTGACTGCACTATCTGGACTTTTGTTAGCTTGTCTGTTAGACAGGTGTGCTGCCTATCTGGACGGACTTTTGTGGCGCACGAGTGTTCAGCGTATTGCAGGCGCTATACAGAGCGAATTTATGAAGGATCGTTGCAATTGATGCGGCGCACGTCGGCCAGGGACCCGGCGAAACCCGCACGGCAAGCGCGCGCGCGCGGCGCGCCACAAGACGCCACCAACGGAAGCGGAGCATCTCAAAGCATAAACTTACAGGGGCTAGAGCCGCCCGGGCGACCGCGACCGCACGGAGCCCGACGCGGCCGCCTCGGGCTTCTTGTCCCGCGGGTGCTCTTGCCGACCGGCCACGAAGCGGTGCTTTAAACATTCGGCGACACCGGGCCGGTTGTCGGGGTTGAGCATGCAGACCTGCTCCAGGAAGTCCGCCAAGTCCAAGACGGTCCGCTTGTTGTCCGCGCCGGCTTTTTTGGACAGGAAGGTCTGGGCGATGCTCCGCGTCGGCTTGTCGACGGAGACCAGGGTCAGCCGCGGCTCCTTCGTCCGCTCGTCCAACACGCGGTGCTGGAACTTGAACGACGACTGCACGTCCAGAAAGTGCGGATCGAGTAAAAGCAGTTCGGAGTACACGCGCACGTGCGCCCGGAGCATGCGCACCGGGAAGCGCCCCTTGAGCTCCATCATCAAGCGCAGCATGTTGTTGTTGTCCGCGCCGGGGTACATGATGTGGCCCGTGTACAGTTCGTAGAGGCAGGTCCCGACGGCCCACAGGTCGACGCGCGCGTCGTACTTCAACCCGAGGATGATCTCCGGCGCGCGATAGAACCGCGAGACCAAGTACGGTGCCGGATCATCGCACCCGGGGTCGCTCGCCCGAAACGCGCTCCCGAAGTCGCACAGCCGCAACACGGCGTTGTTCTCGCTCACCAGAATGTTGTCCGGCTTCACGTCCGCGTGCACGATGTGGAGTTTGGCCAAGTGCCGCAGAGCGAAGAGCAATTGCTTGGCGTAGATGCGCACGGCGCCGATGTTGATGCCCACGTGTTTGCCGTACTTCTTGAGGGCCTCCCGCAGGTTCATGGCCATGGACTCGAAGACTAGAGCGGTGTGGGCCCGGTGCTCGGTGGCACACAGGAGGCGCACGCAGTGGGTCTTGCCGTGGGGGTCGCCCCGGGCGATTTCCCTTAACAGCTCTATTTCTTTGGCCGCTGCCTTGGTCATGGTCTCGTTATTTCTAATCATCTTCACGGCCACGTAGGCGGGTGCGTCATTATCGTTGGCCTTTTCTGCCACTTCGTCCCGCGCTTTCAGCACAGACGAGAACACGCCCCGGCCGACAACACCCAAGACGCGATACCGGCCGTCGATCGTCTCGCCCGGCCGCGCCATGTAGTACCCGTCGACGTCGTCCCAGTTCGTCTGCTCGTGTTCGCCCAATTCCCCGGCTAACAGTTGGGCGGCCGTCGCTCTTTTACCGACGGCCTGGGACCGGGGCGCGTCGATGTCGACGGCCTGCTCCCCGAACATGTCGAACGCGCCGTCCTCGGGCTTGATCTCCGTCAACCCCAACGGCGTGACCTCGTACTTGACCGCCTTATCTCTGGCCTCGGCGTCCTCCGTCGACTGTTGGTGTACTTGGGCCGCCGCCGCCTGGTCCCGCGTCGCCGCCTGCGCCGCCTGGACCACTGTGGGCGCCGGTTCCGCTGCGGCCGCGTGCTTTCGTTCAATGGCCTTCCGCCGCGCGCGCCGCTCCGCGGCCTGCTTCGCCGCGCGCGCGTCCTCGTCCTCGTCGTCCATGAACGCGTCGAGCTCGTCCTCGTCGACCACGATGCCGTCGTCCCGGTCCAGGACGGCGATGGGGTCGGGGTCCACGGCCCGGGCCTCTTCCTTCCGTCGTGTGGACGCTTCCTCCTCCGCTCTCGCTCGGGACGCCTGCGGTGGTGCCTGGCGGCCCCGGTCGCGGTCCCCGTCGCGCCGCGAGCGGTCGCGGTCGCGGCGGTCGCGGCTCCGGCTCCGCCGCCGCCGGCCGCGGCTGCGCGAGCGGCTCCGGCTGCGCGGCATCGCTCTTGTTTGGCTCGCTGCTGTTCTTCTTTAGACGCGAGCGGTTCCGAGCTGCCCAGCTGGCCACCGCCGTTCTGTTGTTTAGACGCCGGCGAGGCTGCGCAGCTGAGCGGTGTGCTGCGCTCTGCTGTTTAGAGGCGCTCTCTCTGCTGGCTTAGCGTTCTGTTCGCTGCTCAGGTTTTCGACCGCTGCGTCTGCGCTATATGTGCGATGTATAATTTTCCGTGACTGTGTTGTGCAGGTTCACGCGCGTCGCGATGAGCCGCGTCGCATCGAGCTTGAGTGAAACCCGCGCAGACTTTTTCTCCTTCGAAGAAAGGCGCCAGGCGCGCTGCACCCCTCTCCCAGATGTGCAGGTCGCGTTGAGACGCCTAGACTAGCAATACACGAGCCTCCGCGCGCTTCAAAAGTCTCAAAACTCAAAGCCAAATTGCAAAACACCAAGCACGCAGACACGGCCACTGCTGCCTCGATACGCGTCTGCAAGTCGTATTCGTTCGACAACAACTACTACTGGCAAGCAGTGCTGCTCAATTCCAGGCCCTCCGCGTGACACGCTAGCCCCAGAGCTCTGCTCCCGCCAAGCACTGTTGCCGCGCTCCCACGCCTTCACAGCAGCGCACGCGTCGTAAGAGACAGCGACGCCAACACCAAAAGCGCAGTTACCGCGCTCGCGCCGCAGCCAACAAGCCAAATGAGGACCAAGACCGGCGGCGGGAAGGCCGGCCAGGCCAAGCCCGCGCCGCGCCGGCCCCCGCGGGGCGCGCCGACGGCGTTGTACGACGGCCGGGTCCTGCACTTCGGCGGGGCGTTGAATACAAAAGACCTGGCCGCGCTGGATGACTATTTGGGGAGCCCCGCGGTGCGAAATGAAATGTTCGATGCCATCCTGCACGACTCGACGGACACGCAGTACGGGTCGCGCAAGTGCGACGCGGCCTGGCTCAAGTTCGGGGACCTGCCCGCCCAGCGGAAGCTGCGGAAGCTCGTCAAAGCCGCGAACGATGAGTGGCAGCTCCTCCCGAGGACAAAGGCGGGGTTTCGGTGCGAGTACGAGGACGCCCAGTACACCGAATATAGAGGAGATCGGGAGGCGCACTTCAAGCAGTGGCACCTGGACGCGCACGACGGCGGCGAGGACGCGGAGGATTCCCGCGCGATTACCCTTATTATTCTGTTAGCGGAGCCCGAGGTCGACTTCGAGGGGGGCGACCTCGAGATCATGCGGCCCCGGTGGCCCGGCGGGCAGGCCTCGGCGGTCCAATGGAAACGGGGCGACGTCATCGCGTTCCCCGCGTGTGAGGTGTGGCACCGGGTCATGCCTACGACGAAAGGACTGCGGCGGACCATCGTCGTCTGGGCCAAGGACCCCACCGCCCACGCGATGAATAGGGAAGCGCGGAACGCCGAGGCGGACGCCGAGATCGCCCTTGCTCGAAATCCGCCCCCCGTCATCGACGTGATTTCTACGGATAACATTGTGCACGGCTCGCGCAAGAGGCGGCGGCCCGACTACGCCGGGTTGAACGCGGAACTTTCCGACGCGGCGTCGGACGACGGCGGCGCCTATGCCGCTCCCGCGGATCCGGCTCCCGCTCCTCGGAGCTCCCCTGAGGATGATTCGGACGACGACTTCGACGCATGACCATCGGGGCAACTATGTGTAAGAAACCATCACTGGCTAGGCGTGAGAGTAGTAAATACAAAAGCACGGTTACGAACACGACGTTGCCTTTGACTCGGCGCCTCTACGACCACCCTCCTTTAACGTCCCGTCGGCGCTGTCCTGGAGGAGGTTTGGGTTTGTTCCGCGTCTTGGCGCACGCGGGAATATGTCTCGCCCCGGCTTGGGCGTTGAACGTCCGCCCGCAGTGGGGGCAGGGCAGGAAGCCCGACGTCCCCTGGGCGTAGGCGTCCTGCGCCGCGCGCGAGGGCCGGATGTCCCGGAGCGGCACGCCCGCCTTCTCCTGGTGCGTCATGCGCCGCGCGTCCCGGACCATGGCCTGGAACGCGTTGGACTCGGCGCGCCAGTTCTTCTTCGGCGGCTGCGGGAGGCGCTCCGCGGCCGGCGGGGGCCCGCGCCGCGCCTGTGCGCGCCGCCTCGGCGCCAGACCGTTCTCCTTGGCCACCGCCCGCTGGCGCATCGAGGCGCCGTCGAAGACGGGCCGGCGGTTCGCGTTCGCCTTGCGGCAGATGTTCTGGTGCACGCCCAGGCGGTCGGCCGAGAAGCGGCGGCCGCAGACGGCGCAGGGCAGGAGGCCGCTTGAATTCGCGCCGGCGCCGGCGAAGGACGGCGGCGCGGCGCCCCCGCCGTCGTTCCCGTCGTCCCACGACGGTCGCCCACCGCGCGACGCGGGCCGGCGCCGCGGCGCGGCCGGCGTCGGCTTGAACTGCGTCCGGAACGCGGCGGCGGCGGCCTTGCGCGGCGAGGCGTCCACGGGCCCGCTCCAGGACGCCCGGGCGGGCCGGGCCCGGGCGACCGGCACCGAGGGGATGCGCGAGTTGGCCGTGTCGCCGTTCCAGCTCCGGTGGTGCACGCTCTCCTTGCGCCGGACGCGGCACTTCTCCACGTGCTCCTCCAGCTCGCCCTGGAGGATCGGCTTGTCGCAGCGCGGGCAGGGCACCTCGACGAGCGCCCACTTCCGCTGGCACTGGGGCAGGTGGATCCGTAGGCTGTGGGGGAAGTAGCGCTTGCCGCAGATGGGGCAGCCCACGTCGTTGGGCATTGTCGGCCAGCCGGTGCCCTTGTTTGGATAGGGGGCGAACAGGGCGCGCGTCGCTTTGATCAGATTCTCGTTTTGAGAGCTCGAGCGCGCGGGTATTTCGGCGCAGCGCCAAGTTCTCAGAGATTGACGTGCGCGCCTGTGAGACCGCCTCCCGTCGCCAGACCGTGCGAGGCTCGTCACCACTCCAGGCCACGCACGGGCTCGCTGCCCGCCGCTGTTGAGCCAAAACCCAGGTTGAGCTCTTCCTTGGCTGCCCCGCACGCCGCCGCACGACCGTCGCACGATGTCCCCGCCCCCGGCGGACGCGGACATCGTCAACCAACGCATGACGAATGGGTACGGCATCACGACGAGCATGTACAGCGTCACGGCCGTCGGCCACGCCGACTTCAGCACCAAAGCCACGAACGGGCGGGTCCAGGAGAAGGCCTGCGTCTTAAATAAGCGCTTCCACAACCCCTCGCGGAAGAACCTGCACATGCAGACGGCCTACCCCGAGACCGTGGCGAAGCTGCAACCGCTCCGGGGCGACCTGACGCGCGCCACGACGCCGCCGCAGCTCAAGGAGCGGGACCCGACGAAGCGCAAGACGCGGGGCGAGGAGCGCCAAATACCCTTCGAGGAGACGAACCCCGAGGAGACACGGACGCGCCACGGCCTGACCGTGCGGACGAAGGGCGAGCGCGAGGGCAACAAAAAGCACATGAACGAGTGCCACATCGAGTTCCCGGCGGCGCCGCACTACTCGCCACGTTCAAAGCCGACCGAGGTGCCCTGGGGCACGGCTCTGAACGGGCAGCCGAGCCGCGCGCCCCCGCCGCGGCGGCCTGCGCCCTACGCGTACGACTAGCTCGAGTAAATAAGTGAACACATAAATTTCACCCGTCGAACTACGCATAAGCGCAATCAGGTTCAGCGCGATCAACATACTGTGCAACAGGGGCGATTGTGCAACAGTTTGGGTACGGTAATTATCGTCATCATACCGAGCGTGACGTTGTGCGTGCCCTCGCTTGCGACGGAGTTGGGATCCACAGCACTTCCCCTGTACTCGATGCTCACCACTCGCCAGTCCTCCTTGAACGTGAAATCGCCTGCTACCATTCCTATCTGGTTCTGCACGTTTTTCATCTGCATGTCCATTATCGCGCCACGCGACTTGATCCAAGCGTCCAGCAGTGCTTTGCCGACGGCGTTGTAGTCCGAACCAGGCGGCACGTGGAGCTTGGCGCTCATCATGTTCATCTCGGCGTACGGCCCGTTGGGCAGATCCGTGTCGAAGATGACCTCGCACGAGACGGGCAAGGTCGAGGACATAGTGGTTTTCTCGGCCGAGACGTCATGATGCATTTGGCCCGGAGCTATTGTACCTGTTTCTTCCGCCATCACCGGTACGCCCACGACAGTGCCCTCGTATGTCATCCTTTTGCGTGTGATGCAGCCTGTGCACCGGTACCACCGTGTTCACCCGCCCGTGTTTCGCTGCGTGCTGTTGTGAATGGGAATATCGAGAAGGTGCGGAGGTGTTAGGTGCCTGTGGGGCAGCCAAAAGCTTGGGAGATGAATTTTTCGAAGCTGCCAGAACACCACGGGTTTTACCCCCTCGCCCTACGCGTACGACTAATGACGATTCTAAACAAGTAGATTAATAAACCCCGCCGCTGAACTACATACGCATACTAGTGTGATTCAAGTTATAGAGTCCGGGCCGCCGTCCACGCGGCGCGCGGCATGGTGCCTTCTTCGTCCGGGCCCGGACGGTACACGCCCTCCGAGACCCAGTGGCCTAATCCGGCGCGCCTGCAGCGGTCCCCGGCGGCGCGGGCGACGGCGGCGCCTGCGGAGCCGGCGGCGGTGTGTCGCCCTGGCGGCGACGCCGCCGCGACGACGCCGACACTGCCCGTTTATATCGCGGCTTCAGCCCGAGTTCTCTGCGGACAGTCTCGATACGAAACAGCAGGTGCGCCAGCTTGTGGCCGTCGCCTTTTATTTCGGGCCGGTGCATCACGCGCCAGAGCTGCTCGCCCCGCATGCAGCGCCGACATAGCGCGAAGCGTCCCTTTTCGAAGCCCAAGACGTTCGGCGGGTCGTTAATGATCACTTCCCCGAATTCGGCGCACTCGATACAGATGCTCAGCGCGTATATTTTTGACCAGGGCAGCCGGCCGCGCGTGCGCGTCCCTTGCTGGCCCAGGTCGTGCGCACCGCACAGCTGGCGCCACACCTGGGCGCCCGGCGTCGCGGCCGTGCTGTTCCCGTCGCTCACGCGCGCGTGGAGGCGCTTATCTGTCCGTGCCGTGTGCGCGAGGCTCTTGCCGTCGCAGAACTTGAGCAAATGAACGCAGCAGTCGTCGTTGAGGATGAGGTGCCATGGAGCCATGTTCTGGCGCGTCGGTGGCGTCCGGGTCGGCGTGAATGCCTCGATCCGCAGCGCTGCATCGATGACGGGTTTCCGAGTGAAGCCATGCAAAAACAGAGATAGAGCAGTAAAAACAGTGATAAGAGAGCCGCTTGCGCTACAGGCTTGTGCAGAGCATCCAAGTCGATCGCCGCCAACTTTACAGAAGCCTCGTGCATCGCACTGCATCAGTATATCAATTGCGCAGCACACGCCAAACTGAGCAGCGATGGCGCCCGGCTCGAAATCAGCCGGCAAGGCCGGCAAAAAGGCCAAAAAGGATGAGGCTGCGCCGAAGGAGTCCAAGGAATCGAAGAAGGCCGCGCGCGAGGCGGCCGAGGCCGAGCGCGAGCGGGAACTCGAAGCCATGCTCGCGCCGGACGACGAGGCCGCGACGGACTCCGGGGGCGAGTGGACGACCGACAGGGCGGGCAACCGAGTCTCCAAGGCCGCGGCGCGCAAGAAGGCGGAGGAGGACGCCACGCGCGTGGCCGCGAAGCAGCGGCGCGCCTTGAAAGCGACGGCGGCGCCGGTGGCCGCGATCGACGAGGGCCGGCCCCAGTGGCTGGTGGACTACGACTGCGTCAAGGCCAAGGCCGCCGGCGGCGGCAAGCTCTCCGGCAAGGAGAAGAAGTTGTTCAGGCGCGGCCAGGCGCGGGAGGCCGAGGAGGCCGAGCTGGGCCTCACGGCGGACGGCGGAGCGGACACGCGCACCGTGGACGCGCGATTGGAGGGCTTCGCGCTGTCCCTGCCGGGCGGCGCGGGCTCTACTGCGGACGACAACGGCCGGGATGTCGTCGTCAAGGGCTTTTCGATCTCCGCCCCGGACAAGCCGCTATTGGTCAACGCTGATTTAGCCTTGGTGGCCGGGCGGCGCTACGGTTTGGTGGGAGCGAACGGGCGGGGCAAGTCCACTTTATTACGCTTCATCGCCGCGCGAAGGCTGCCCGTGCCCAAGAACCTCGACATTCTACTCGTGGACCAGGAGGCGAATTTTCAAGGGGCAAGTGTCTTGGAGGACGTGCTCGAGGCCGACACGACGCGGTCGAAGCTGCTGGCGGAGGAGGCCGCGCTGTGGAACAATCTCGACGATACGAACGTGGACCGGCTCGCACAAGTGTGCGACGAGCTCGAGGCCATCGACGCCGACGCGGCCGAGGGCCGCGCCCACGCCGTGCTCGCGGGCCTCGGCTTCAGCGCGGCCATGGTCGCCGGGCCCGCCTCGAAGCTGTCGGGCGGCTGGCGCGTGCGCGCGGCGCTCGCGCGGGCGCTCTTCGCGCCGCCCCGGTTACTCCTCCTCGACGAGCCGACGAACCACCTGGATCTGGATGCCGTGATCTGGCTGGAGCGGTACATCACGGACTCGCTCCCGGCGTCGTCCACGCTCCTGACCGTGTCCCACGACCGGGGCTTCCTCGACGAGGTTTCGACGGATTTCATCAATTTGTCGGACGACGGTGGCCTGTCGGTGCACCGAGTGGGCCTGGCGAAGCTCGATAAAGGCGCGACGGCACGCCTCGCTAAAAGAACTCGCGACTACGCCCTCCAGCGGAAGGCCCTGAGCGAGGAGCGTCAGAAGCATCCCTCGCTCAACGCGGACAAGCTGGCCCAGCGCGTCCTCGAGGCGCTCGGCGCGCCGCGCCTCGTGGAGAAGCCGCGGGAGTACGCCGTGCACTTCGACCTGACGGCCCCGGTCGACGCGCGCACGGCCGCCGGGCTCTGCGTCGACCTAAGGGGCGTCGCGTTCTCCTTTGGGGCGACGTCCACGGGCTTCAGCGGCTTCAAGGACCTCGATTTAAGCGTGGACGGGTCGACGCGCGCGGCCATCGTCGGGGCCAACGGCTCCGGGAAGAGTACGCTGCTAAAGCTTATCGTAAAGGAACTCACGCCGACGGAAGGAGAAGTCACGCACGGCCGCCGCCTGACGCTGGGCTACTACGACCAGCACTTCTCGGAGCTCAAGGCCTGCAGCGGCAAGGACTCGGCCGTTGAGTTTCTCGTGGCGACGCACGCGTGCAAGACGGAGGAGGCGCGCAAATTTCTGGGGAAATTCGGCCTGGACAGCGCGCGGCACGTGATGCCCGTGCGCGACCTGTCGGGCGGCCAGAAGGCCCGGGTCGTCTTCGCGTCGCTGGCGCTGAAGAAGCCGCACCTGCTGGTCCTCGACGAGCCGACGAACCACCTGGACATTGAGAGCTGCGACGCCCTGGTCGAGGGGCTCCGGGCTTATGAAGGCGGCGTCTTAGCGGTCACGCACGACGAAGACCTGATCAAGGCGCTGTCGAGCGACGAGAACGGCGTCGAGCTGCCGTTGTTTGTGTGTCGCGAGTCCACGGTTTGTGTGGAACGCGGCGGCTTCAACAAGTATAGGAAGGACGTCGCGAAGGCCGCCGACGAGCGCGAGGCGAAGGCGCGGGAGCTCGCGGATGCGAGAGCGGCGAAGCGCGCGGCGGACAGGCGCGTGAAGCTCGCCAAGGCGGCGAAAGCCGCGGCGAACAGACCGCCGAAACCGCCCCCGTAACTTTATGAGATGTGTTTTACTCCCACTGCTCGCCGTCGCGCGGGTCCGGAGATGTCGCCTGGGCCACGGCGTTGTCCACGAGCGCCGGGTTAGCCCCCCCGCGTTTGAACTTGCAGTACGCGTCCCAGCGCTTCCTGTCCGCTTTGAGCTTCGCGCGAATATGCTTGGCGGCAGGGTTCTGATTATTCGTCCGGTTGCCCAGGGCTCGCTTCGCGTTTTGGGCCGCCGTGGGGACACTAGCACACCTAGGCGCCATCTTCTGCGCCTTGGCGAGGGACCTCTCCTTCTCCTTCTTCCGGTCGGCCGCCGACAGGCGCGACGCCGGCGGCGGCCCCTTCCCGGCCTTCGGCGCGGGCTTAGCCCTAAACGTCCGGGGTTTCACGTCGGCCGCCCGGCGTTGCTTCTGCGCCGCCTCCCGCTTGCGGTCGGCGGCGGCCGCCTCGCGCTGCATGAGGCCCGCGAAGGGCCCCGGGGTCGCCAGGGCGCGCCGCTTCGCCCGCAAGCGCCGCAACTCCTCCTCGGCCTCCTCCGCCCGGACCTTGTTCTTTTCCGAGCGCCGCCCGCGCCGCCAGTCCGCCGCGCGGCGCGCCGCGTCCTGGTAGAGGGCCGCGGCGCCGCGCCCCAGGGTGTGGACGGTGGCGTTGGCGCGCCGCGCGCGCTCCCTGGTCCGCCGCGCAGCCCCGGGCGAGGGCACCTGGTCGTCGTCGCTCTCGTAGGACGGCGCGACGCTGCAGGGGCCCTCGGGCGAGTCGATCGGCGGCCCCGCCAGGTCCTCGGCCGCGGCGACGTCCAGGGACGCCGGGCCGGGTTCGAAGCGGTCCCAGGACGACGCGCACGACACGTCCGTGGCGTGGCGCGGGCGCGTCATCCAGGCGGGGAGGCCCACGGCGCCGCGGCCCTCGCTGCGCGCTTGCGCCGTCCAGGCATTTTTAGGCGAGCCCCACTCCCGGCGCACGGACCCCGGGCTGAAGGCGTCGGGCGGCGGTTCGGTCGGCGAAAAGGTTTCCTGGGGCGGCGGCGCGTCGCCCTCTAATCTGTTAGTCACCGTGAGTTCGAGTTCCGCGATGCGCCTTCTTAGGTCGTCCGTGGCTTCGAGCGACTGGCGCGCCGCGTCCGTCGAGTACCGCAGGGCCGCCGCCACGCCCCGGCCCAGATTATCCACATCATTTGAAGATGCCAGGGCCTTCGCGTCGGCGTAGGACTCGGGGTCGTAGCGCCGTCGCGGCGGGCTCGCCCAGCACTCCTCGTCGACGTCGCCGGCCCTA
>Ga0114994_10000613_pt1 | contig 24366 bp, 16 predicted proteins | sample ArcticOcean_MG_C_9_FD_87043 | JGI IMG/M metagenome (GOLD analysis project Ga0114994, IMG submission 87043) | Marine microbial communities from western Arctic Ocean - ArcticOcean_MG_CB2_152 | ecosystem: Environmental > Aquatic > Marine > Oceanic | place: Arctic Ocean: Canada Basin | collected...
AAGAAACTGTTATTTTTAACTTAGAGCCAACTGCCGGAGGAACCTCTGTTACTTGCCGTCGGTCAAGTCGCGGTCTTTTTTCCTGGATGACCTTGTGGGGCTTTTCAAAAAATAAATCTAAAATTTTAGAGAACCTAGGATACTTTATTCCTGAACAAATAATTGAAGAAAAAGCTGATGATTCTAGCTTAAAAGAGACTGGCCCCCAATATAGCAGAGAAGCAATCATTGCTCGAGCTGTTCAAGCCGGTCTTGATGGTAACGTTGACTTAGTAAATGCTATTCCAGATAAGCCCACAAGAGGTATGGCAAAGGCCATGCTCATTCAATCTAAACGCAAAGGCAATGTTTTACCCGAACATTTAGTTAAAGCTCTTTCTGAAGAGCCTTCCGAGGCAAAGCCAACTACAAAAAAAGAAGCAGCTCCTTCTGATACTCCAAGCAATGGCTTACTGCCAGCTTTTGAAAACAAAGACGACCTTGTTGCTTATGTTGTAAATAAAGCCTTGGATGGAGACGATGAGCCAATTAATGCTCTTTCTGATAAACCCACAAGGGGCAAGGCAAAGGCCATGATGGTTAAAATTAAGCGTGGTACAGTTGAGCGCCCTGAGATGCCCGTTGCAAGCCAGGACCCAAGTTCCTCTAAATCTGAAAAAAATACAGTAGCAAAGCTCGCGTCTGAAGAGGTTTCTAACGATAAAGAATCTGACGATGAAGTGATTAGTCGGTTAATTGCTGCAGGGCTTGATGGAAACATGGATGAAATAAATGCCCTTGAGAATAGAGTTCTTCGCGGGAAGATTAAAGCAGGTATAGTAAAAGCAAAGCGCGCACAAAACTAAAAAAACACTTTCAAGTTTAAAGCCTCGTTAATGTTTTTAATTTAATTTTTTATATTCATTTACAAATAGTCCCTAAGAAAAAACCTTGCCTGTTATAATTATTAATTAATCTTGTATTGATATTGATAAATACCTGCTTTTTCATCAACTGTAATAATTTTTTCTCGCGACAGGTTTATTTGTTCTTTTGTATTATGAAACAATCGAACGCCAGAGCCAAAAAGTAGCGGGTGAGGTGTTAAGTATAAATGCGTCAATTCTTTAAAAAACTTTGTGTTAGTTCTCCCCCCGCCAGCAATAAAGCATTTATTTGAAGATATTTTTTTTAGAACTTCTTTTGCTTCGTCGTCTCTGTGAACAACGACCACTTCTCTGTTTTTTAATTCGTTTTTTATAGATCGCCAGGTATTAGATCCCATTATAACGGGGTAGTTCATTGTTTGCTTCTTAAATAGCCAAAGGTCTTTCGTCCACGAAATGATTTCATTCTCATGTCTTGCAATAAAACCATCTTGAGTAACAGCAGCAATAAGAATCACATCCATAATAAAAGATTATAATGTTCCGGCTGATACCATGTATAGTTTATTTGGATTAACGTATTTTTTTATAGCGCTATTTACTTCTGACAATGAAATACTTTCAATTATTTTTGGGTATTCGTCAAGATAAGTGAGCTCTCTGCCTTGTTCTGCGTTTGATAATATTTTTGCAGCTAAGCCTCCGGTTGAATCCATGCTAACCTTATAAGAACCACTTATGGTTGTTTTTTTAGCAGAAAGCTCCTCTTGAGTTACTCCTTTATTAAACCATAAATCAATTTGCTCTTTGGTTGCAGCGATTCCTTTCTTAATAATATCTGGGGAAAACGTCCCCCAGATGCTCCAATATCCATCCGCGCCAAAACTAACTCCTGAAATTGAACTGCCTATTCCATAAGTAAGACCCTGTTTATCTCTTACCGTCTGCATTAATCTTGCGGAAAAATTTCCTCCCAAAATATAGATGCCCAACATAAGCGCATAATAATCTTTATGCTCGCGGTCAATACCAATGGACTGCCCAATATAAAGGTCGGAGCTCGTTTTATCTTGAACCTGAATGGTTTCGCTCCCTTCTTTTGTCTCGTGTGCTTTTTCTATAAGCTTTGGGATGCTCGAGTCTTTAATGTTCCAGCCTTTGATTGAGTCAAGCATTTGCTTATTAAAGTCTTCTGGGTTTAAGTCACCCGCAACTGCAATTTTAAGGGATCCAAGGCCATATTGTTCTCGGTGAAAAGCAAAAAGATCTTCTTTTGTAATTTTGTTTACTAAGTCAATAGACTCATTAACAGTTTCTTGATAGTTTGGGTGGTTCTTTGGGAAAAGCGTTCTTAAAAAGTGAATCATGGCAAGCTTTTTTGTATTTTCTTTGTCTCTTTCAAGGTTTCCACAAACTCTACTTTGTAGAGTTGACAGTTCACGGCTAGAAAAGCTCGGCGCCATTAGTTGCTCAGACAAGAGAGAGATTACCGTGCCTAGATTGTTCTTAAGACAGAAACCTGTAAAGTTTGTATGATAGCGAGTACTAGAAAAACTTAACTCCGCACCAACAGATTCCAACGTCTCGCTTATTTCATATTTATCTTTGTTCTTTGTTCCTTTGTCTAACATTGAGGCAACCAAGGCAGCCGTTTTACTGTTTGTGTTTGCGCAATGCATTGAGCCGCTAAGCATACTTCCATAAATAGTAACCACGTCTTTTGCCCCTGTTGGCATTACATACGTTTTCACACCCTTAACATCATCATTAATTATTACCTGACTAGAAAAAGTACTCATTTAATCTTTTGGCTCCTTTGCAACAAACCAACCTGTTGTTGATTGGTCTTCGATAAAATATTTTTTTATAACTTCTTTGATTTTTTCTGCCGTAACCTTGTTAATATTGTCCATAAACTTGGTATAAAAGGTCCAATCTCCAATTGCGATTGCTTCATTTAGCGCACTTGCAACGGCATAAGTTCCATCTCTACTAAAAGCAACGGTTGCTCTTATTTGCGCCTGTGCTCGCTTAATCTCTTCTTCTCTTACTCCGTTTTTTAAAATATTATTATATTCTTTTAGAATGATCTCTTCAATTTTTTTATGGTCTGTCCCTGGTGTTAAAAAAGCATACGCAATAAACAGGCCATTGTCTAAAAAAGGGAAGTCATACATAAAAATTGATGTTGAAAGGCCTTTATCTATAATTAGCTTGTTTAGTCTGCTTGTTTTTCCATCTGCTAAAATTTTACCAAGAACCTGAAGGGCATAAGTATCTTCATGCAGGCCTTTTGGCGTTTTATGTGCAATGCCGACAATTCCTGTTTGCCCTGTCCGTTTAACGATTATTCTTCGTGGCCCTTCTTGCTCTGGCTCTTCAGTATATACAGGTGGAATTGGCTCGCTGCTTTTTGAGTGTTCTGAAAATTGCTTGTTTATACTCGCAAGAGCCTCTTCTTTTTTAAAATCGCCAATTACGGTTACGGTTGCATTGTTCGGCCAATAATATGTGTCATAAAAAGCCTTCAGTCTTTCTGTTGAAACATTTTCAATATCAGAGCGCCAGCCAATAGTAGAGTGATGGTAAGGGTGAGCCTGATAAGCCGTAGCCCAAATGTTTTTATCAAGAACGTCAAAAGGGCTGTTTTCTCCTCTTTCAAATTCATTTCTAACAACTGTCATTTCTGGCTGTCGGTCTTCATCTCTTAAAAAAGCATGTCTCATTCTATCTGCTTCAATTGCGATAGCTCGATCAAGGTGTTCTCTTGGAACCACTTCAAAATAATTTGTTCTATCATTCCAGGTTGTGGCATTTATTTGAGCGCCAACATTCTGAAGCTCTGTCCAAATTGCGGTGTTTTTATCTTTATTAAAATTTCTTGAGCCCTTAAACATTAAATGTTCAAGAAGGTGGGTAGAGCCAGTATACCCAATGGCTTCATTTCTGGATCCAACATGGTATGTTACCATGAAGGTTGCGACTGGCGCAGAGTGGTCTTCTAAAACAAGAACTCTTAAATTGTTTTTACGTAGAGTATACTCTTCAATTCCAGCAGATTTTTTGACAAAATCATAGCCGGTGATTTTATTATTTTTTGGGGACATATAAGTCTGTAATTGTTCCTTCGAATGCTTCCGCAGCCATTCCTATTGTTTCGCCTAAAGTTGGGTGAGGGTGAACAGTTAATCCAACATCAACCGCATCTGCACCCATTTCAATTGCTAGCGCTCCTTCAGAAATTATATCCCCAGCTGATGGGCCAACAATTCCAACGCCTAACACTTTCTTTGTTTCTGGATCAAAAAGAATTTTTGTTTTACCTTGGCTAGCTCCAACGGCAATGGCTCTGCCGCTAGCTGCCCAAGGAAACTCGCCTTTTTCGTAATCTATTTCATTTTTTTTTGCTTCAACCTCTGTTAAGCCAACCCATGCTACTTCTGGGTCAGTATAGACAACGCTCGGTATTACGCGGGCGTCCATCGCAGATGGTACACCCGAAGCAACCTCAGCTGCAACCTTTCCTTCGTGAGTTGCTTTATGTGCTAACATTGGATTGCCAATAATATCTCCAATGGCAAAGATGTTTTTAACAGATGTTCGTTGGTATACATCGACATTAATAAAGCCTGACTCGTCTAAGCGGATGTCTGTGTTCTCTAATTTTAATAATTCAACATTTGGTTTACGGCCAACCGCAATTAAAACTTTATCATAAATTTCTTTTGATTCTCCCGCAGGGCCTTCAATTGTTACCTCTAGCGAATTGTTATCTTTGGCTTCAATCTTTAAAACTTTTGAAGATAAAATTATAGCTTCAAATTGTTTTTTCAATTTTCTATGAAGAGGTCTTATTATGTCTTGATCTGCGCCCGGAATTAAGTTTGGTAAAAATTCAACAACTGAGACAGCTGAGCCAAGTGCAGAATATACCTGTCCCAGTTCTAAGCCAATGACTCCGCCGCCAACAACAAGAAGTCTTTTTGGAACATCAATAAGGTCAAGTGCTGTTTTTGATGTTAAAATAGAGGGGTGGTTAGGCAAAATGCCCGGAATCATTGAGGAAGAAGACCCAGATGCGATAATACATTTTTTAAACCCAACTGTAATTAGGCCATCTTTAGTTTTAACGATTAGTTCGTTGTTTGATTTAAACTCTGCAACTCCCTCAACTGTTTCAACTTTCCTCGCTTTTGCCATTTTGGCAATTCCTCCGCTAAGCTGATTTACTATTCTGTTTTTATGTTCTCGAACAGCCGCGAGGTCAACTTTAGGCTTATTATATGTTACGCCCATCTTTGATAATGCTTGAGCTTCATCCATTACTTTTGAAATATGTAAAAGAGCTTTTGACGGTATACAGCCCCTGTTTAAGCAAACACCCCCAAGGCTTGAGTCGCGATCAATTAAAACAACCTTTTTTCCCAAATCTGAGGCACGAAAGGCCGCCGCATAGCCGCCTGGCCCCGCTCCAATTACTGCAATTTCAACCTGTTTGTGTTTGCTCATCTATTTTTCCTGAAAGGTTGAAAGATCAGATAAAAGGTTAGAGAATCTTTTTGTAAAAGCTGCTCCAGCGACTCCATCGATTACCCTGTGATCATATGATAGTGAAAAAGGCATAATATATTTTAGCGCTTGTTTTTTTGTTTTTTGATCATAAACGCTTTCCCACCAACTTTTTGAGACACCTAGAATAGCTACCTCCGGAGGGTTAATAATTGGAGTGAAAAACTTCCCCCCAACGCCACCTAAGCTTGATATTGTAAACGTTCCGCCAGTCATTTCTTTTGGTTTCAATTTTTTATTTCGTGCTCGTTGACTTATATCAATTAATTCTTCAGAAAGTTCATAGATATTTTTTTTATCAACACCGCTAACAACCGGGACAACTAATCCTGTAGGTGTGTCAACCGCTACCCCTATATTATAATAATTTTTTATAATAAGGTTTTCCCCCTGGGTGTCTAAAGAGCTGTTGAAGACTGGCCTTTCACGAAGAACCTTTGAGATTGCTTTCATCAAAAAAGGTAGAAACGTTAGTTTCGTTTTCTTTTTAGTGTTTTTTTCGTTAAGGTTTTTTCTATATTGACTTAATTCTGTTATGTCTGCTTCATCAAACTGGGTTACGTGCGGTATTGATTGCCAAGCACTTTGAAGCCTTTGTCCCGTGATTCGTTGAATTTTTGTTAGTTTTTGTCTTTCAATATTGCCCCATTTAGAAAAATCTATCTCCGGTTCCGGCTTCGGAACTCCTCTGTTTGACAACAACATTTGGATTTTTATATACCCATTGAGGTCATCTTTTGTAATTCTTCCCTTCTCTCCGGTTCCGTTAATTACTTGAAGATTGATTCCAAGCTCTCTTGAAAGACGCCTAACTCCAGGAGAAGCAAAAACATTGTTTGTTGTATCGGATCCAGAAAGTTGTAGCTCTGATTCTATTGTTGGCGTTGGGGCAGCAAGAGGGAGCTCTGTTGATTTTTGGCTTGTCTTTGTTTCGAGAGGTTTTTCTTTTGGTTCTTTTTTGTCTGTTTTTTCATCGGAGTGTTTAATCTTCAATAAAGCCTGGCCTGTTTTAACAGTCTCCCCAACAGAGACCAATATTTCTTTTACTATTCCTTCGTTTTCTGCTGGAATTTCCATTGACGCCTTGTCTGACTCTAAAACTAAAACCGTGTCATCCAACGATACTTTGTCGCCAATAGAAACTGAAATTTCACTTACCTCTGCGCCCTCAATTCCCTCTCCTAGGTTTGGTAATATTAATTCTTTAATCAACGTCTCCTCCTATACCGTAATTGGGCTTGGTTTTTCTGGGTCTATATTATATTTTTTTATGACCTCGTCTACTTTAAACATGTCAAGTTCCCCATCCAAGGCCAAAGCCCTCATTGCGGTTAAAACAATATAATACCGATCAACTTCAAAGAACCGCCTTAGGTTCTCCCTTGTTTCACTTCTTCCAAAGCCATCCGTTCCTAGTGCATAATATTTTCCTGGAACATATGGCGCTATTTGCTCTGAGACCATTTTAACATAATCAGAGACGGCAATCGTTGGGACTCTATGCTTACTTAAGCGTTTTTCAAGGTGTGACTGCTTTTGCTTTTTACCTGGATGATTTAAGTTCCACCGCTCTACTTCTTCAGCCTCGCGTCGTAGTTCGCTAAAGCTTGTAACATTCCAAATGCCTGGATCAACTCCCCAGTCATTTTTTAAAAGGTCCGCTGCTGCCAAAACCTCTCCCATTAAAGGTCCGCTTCCCAAAAGTCGAACCGTTGGTTTTTCTGTTGATCTAATTTTATATAAGCCCTTAATAATATCTGCCTCAACACCTTTTGGAAGAGGCGGGTGTTTATAGTTTTCGTTTTCTAAGGTAAGGTAATAAATAACGTCTTTGTCTTGCTCACACATTTCTTTCATTCCGTGATGAATGACGATAGAAATTTCATATGCATATGAAAGGTCATAGGCTTTTATGTTTGGCGTTGCTGCGGCTGCAAGATGGCTGTGTCCGTCTTGATGTTGGAGCCCTTCGCCGTTTAGCGTTGTTCTTCCTGCTGTTCCTCCTAAAAGAAACCCCCTGGCTCTCATGTCGCCAGCAGCCCAGATAAAATCCCAAACCCTTTGAAATCCAAACATGGAATAATAAATATAGAACGGCAGCATTTTAATTCCATGGTTGCTATAGCTTGTTGCCGCTGCGTTAAAAGATGAAATTGCTCCCGCCTCGTTTATTCCTTCTTCAAGTATTTGACCGTTCTTTGCCTCTTTATAGTACAAAAACTGTTCAGAGTCTACAGGGTCATAGAGTTGGCCTTTACTCGCATAAATACCTAACTGTCTAAAAAGAGGGTCCATTCCAAAGGTTCGCGCCTCGTCGGGGATTATAGGAACAATGTGCTTTCCAATTTTTTTATCTTTTGTTAAGATTGTAATAAGCCTGACAAAAGCCATCGTCGTTGAAATTTCTCTTTCTCCGGTTCCATCGAGCAGTTCTTGAAAAACTGTTATCGGAGGAATCTTTAGCGGAGAAGACCTGTCTTGGCGTACCGGCAGAGAACCTCCAAGGGCTTTTCTTTTTTCTTTTAAATATTTATACTCTTTAGCTTTTTTTTCAAAACGATAGAAGGGGGCATTCATCGCTTTTTTATCTGAAAAATCAAGGTTAAAGCGGTCTCTAAAAGAAATAAGCTCTTTTTCGTTTAGCTTTTTCTGGTTGTGCGTTATGTTTCTTCCTTCCCCTGCCTCACCAAGCCCATAGCCTTTAATTGTTCGAGCTAAAATAACAGTTGGGGCACCCTTATGATTAATTGCTTCGTTGTAAGCTGCAAACATTTTAACCGGGTCGTGGCCGCCAAGGTTCATCTTTGCCAAGTCGTCATCGGAAAAATCTTTCACCATTTCTAATAGTTCTGGGTGCTTGCCAAAAAAGTTTTCTCTAATGTACGCCCCGCCCATCACAACATATTTTAAAAGCTCTCCATCAACAACCTCTTCAAACCTTTTAAGAAGAAGGCCGCTCTTGTCATTTTCTATTAGCTCGTCCCAATCACTGCCCCAAACGACCTTAATTACATTCCATCCAGCGCCACGGAAAGAACCTTCTAGCTCTTGAATTACTTTAGAGTTTCCACGAACTGGCCCATCTAGGCGTTGCAGGTTACAATTAACAATAAAAACTAAATTGTCTAGGCTTTCTCTTGAGGCCAACGTTAACGCTCCAACGGATTCTGGCTCATCCATTTCTCCGTCACCCAAATAAGCAAATACTTTTCGACCAGTTTCTTCCATTAGTCCTCTGTTTGTCATATATCTCATAAATCGCGCTTGATATATAGCCATAATTGGACCAAGCCCCATAGAGACTGTTGCAAACTGCCAAAAGTCTGGCATAAGATATGGGTGTGGATATGATGAAAGACCCCCTTCTTTTGAAAGGTCTCTTCTAAAGTTGTGAAGGTTTTCTTTGCTTAGTCTCCACTCAAGATATGCGCGCGCGTATATCCCTGGAGACGCATGGCCTTGATAGAATATCAAGTCTTGGCCTTTTTCGTGATCTGGGCCTTTAAAAATATGATTGAAAGCTACTTCGTATAAAGTAGCCGCTGAGGCGTATGTTGAAATATGCCCACCAATTCCGGGTGTTTCTTTATTTGCTTTAACGACCATCGCCATTGCATTCCACCGAATAATAGATTTAATTGAGCGCTCTAATTTTCTGTCGCCTGGGTAGTCGGGTTGTTGGCTTGGTAAAATTGTATTTAAAAAGGGAGTATTCGTATTAAACGGTAGTCTTGCGCCTTTTTTTTGAGCAAAGCTAATCAGCGTTTCAAGAAGGTGTCGTGTTCTATCGTAGCCGTGGTTTTCTAAAGCGTCTTCAATTGACTCTAGCCACTCCGTGGTTTCTTGGGGGTCTATATCGTTGTATTTATTTGACACTTATTCTTTTTTGTTTATTTTAGATAAAGAAATTACATCTTTTTTTTATTCAAGAGCCGTTGGTTTTTACCGTTTTAGTTTTGTTTTTCTTGGGTTGTTTTTTGAATTATTTCAACGCTGTTTTCGCTAAAAAAAGCTTTTGTCTTACTACAGACGGGCGCGGTTGTAAAAATTATAACGGGTTTTTTTGAAATTTTTTTTATCTGATTTGCTTGTTCTAGAAGTCGCCTTCCGTCTTTCATAATAATTCGCGACTTACGGTTTATGACAAGCTTAAAAGAGTCTTTTCTTTTCTCAATCACAACGCAGCTGTTTAAGTTAAATATTTTAGGGTCTATTCTGTTCATTCCGTAGAAAAAATTATTTTGTGTTTATAATTTCCCCACAACCTTTTCTCGTGCCCGCCGCTCCTGAGGGCTGTGAGGTCATGTCGTCCATTCCAGCATGAACAATTATTGATTTATTTAAAACAGATGTTGTCGTTTTTTCATCTAGGCTCCACCTACCAAAAACATCTAAAACCTCAAGGCTGCCCTTTCCGTTTTTATCCGTTTTAATGTTTCCAAGGTCTCCGCTGTGAAACCCTCCCTCACCCCAAGTTCCGTGGGACTCTTCAGTTGGGTTCCAGTGGCCACCCGCACTTTTTCCTTCAACGTCGCTACAGTCCCCATATTGATGAATATGAATGCCTAGCGTTGTCGTTTTTTTGGTTTGTAGCTCCACTTTAAGAAGAACCCCTTTTTTCGTTTCTATAAATCTTGCAAGGCCTAAAACAGCCCCCGTTTGTAGGTTTAATATATTTGATGTCGCGCTTTTTTGTGGCATCGAACAAGCGAGAAAGCCAAGCATTAATAAAATCGCCACTTTTTGCTTTATTCCTTTAATTCTTCTCTCCATGATTTCTTTTCACTTCTCTTAATTTCTTTTTCCAAATATTCCAGTACCCACCCTTACCATCGTACTTCCTTCTTGAATTCCTATTTTATAGTCTCCACTCATGCCCATTGAAAGCTCTGTTAATATTTCTTTTTTTATCTCCTTATTAAGTCTTTCTTTAAGAACCCTAAGTCCTTTGAACGCATTTCTTGTTTCGTTGTTGTTTCTAGAGCTCGGTCCAATCGTCATGAGGCCTTCAACTTTTAAAGCACTAAGGTTTATAGAAAGAAGCATTTCCTCTATGTTTTCCGGCAAAAAACCATTCTTTTGTTCGTCGCCGCTCATGTTTACCTCTAGCAAGGTCTTTATTTCTCTCTTTTCCTGAAGTAGGTGGTTGTTTATTTTTTTTGCAATTTTTAAAGAGTGAATAGAGTCTATCGTATCAAACAGTGATAAACATTTTTTTACTTTATTGGATTGCAGGTGACCAATAAACCTCTTTTCAAGGCCGGGCATGTTTTCAAAGCCTTCAAACTTTAGCTCGGCTTCTTGAACCCTGTTTTCCCCAAGGCTTCTTACGCCGTATTCATATGCTTTATTAATTGTTTGAGCGTCTCGTGTTTTTGTAACAGCTATAAGCTTAACCCGCTGTCCGTTTGCTGCTTCGGCTTCTATTGCTCTAATTTGGTCGTTTATTTTTATAAGGTTTTCTTTTAGACTCATTCACTTTTCGGTTTTTCTTCTTCTGTCTCAATCGAGAGCTGATCGCTCTCTTCTTTTTTCTCTTTGGTCGCTGCGTCTTCGCTTATAACCCTTGTAATAGAAGAGATGTTTGTTCCTGCGTCAAGCTTAACCAGTCGAACGCCCTGCGTAACTCGACCAATGGTTCTAATGGCTGAAATTGGCTGGCGCATTAAAACACCAGAGTCCGTTATAACAATTAAGTCGTCAGAGTCAACCACCTCCATAATGTTTACCATTTTTCCTGTTTTATCAGTGCACCTCATAGTAAGAACGCCTTTTCCTCCGCGTGTTTGCGTGCGATATTGAAGAACTTCCGTTCTTTTTCCATAGCCTTTTTCTGTTGCAACAAGAATTGTTCCCTCTCTCCTGACAACCAACATCCCGACAACATAATCTTTTTTCGAGCTTAGCGTTATTCCTTTTACGCCCATTGTTTTTCTTCCGCTTGGTCGAATGTTTCCCTCTGAAAAACGAATCGACTTTCCTTCGTGCGTTCCCAATAAAATATCGTGTTCTCCGTTTGTAATTCTTGCTTCAATTAGCTTGTCTCCCTCTCGGATCTCTATTGCGTAAATACCGCCTTTTCTCGGCTTGCCGTAAGCAGAAAGAATCGTTTTTTTAACAATTCCTTTTTTAGTCGACATAACAATATAATGTTGGTCGTCAAACTCTTTGACGCTGACAAAAGCCTCCACGCGCTCTCCTGGCGAACATCCAATAAGATTAACAATCGCTCGACCTCTCGTTGCTCTGCCTCCCTGAGGAATATCATAAACTTTTAACCAATAACATTTTCCCATATCTGTAAAGAAAAGCATGTAGTTGTGAGTATTTGCAATAAACAAATGTTCAACAAAGTCTTCGTCTTTGCTCATCGCGCCTTGAACGCCACGGCCACCTCTTCTTTGTGTTCTGTAGGTGTTAAGCGCCGTTCTTTTAATATAACCTTGGTGTGTAATTGTTAAAACCACCTCTTCTTCGGCGATCATGTCTTCCATGGAAAACTCTGTATCCACGGGCACAATCTCCGTTCGTCTTTCATCTCCGTACTGTTCTTTGATCTCTAAGAGCTCTGTTTTAATTATATCCATCCGTTTTGTCTTACTCTCGAGAATGCTTTTTAGATGCGCAATTAGCTTTATAAGCTCTTTGTATTCGGCAACAACCTTGTCAACCTCAAGACCCGTGAGCCTTTGAAGTCGCATATCTAAAATAGCTTGCGACTGAGCGTTCGACAATCCAAATCCCGACATTAGACCCTCTTTTGCTTGTACAGGATCTTTGCTTCCTCTAATGATTTTAATTATTGCATCAATATTGTCTAGCGCCGTTTTTAAGCCTTCTAATATATGCGCCCTTGCATCAGCTTGACTTAATTCAAACTCTGTTCTGCGAACTACAATTTCTTGCCTAAAATTAATAAAATGATTTAAGATTGTTTTTATTGGCATTATCTTTGGAACGCCGTCTACAAGCGCAAGAAGAATAATTCCAAAAGTGTCTTGTAGTTGAGTGTGTTTATAAAGCTGGTTTAAAATAACCTCTGGAACTGCGTCGCGCTTTGTTTCTATTACAACCCTTATTCCGTCTTTATCGGACTCGTCGCGAAGATCTGAAATGCCAACAACCTTTTTGTCCCGAACAAGATCTGCTATTTTTTCTACAAGATTCGCCTTGTTTGTTTGATAGGCCACCTCTGTTATGACAATGCTGTCGCGGCCAGAAGTGCTTGTTTCTACGTGAGCCCTTGCTCTCATTTTTATTTTTCCGCGGCCTGTTTCATAAGCCTGCCTAAGGCCGTCTTGTCCAAGAATTAAGCCTGCTGTTGGAAAATCTGGTCCTTTTATATAAGTCATTAGCTCATCTAAACCAATCTCTTCGTTCTCCATCATTGCAATAAGCCCGCTCACAACCTCAGTTAAGTTGTGGGGCGGTATTTTTGTGGCCATACCAACCGCTATTCCTTCAGACCCGTTTATTAACAACGTTGGAACGGCTGAAGGTAAAACAGAGGGCTCTTTTAAGGTTTCGTCAAAGTTCTCTGTCCAGCGAACAGTGTCTTTCTCTAAATCTTTGAGCATTTCGCTCGTGAGCTTTGTCATCCGTGATTCTGTATATCTCATTGCAGCCGCGTTATCGCCATCGATAGATCCAAAATTTCCTTGCCCGTCCACAAGTTGATAGCGCATAGAAAAAGCTTGCGCCATCCTAACAAGCGCATCATATACAGAGCTGTCGCCGTGTGGGTGATATTTTCCTAATACGTCGCCAACGATCCTTGCAGATTTTTTATACGGGCGATTCCAGCTCGACCCAAGCTCGCTCATTCCATACAATATTCTTCTGTGCACCGGTTTTAGCCCGTCCCTTACGTCTGGAAGAGCTCTCGACACAATGACTGACATTGAATAGTTAAGGTAGCTTTCGCGCATCTCATCTACAATGTCTCTTGGGAGGGTGTTATCTCTATTAAAATCAACCATAAATTTTTCCTAAAAGTTAAATGTCTAGATTTACAACAAACTTTGCGTTTTTTTCTATAAAAGTTCTTCTCGCTTCAACGTCGCTACCCATAAGGTTTTGGAAAGTTTCTGCCGCTTCTCCGGCGCTTTCGACCGTTACCTGCATAAGCGTTCTGCGCTCGGGGTCCATTGTTGTTTCCCAAAGCTGGCCGGGGTTCATTTCTCCTAAGCCCTTATATCTTTGAATTCCAATTTTTGTTTTCTTGTTTTCTTTTTCCATTCTTTCAACAATTAGACTTCGCTCGTTGTCGTCATAAGCATACACCTCTTTCTTTGCTTGTGAAATTCGATATAGCGGTGGTAGCGCGAGGTATAAATAACCGCCGTCGATAATTTCTTTCATTTTTCTATAAAAAAACGTTAAAAGCAGCGTTCTAATGTGGGAGCCGTCAACATCTGCGTCTGTCATTATAATTATTTTGTGGTAGCGTAATTTTTCAACATTAAGGTCTCCCGCGGAAATCTCTCCGTCTTCATCTTCAGAGCCGCCAAATCCTGCCCCAAGGGCAGTAATCATTGATTGAATCTCGTTGTTTGATAAAAGCTTGTCTATCCTTGCCTTTTCAGAATTAATAACTTTTCCTCTTAGCGGGAGAATAGCCTGCGTTCTTCTGTCTCTTCCTTGTTTTGCAGATCCTCCTGCAGAGTCGCCCTCTACTAAGTATAGCTCACAAAAAACAGGGTCTCTGTTCGAGCAATCTGCAAGCTTTCCAGGCAACGACGATCCGCCGAGCGCGCTTTTTCTTCGAATTAACTCTCTTGCTTTTTTTGCTGCGCTTCTGCTTCTTGCTGCCAAAAGCGCTTTTTCAATAATTCTTCTTCCAATTGATGGGTTTTGTTCTAAGAAGTCTAAAATGCCTTCGTACACTGCTTTGTCTACAAGGCCTTTAACATCTCCGTTTCCAAGTTTTGTTTTTGTTTGGCCTTCAAATTGAGGCTCTGCTACCTTTATGCTAATTATAGCAGTAAGGCCCTCTCTAAAATCTTCGCCAGAGAGGGTTATTTTTTCATTCTTTTTTGCTTTAATTAGGTTGTTTTTAGAAGCATGATTGTTCATTGACCTCGTGAGCGCCGAGCGAAAACCTGAAAGGTGAGTTCCTCCTTCGATGGTGTTAATATTATTAACAAAAGTTAATATGTTCTCATTATATGTGTTCCCGTATCGAAGAGCAACTTCAATGGGAACCTCACCGTCTTCTTTATTAACCGTTATTACTTTATCGTGAAGCGGGTTGTTGTTCTCGTCTAAATACTTAACGAAATCGCTCAATCCTCCGCTGAACTTAAAAAGGTCGCTTTCTCCATCTTCTTTTCTTTCGTCTCTTAGCTCTATTTCAAGCCCGCTATTTAAATAAGCAAGCTCTCTCAGTCTTTCTGCGACTATAGAGTATTCAAAGGCTGTCGTATTAAAGATAGAGCCGTCTGGATAAAAACAAACTTTAGTCCCTGTTTTTTTTGAAGACCTTAGTTTTTCAAGCTTTGTTGTTGGATCTCCAAGTCTATACTCCTGCCTAAAAACCCCCCCGTCCCTCTTAATTTCAACCCAAAGCCGCTCAGAAAGCGCATTAACAACGGAAACCCCGACGCCGTGAAGACCGCCAGAAACCTTATAAGAGCCCTTGTCAAATTTGCCGCCCGCATGAAGAACTGTCATAACAACTTCCACCGCTGGTCGGTTTTCTTCTTTGTGTAAATCTACAGGAATGCCCCTTCCGTTATCTTCTACTGAAACTGAGCCGTCCGGGTTAAAAACAACAACCACCTTGTCGCAGTATCCCGCGAGGGCTTCGTCTATTGAGTTGTCAACAACTTCATAAACTAAATGGTGTAAACCTCTTTTTCCAACGTCGCCAATATACATTGCGGGTCTTTTTCTAACCGCCTCCAACCCTTCTAAAACTTTAATGTTTTCTGCGCTATATCCTTGGGTGTTTTTTAAGTCACTCATATGAATCGTATTTCCCTTATTGTTTTTTTACCAAGTTTTAAGTTTAGCTTGGTTAAAATATTGTGTTTTTCAAAAAGAAGCTCCTGTCTCCAGGTTGAACTTTTAACCTTAATAGTTAAAACGCCGTGCTCCACTCTGTCTGGGGTTGTGTTTTCTCCAATGTTTTTCCCAACAACCGATTCCCAAATTAAAAGAGCTTTATTTTGACGAAGACCCGTTTCAAGGTTGTTGTTTTTCAATAAAAGGTTTATTGCGTTTTTTAGTTCTTGCATGGCCGTCGAAGGTGAAAGTTTTTATTTTTTGGATCGTCAAGATTTATTCCGTGTTTTTTAATATCAACAAGGTCAGTGTTTGTAATAATTGTTTGCGTTTTTTTCTTCAACAAAGCAAGAACGGCATCGCTTCTTTCAAAGTCAAGCCGCGCAAAAAGGTCGTCTAGCAATAAAGTTGGTGTCTGAGCCGTTTCTTCTTTAACAAGCAGATACTCTGAGAGCTTTATTATTACAAGGGCAATTTTATGCTCTCCTTGAGACCCAAAGGTTTTAATTTTTTTCTCATTAATGGAAAAGCTGTAAACGTCTCTGTGCGGACCGCAGTTTGTTGTTTGAGTTATTAAGTCTTTCTTTCTTGATTCTATTAGTGCGCTTATAAACTCTTTTTTTTCCAGCTTCGTTTTTTCCCTTATAAGGCGAATAAGAATTTCACCACGACTGTAGTCCTTAGAAGTTGTTTTTAAACATGTAGAGAAATTGTTAAGAAAAAACTCTCGCAGTGCCCATAATTTTTCAGCTTTTTGAGCAAGGGTGGCATCCCAAAGTTCAATTTGTTTTTCTGGGTTTTTTGTTTTTAAAAGCGCATTTCTTTGTTTTAACGTTTTTGTGTAGTCAATTAGTGTCGTTAAATACTCTTTTGAAACCGTTGAAAAAAGACGGTCAAAAAACTGACGCCTTACGCTCGGCGCTCCTTTTGTTATTTCTTCTTCTTCTGGTGAAAGCAGAACAGTTTGGCTCTCTAACAACAGCTCTCTTATTTGCGCTGGCGCGCTGTTTATTGTGATTTTTCTTCTACCCGTCTTTGTCTGGCCAATCGCGATTTCTTTTTTTTGATCTTTCCGACTAAAAATCCCGCTAACTCTCGTTGTTTCAAAGTCTTCTTTAATAATCTCTGGAAGTCTCTTTGTTTTAAAACTTTTTCCCGTTGATAGAATATATATAGCCTCTAAAACAGAGGTTTTTCCCGATCCGTTTTCACCCCAAATAACATTTATACCAGGACCAAAAGTGAGCTCTGTTTTTGTATGGTTTCTAAAGCTTGTCATTCTTATTGATTCAACAGGCATAACCGGTGGGGGTTTTTCTTTTTTTGTTGTCTTGTTTTTATTTGTAAAGAAAACAATCTTTAATCGTTCAGCCTAATTGGCATTAACAACATCGTTAAATTTGTCTTTTCTTTTTGTTCTTTTGGTATAAAAAGTGCTGCGCTAATTGACGTTTTTAGTTTTACCCTTAGCTCTTCTCCTGTTACGTTTGATAAAACATCTTTCAAGTATGTTGCGTTATACCCTATTGTTAGTTTTTCTCCTGAAAAACTACCTTTAATTTCTTCTTTTGCTTTTGATGCTTTTTCTGGGTCTTCTGTTGTTATTTCAATTTTTTCTGAAGTTAAGCGCAAAGCTATTTGTTGCGTTGATCTGTTTGAAAAAATTGAAACTCTTTTAACCGCCGAAAGCAAATCTTCTCTGTTTACAACAAGATCTTGATCGTTATCTTTTGGTATTACGCTATCAAAATCTGGAAATCTTTCGTCTATAATCCTTGTAAAGTATGTGTCTTCTCCATTTGTTGCGGTCATATGGTTTTCACCTACCCAAAGTTTGATTTCTATTTCAGGGTTTAAGACGCTAGATAATAAGTTTAAAAACTTTCTAGGTATTATAACGTCACCTTTAAACTCTGTTGCTTTATAGTCATTTTTTATATATCGAACCAGTCGATGGCCGTCAGTTGAAACACCGGTTAGTTCGTTTTCACCAAAACGAAACAAAACACCGGTTAATGCGGGTTTAAGCTCGTCTTTACTTACAGCAAAAAGTGTTTTTTTAATCAAATCTATTAAGTTGTCCGATGAAATTCCAATTGATTTTCTATTATCTACCTCTGGTGTGTTCGGAAATTCCTCAGATGGCTTTGCCATAATATCGTAGACTCCAAGATCTGTACTGATTTTTACTTTATTTTCTAAATCTGATGAAATTTGAATTCTTGTTTTGTCCGGCAACTCGCTCGTTATGTTTAACAGAGTTTGTAACGGTAAAGCAGAGGAGCCCGTCTTTTCAATACTAGCATGAAGCTTTACTATAATTGTTATTTCTAAATCTGTTGACCTTAAAAGAACCCCTTCTTCTCTTACTTCAAATAGGACGCTGCTTAGAATTGGCAAGGTTGATCTTGTCGGTGTTGCTTTAGAAAGTTTTTGTAACGCTGTTTGTAATTCTGTTTTAGAGGTTGAAAGTTTCATGTCTTTTCCAAATAATTAGATATGATAGTTTAGCTGAATAAATACTCAAAGAACATTACCTTAAACTCTGTTTTTTAACAAGTTCTTTTCCTTTCATGAAGAGCTTTTTTCTTAATTAAATAAAGTTTAAAATAAGATATTATTTATAATAGTGTGGATAACTACTAAGAAAGATAGAAAAAGAAATTAAAAAGGAAGATAAAACAAAAGATATCTGTAGTTATTTAATCCAATGCTTTATGTGGATAAAAAATAAAAAACGTGGAGAACTATAAAGATGTTAACAAAAAAAATTTTTAAAAATAAAAAAAAACAAATGTTTAAAACTTTTGTGGAAACTGTTGGCGGCTCTCTAATTATTTATGTGGATAAAAACTTTTTTCTTTGCCTCTTGCGCCCAATTCGAAAACCAAAGAGCCTGTTTTCTATTTAAAGCCATTTGTTCTATTTCTGTCCAGTGCAGGGAAAGGTTTGCTAAGCCGCCGCTTTTTACACCCTCAACCCATAAAAGGTGGTAGCCAAGCTCTGACCTAACGGGGCCAGCACATACATTTTTTTCTATTTGGCCCAAAACTAAACCAAACTCGGGAACAGGATATGTGGCGGGGTTTATCCAGCCAAGGTTTCCTCCGTTTTTTGAGGTTTTTGTATCCATTGAGTTGTTTTTTATTGTACTAATGAAATCAGCCAGGCTTTTTGAAGAGTCTTTTAGCGCGCTTATTTTTGTATAGGCAAGAGATTCGTCTTCTTCTGTTGTTGTTGGGGCTATTAAAATGTGCCGAACCTTTATTCGGTCGCCACGGATTTCTTCGGTTTCTATTATGTGATAACCAAACTCTGTTTTAATAGGTAGGCTAACCTCTCCAGGTTTTAAATTAAAAGCAACAGCCTCAAACGCGGTAACCAAAGTACCTCTTCTGACAAAACCTAAAGAACCGCCAGTGTTTTTTGAACCAGGGTCTTGAGAATAACTTAAGGCAGCATCCTTAAAAGAAAGTTTTTTATTTAAAAGCTTTTTGCGAAGATCAAGAAGAAGGGCGGTTGTTTTGTTTATCTGTTTCTCGCCCGGGTTAATTTTTATTAAAAGATGGCGAAGCTTTACGGTTGTTGGAAAAAGGGGAAGGCTGTCCTTAAAGGCGTTAAAAAAACGCTCAACACCCGTTTTATTAATAGACACGCGGCCAATCAACGTTTGTTGGTATTTTTGTGTAATAAGCATGTCTCGAACGTCATACCAATATTCACGCTTAAAAGTTCTTAGGGGCTGCCCGAGCGCTTTTTCTGCTGCTTCTTCACTACCCGCCTGTGAAATAATATTATCAACCTGCTGATTTAAGGCGCGGTCAACGTCTTTTTCGCCAACCTCAACAGAGTCGAGCTCTGCCATTGCTAAAACAACCTTTCTGCTAACAATAGACTCTATTATTTTGTTTTTAAACTCTAAAATCTTTAGCTGGTCTCTTTGAGGGTCGAGCTTTTGTTTAAAAATTTCCATCGCGAGGGCTTGGTTTACGTCGCTAGTCAAAACAAGTTTGTCTCCAACAATAGCAGCAACACCGTCAATGCTTTGTATGTGTTTTTGACTGGAAAGGACCTCAGCCTCATCGTTGGTCTTGTTTGCTTCTTTTTGCGCAAAAGAGAAAGAAACGAGGGTAAAAAGAAAAAGTTTATAATAATAATTCAAAACAGCCCTTTCAAGAGAATTTTAACAATAAAAAACTACAAAGATAGTTGCGAAACAGTAACAGAAAAGATCTTTGAAAAAGAAAACGCAAAAGCAAGGGCGTGGTCGACCTCTTTTGCTTCAAAAGAGAGTTTAAGTTCACCGCTTTTTTGTGGGGCGAGGCTGAAAGGCGCGCCAACGTCTTTTGCGGCGCCACGCAAGGCTCTTAAAAACTGGTCCAAACTTAAAACCCCAAGCTCTGCATTAAAAACAAAACGAACAGACGAAGAGCTTATGGTACACTTTGAAACAGGAAACGAGAAAAGACAGCACTGTATTTCGGCTAATAAAAAAAGGTTTTCAATGTTCTTAGAAAAAACACCAAAACGATCACAAAGCTCTTCTTTGATTTCAAGAAGACTCTCAACGCTGTTTGCTGCAGAAATTTTATTGTAAAAAGAGAGCCTGTCCTGGACTAAGGGCATATACTTGTCGTCTATAAAGGCAGAGCCAGAAAAAACAACAATCATTTTGTCTCTTTTTTGGCGCTCACCCTGCCCGTCTTTTTTATCAAGCGCGTCTGATAGTATTTTATTGTAAAGCTCAAAACCAACGCGAGAAATTTGACCGCTTTGCTTATACCCAAAAAGACTTCCGGCTCCTCTTATTTCTAAGTCTTTCATTGCAACGCCATACCCCGAACCAAGCGCGGTGTGGTGTTCAATCGCCCTTAGCCTTTGGAAAGCATCAGGCATTAAAGAAAGTTTTTTTGGTATACACAAATAACAAAAAGCTTGCCTTTTTCCGCGACCAACGCGACCACGTATTTGATATAGCTGTGCTAAGCCAAGGTTTTGAGCCTCATTGATAATAATTGTATTTGCATTTTGTACATCTAAGCCAGATTCTATAATTGTTGTACAAAGTAAAACATCAACCTTTCCTTTAAAAAAAGAAAGAATGGTTTTTTCTAGTTCTCGACTAGAAACCCTTCCGTGTGCGATTGCAATTGTGTTTTTAGGGAACATCGCTTGAAGTTTTGCTAGATAGAAAGGAAGCTGGTCAATATTGTTGTGTAAAAAGTAAGCTTGTCCGCCACGACCAATTTCCACACCTAAAACATCTTTAACAACAGCCCAGTCGAAGTGTTGAACGAACGTTTCAATGGGTAGGCGGTCCGTCGGCGGCGTTTCAATCTTTGATGTATCTCGAATACCAACTAAGGACTGTTGTAGCGTTCTTGGTATTGGTGTTGCGGTTAAGGTTAAAACGTCAACGCGCTTTTTAAGCCTTCTAATGGTTTCTTTGTCTTTTACGCCAAAACGATGTTCTTCATCAACAACCAAGAGCCCTAGGTTTTCAGTTGGCACGTCATCACTTAATATTCTATGTGTCCCGATTAAAAGGTCTACCTTGTTTTGGTGTAGCCGTTCTAGAATAGCCTTTTGTTCTTTTTTGTTTTTAAACCTTGATAACAGCTCTATCTCTACGCCAAGCGAGCCAAGTCGGTTTAAGCAGGTTATATAGTGCTGGTCTGACAAAATTGTTGTTGGTGTTAAGAAAAAGACCGTTCGTCCAGATACAACAACGCGCATTGCCGCCCTAAGAGCCACCTCTGTTTTACCAAAGCCAACGTCGCCATAAATAAGACGATCCATCGGCGTTTTTTTACTAAGGTCTTTATAAATATCTATAATTGCACTTTTCTGGTCAGGCGTTTCTTCGTAAGGAAAACTATCTTCTAGTTGGTCAAAAAGATTGTTTTCTTTAACATATTCGAACCCTCTTGGCGAAGACCTGGCCGCGTGTATTGCAACCAAGTGCTCAACAACCTCTTCAACGCTTTTCTTTGCAAGCTCTTTTTGTTTTTCCCAGGTTCCGGCGCCAAGCGTTGAAAGGCTTGGGTTGTTGTCGTTTACACCAATATATCTATGAACCCTGTTAAAACGACCAACGGGTACATAAACTAATCCTCCGTCAGCATATTCAATTTTAATATTTTCTTCTTGATTGTTTTTTTCTCCAAGGAGGGACAATCCGCGATATAGCCCAATGCCAAAATCTTTGTGAACAAGACGGTCACCCCAACCAATTTCAGAAAGAGAATTAATTTCTTGGTTTTTATTTTTCCCAGACGGAATAAAAGAATCTTGTTTTTTTATCGTAGCGATTGCGCAAACTAAATCAAAAGCAGGAACCGTAAACCCAGAAGAAAGACTGGCCGAAACTCGAGAAAAAGAAGAGTCTTTAAATTTTTTTCTTACATCATTAAACAAATAAAGATGAGCAAATTTCGTTGTAAAGCTCTCTAGTTTTTTTTGAAAAACATCTGGCCCAGCATTGTTAAAAGCTAAAGGCTCGCAAAACAAATTATCACCCAGGTCGCCATCAAGCGAGGAGCTTAGCGATGTCATCGTTATGTATAATTGAAGTGCGCACTTTTTTTGTATAAAACCGCCAAGTTCTTCGAAGCTTTCTTTTTCGTTTATTAGGGGCGGTTTCTGTATTTCTATCAGGGCTCTCTTGCTAGTGGAACGCTGAGTCTCAATATCAAAATATCGAATGGATTCAATTGTGTTTGAAAAAAACTCAAGCCTTATGGGCTCTTTTGAGTGTGTTGGGAAAAAGTCTAAAATGCCGCCCCGCATTGAAACCATGTTTGTTGCCACGCAGTGATCAACGGGCTCATAACCCCAACCAACAAAAGTTTCAACCAACTCTAAAGGATTTGCTTTTTGACCAACGGAAAGTTTTAACCAGTCGGTCTTTTTCTTATTGTTTATAATAGTATACTTTGAAACCTTATTGTTTATTAAGTAAACGCCCGGTTTTTCAAGAGACAATGCGCGATACGAGCGGTCAAACACCTGTTTTGCTTTTGAAACAAACCCCGAAACGGCAACAACCTCTTTCTTATAGTCAGGAAACACAGAAACGTTCGTTCCTAGAAAAGCCAATAGATCTTTTGACAATAACTCGAAATGATCATGGTCAACATCTGTGACGATTGCAAGCGGGCGATTAAGTCGGTAAGAGCAGGCTGCAATCAGAAAAGCCTGAAAAGAAGGAAGTGAAACACCAACGTTTTTCTTTCCTTCGCAAAAGCTTTTTATTGTTGTTTCAAAAAGAGAACCGCTCTCGCCATTGAGAACAGCCTCATAGATTTCTTTAATTACTTGTTTCACGTGAAACTTTACGTTTTAAATATAAAACAGAAAGAGCGGCTATATCTGCTGGGGTAACACCAGAAACGCGCATTGCTTGACCGAAAGTTTCAGGCCGAACAAAACTAAGCTTTTCCTTTGCTTCGTTCGAGATGCTTTTAATTTTCATATAGTTAATATTCTGTGGAAGGTGAGAGCTCTCATTTCTTTTCATTCTTTCTATCTGTATTTGTTGTCTCTTTATGTAGCCTTCGTATTTTATAATTGCCTCTGCTTCAATAAGCGCTTCTTTCGCTGTGGTTTCCTCTACTCCAGACCCAAGCACATTTAAAGGAAGGTCTTTAATTGAAACCGAAGGTCTTTTAAGAATTGTCTTTAGCGGTGTCGCTTGTTTAACCGGGCTCTCGCCAAGCTTTTTCAGCTTTTCGTTTATTTTGAGAGGAGAAATGCTTTTTTCAAGGCCGTTTAGGATTTTATTAAGAACCGCAGAAGCTTTGTTTATTTTTTTAAGTCGCTCGAGGCCTAAAAGAGAATGGTTTTCAGCGCGCTGAGCCAATCTTGAGTGTGCGTTTGAAAACCGTAAGAGCAAGCGGTATTCTGCTCTTGAGGTAAACATTCTATAGGGCTCGAGCGTGTCTTTTGTAATCAAGTCATCAATCATTACCCCCAAGTAGCCCTCGCTTCGCTTAATAATAAGAGGCTCTTTATTTAAAACAAATTTTGACGCGTTTACACCGGCAATTAAACCTTGAGCGGCGGCTTCTTCGTAACCCGAAGTCCCATTTATTTGTCCAGCAAAAAAAAGCCCAGAGATGTTTTTAGTTTCAAGGCTAGACTTTAACTGTGCGGGTGAAAAAAAGTCGTACTCTATAGCGTACCCAGGACGAAAAAACTTCACAGCGGCCATTCCGGGTATTGTTCTTAAAGCTTTTAGCTGAACGTGCTCTGGAAGGCTTGTTGAAAACCCGTTTAGATATATTTGATCAGAGTTCATCCACTCAGGCTCTAAGAAAAGAGTGTGGCTGTCGTGATGTGCAAACCGATGTATTTTATCTTCAATTGAAGGACAATATCGAGGCCCAACGCCACCAACGTCACCTGAGAACATTGGGCTAAGGCTTAGGTTTTCTTTAATAATATTTTTGCAGTCTACCCCAGTAACAATAGTGTGACAAGGGACGTGGGGAGGGTTAAAGTTCGTTGTTTCGTAGGAAAAAGGAAGAGGGCTTTTATCTCCGTTGTTAATACTCGTTTTACCCCAATCAACGGAACTCCTGTCAAGGCGAGGAGGCGTTCCTGTTTTAAGCCGCCCAGTAACAAAACCCAAAGAAACAAGATTTTCAGTTATACCCTCAGCCCCGCTTTCACCCATTCTGCCTGCGCGTATTTTTTTTTGCCCAACATGAATTAAGCCATTTAAAAATGTTCCACAGGTTAAGATAACAGACGTTGCATATAACAATTTACCGTCTCTTAAATAAACGCCACGAACAACCGCGGCGGACTCCAGAAGAGAAACAACCTCTCCTTGTAAAATATCGATATTTTTATTTTCTAAAACACGCCGAGAGACAAATTTTTCATAGACTCTTTTGTCTACTTGTGCCCTCGGGGACCAAAC
>Ga0114994_10000614_pt1 | contig 24352 bp, 12 predicted proteins | sample ArcticOcean_MG_C_9_FD_87043 | JGI IMG/M metagenome (GOLD analysis project Ga0114994, IMG submission 87043) | Marine microbial communities from western Arctic Ocean - ArcticOcean_MG_CB2_152 | ecosystem: Environmental > Aquatic > Marine > Oceanic | place: Arctic Ocean: Canada Basin | collected...
TACGCGGACTCGTCGAGCGACCAAAGCGACGCCAGCAGCAGAAGCTATTCCTATGCGGCATCGAGCGACCAGAGCTACTCCTACGCGGACTCGTCGAGCGACCCGACGACCGCACCGCCCACGAGCACGCCGACGGCCGCGCCCACGAGCGGGCCGTCGGCCTCGCCGCTCCCGAGCACGGCGCCGACCTACGATACGTGGTCGCCGACCGCGGCCACGACCTATGCGCCAACCGGGCTCCCGACGAGCGCGCCGACGGGCCTGCCGTTGCCGTCGCCCACGACGGCCGTGCCCACGTCGCGGCCGTCGCCGATGCCCACGGTCGTCCCGACGCCGGCGACGCCGGAGCCGACGCTTACGCCGTCGCTCCTGCCGTCGAACGCGCCGACGCCGCTGCTCATCGCGGCGGCCGGCACGCTCAGCGTCGAGGCGCTGCCCGGCGCGTGCGCCGACGCCGCCTTCCTCGCGGGCTACGCCGCGGCCCTGGTCAAATCGATTCGCGTCCCGGGCGTCGACGTGCGGCTCGTCGCCTGCGCGGCCGCGGACGACGACCCGAAGCGGCGCCTCGACGCGGCGAACGCCACGTGGGCGGCCACGGCCGCCCCCGTGCCCGCGCCGGGGACAGCCGGGCCCGCCCCGGCGCCGACGTCGGCGGCCCCGACGTCCGGGCCCTCGGCCGCGCCGTCGGCCACGTTCGCGCCGACGGCGCTCGCCCGCAAGGACCTGGCGTACGAGGTGCGCCTCGCCTACGCGGACGTGGACGAGGGCTTCGCGGACCGCGGCGGCCAGAGCTTCGCCGACCTGGTCGAGACCTACGTCCTCCAGGGCGTCGAGAACGGCATGTTCGCCGGGGAGCTGGCAAAACTGGGCGTCGCCGGGCGGGTGCTCGACGTGGGCGAGGTCCTGCTCGTCCGGACGCTCGAGCCCTCGGCCGCGCCGTCGCTCGCGCCCACCACCGAGGGCTACCGCCTCGCCGGCTTCGCCGTCGTGGCGCCGAGCGACCTGGCCGAGGCGACCGTCACGGACCTGGTGGTCAAGCCGCTCGAGGTGGAGCTCTTCTACGCGCCCGGGGCGGACGTCGAGGTCAAGCTGCGGGCGTACGGCGCCGCGTCGGACGCGCTGCGCTTCTACGACGAGGACCCCGCGCGGCCTGGCTTCGCCCTGGCCACGGACCCCGGCCAGACGACGGCCACCAAGATCATTGTCAAGGGGACCACGTCCCTCAAGGTCATGGTCGGCGCCCTCCGCGACCGGATCAACAACGGCGAAAGCTTCTCGCAGTCCGTGGACGTGTCCCTGGACAGCGCGGACCCGAACTACGCGTGCTGCCGCTTCCTCGAGACCTTCCGCGTGGATGTTATTGATGTGGACGAGTCCTTGATGAGCGTGGGCAAGTTCCTGTCGAAGATCCCGCCCGTGACGGGCGGGGCGCCGCCCGTCCCGGCGACGACCCTGATGTGGAGCGAGAACGCCGCCACCTACGTGTATACCCTGGCGCTGACGAGCATGCCCTTCTACCCGGTGAAGGTGGCCGTTCTACCAGATGTCGTCAAGGTTGTGAGTCGGGACCTTGTTGATGATTGCGCCATTGAGGAGGCCATCCGGGGCAAGCTTTTTTGCCTCATCACGGTGGACGCGCATGACGCGTTCGAGAGCATTGAAATCGACGGCGTCCTCAACAGTTCTGTAGTCATCGAACCGGAGGCCTGGACGGCGACGCGGACGCTTTCATTGAAGGTGGCCGACGACAATGTCTTAGAGGGCGACCGGACCTACTGGGTGACGCTGCAGGCGTCGTCCAACGACACGAACTTCGACGGCGTGACCTCGGCTACTTTAGTGTGTGTCGTCTTCGAGAACGACGTCGCCTTCGCCACCGTGAGCGGCAAGACCATCACGGTCGGGGCCGGCGTCGCCGAGATTGGGCCGTCGAAGTTCGACGGCCCGACGTTCAGCGACGGCTACAGCGTCACGCTCTCCGCGCCGCCGACGGCCGAGGTGGTCGTGGCGTTATATTGTGCCGACCCGAACGTCTACATCTTCCCCAGCCGTTTGCTGTTCTCCCCGGACGACTGGGAACCGAACCTCGTGGCCGTCAACGCGTCGCTGCGCAATAACAGCGACACGCGGAGCCGGATGGCTTTGTTGACCCATACCGTGTCCTCGGACGACGCGTTTTTCGACGGCCTGAGCGTCATGGACGTCGAGATCGCCGTCGAGTTCTCCGCCGACAGCGTGCCGCCACCCAAGCTGGAGCTGGTGCGGTTCTTAGACGGCGGCAACGGCCTGGATGTCCGCTTCGACAGCCCGACGAACATGGTCGACGGTAATCGGGACATCGCTTGCGACACGCTCTTCGAGTACGCCGATGAGGCTTTCGGGCCCGAGACGGCGTGCGCGTGGCAGAACTCGTCATCGCTGCGCATCACCTTCTCGGCCGGCGCCACCTTGGTTCCCTTCGACTACACGAACGCGACGTCCCTGAACAGCGCGTGGCTCAGGGGGGACCTGCTCCAGACGGACCTGGCCGGGGCGACCCTGTACGCGGCGGCGCAGTACGCCGAGGCCCAGAAGTCGCTGTGGCCCGTGGCGCCGGCCATCTCCATCACGGCGCCGGACAGCGTCGGCGTCTGCGACGGCGTCGTCCTCGACGCGCGCGGCGCCACGGGCGGCGGGTCCCGGGACCTGACGTACAACTGGGGCTTGCTGACGAACTGGGACGCCGAGACCGAGGCCGAGCTCACGAGCGTGGCGGCTTTAGAGACGAAGCTCGCGGCTGCCGACGCGAGCGGCGTCGTGACCGTGACGTTGGGTTTCGACGATTTGCTGGCGGGCCGGGCCTACGAGTTCTTGATCGCGGCGACGAACTTCCTGGGCGTGACGACGACGGCCTACGCGACCGTGGACAAGTTGGCGTCGCCGTCGCCGGGCGTCCAGTTCCAGGAGGCCTCCATCCAGATGGTGCGCTCCGACAAGAAGACGCTGAAGCTGGACGTGGCCCTCCCGAACTTGACGTGTACGGACATGAACGTGTCCTCCACGGCCTTGGGGTACGCCTGGCGCGCCTGGCGCCTCGAGAATGGAGAGTGGGGCGACGCGGCGCCCGAGCTCTCGCGGGACGCTGTGCAAGAGTACGCGGCGAACCCCACGAGCTTCCGCCTGCCCGTCGACGCCTTGAAGGCGGGCGCCACGTACATGTTGCGGGCGACCGTCGGCTTCGCGGACACGATGACCATCAACAGCTCCGCGACGACGACCGTGGTCGTGGGTGCGCAAGACCTGGTCGCCTCCATTTTAGGCGGCGTCGAGCAGGCCGTGGCGATCGGGGACGACCTCTCGTTGGACGGCTCCGAGTCGTACGATCCCGACGAAAACACGGACGAGGGGCTGCTCCTCTATGCGTGGACGTGCGCGCGCGTTTTAGACGATGAGAGCAGGGAGGACGCGATGGCCTTGCTTGGGGCCGCGGACCGGGCGTCCTCGATCCTATCTTTTACGCCGGACACGACCGGCGGCTGGGCGGGCGACACGCGGTACGAGTTCGAGCTTACGGTGTCGCGGGGAGCGCGGGCGGCCACGTACGCCATATTAATGGACGTCTCGTCCGATCGGTTCATGCCGCGCGCGACCGTGACGGACTTCGATGAAAAATTGAAGTACAACCCCATCGCGGACACCTTCGTGGCGGTCTACTTCGAGGCGACGTCGCCCGACCCCGACCGCGACTGCTGCGATTCGGTCTGGGAGGTCGAGGGCGACGAGGATTTGCTGGAGAAGGACGCGAGCGCCGCGTCGCCGATGCTGATCAAGCTCGGCACGACACGGGCGAACACGGTGTATCGGCTCAAGCTCACTGTAACGGATGGCATCGGGTCCACCTCTTCAACAGTCGTCTCCTTAACGACGAACGGCCCGCCGACGTCGGGCACGATCCGCGTCACGCCGTACCGGGGCATGGCGCTCACAGACGAGTTCGAGTTCACGCTGGAGAACTGGAGCGACGACGCCGAGGACTACCCGCTGACGTACACCTACGGGTACCGGCAGCGCAGCTACCGGCCGCGCATGGACCGCTACGTGAACGATGCCCTCACGCCCCTGGTGGCGGACCAGTACGCCTCGGCGTGGTTCGTCACCACGCTACCGCAGGCCAAGAACATCAACATCTCATGCGTGGGACGGGTCTTCGACCGGTACCTCAGTTACGCGGAGACCATCGCCTTCGCCCGGGTCGACCCCCTCGTGATCTCGACGGAAGATTTATCGAGCCTGGCGGACGACCTGCTGAGTTCGTCCATGGACACGGGCGACGGCGAAGCCTCCCTCAGTTTAATTTCGAACGTCATGAGCGTCTTCTCGGCGCCCGTCAGCGAGAACGGCACGGTGGTAGAAAAGACGCCCGAGGAGCTCGCGGCGGAGACGGCCCTCATCGACAATTTGTTCGCCGCGACCATGAGCGCCGCGTCGCTGGTGGGCACGGGGTCGAGCAAGGCGGCCACGTCCCAGGTCTTGGGCACGGTGTCCGCATTGAGCGCGAACCCCGCCTCGTTGTCCGAGGACAGCCAGACGGGCGCTCTCGATCTCCTAGATAACGTGGTGGGCGGGTCCGCGAGTTCCGGCATCGACCCCGACGCCGCCGTCTCGACGGCCAGCGCCGTGTCTTCTTTGTTAGATGCGTCCCTGTTCACCAGCGACGACACGAGTCGGCGCCGGCTCAACGCCAAGGCCGAGATGGGGGGCAAGATGGCTGGGACGGTCGGTTCATTGGCGTCGGGCATGATCGCCACGGCCTTCGGCGGCCAATCGCAGGGGTTGAGCACGCCGAATTTGGAGCTGAGCGCCTCGAGGACGGACTGCGGCACGCGCGACAGTTTTGGCAGTGGTTTTGGACTCGGCGAAGGCAAGGGCGGGGTCACTGGTATGCCCGCCTCAGCCATGGACGCGGCGGGCGGCGGGAGTTGTGACGACACAGCGAGGCGGCGCGGCCGTTCTCGAAGACGTTTGCAAGAGGGCGAACCGGCGGACGTGGACGTCAAGGTCGCGCAGATGAAGAACGTCTTCGCCAGTGAGACGGATGGTACGAACAGTGATCTGGTGCAGATCGAAATGGGCGGCGGCGGTGCTCCGGTGGAGATCAATGGCTTGCTCGAGCCGATCATCCTGGAGATCAAGTTCCCGCCGGACCCTCTGTTAGGAGCCGACGTGGACCCTTTGGATCCCAAGAACGCGCGGAACGGCACGTGTCTCAATGCTTCGCAAATCCTCAAGTTCAACTGCACGGGCGGCGCCGAGCCGACGTTTAACTGCTCCCTGCCGCAGTTCATCACCTTCCCCGACGGCTCGAACCGGACCTTCTTCGCGCCTGCTTATACGGGTGCGGCAGAGCCCATCGCCGTGACCGTCACGTGCCCCGGGCGCGTGCCCGAGTGCAAGTACTGGGATGCGAACGTCTCGGACTGGGCCGGCGACAACTGCACCGTCGCGAACTACACGAATTCGAGCATCACGTGCGCCTGTACTCATTTGACCGACTTTGCGGGCGCCACGGGCGACGTCGGCAGTACGGCGGGCTCCGTCGTGGAAATGGGCATGGCCCTGTCGCTGAGCGATTTATTAAACGCTTTAACCGTGATCATCACGCTTTTATTAGCTTTGGCCTTATTTGCCGCGTTGTTCGCGCGAGGGGTCATGGACGACAAGGCGGACGAAAGAGACCGGAATTCATTGCGGGAGGCGGTCCTGCCGGACGACACGGTGAAGCGGGCGCCTTCCAAGATCTCGCGGACCACGGAGCGCGTCGCATTAGCGGCGGCGTACCGGACGAAGGAAAGAAGACCGTGGTTATTGACGCCCTCGGTCTACAAGGCCTACGCGCGGCACGCCATTCCGGTCCAGAACTACGCGGCCACGGCTTTTTTTGGATTTGTCCAAGCGATGCGGCGGGAGCACAAGATTCTGCAGATTTTTCATCTCCCGGACGGGAATTACACAAGAGCAGAGAGAGTGACGGTCCTCGCTGTACTCATTTTTGCGACGTTGGCGGCCAACGCGCTCTTCCTGTCCGTGTTGCACACCGTCACCCTACCTTTGATGGGGACGGTGTCGTCGAACGACTCGCCGACCCGACCCACAACACATGTTGCCAAAGTCGTGTTTAGTTCCATCGCGGCCATCTTCAGTACCTTCTTCTACCTCGGTTTCGCCTTCCTGTTCACGCAGACGGGCGAGAGGAATTCGGACGTGGACCACTTTTTGGGCATCGACCCGGGCAATTTGGCCCGGGAGAATAGAGTGCGGGTGAGAAAAAGGAGGCGGGTCCTCGATGCGCTGGCGGCCGTGGACCATGCGAGGGACGCGAAGAGGGCCGTCTTCGCCGAATTGGCCCAGGAGCTGCAGCGGCTCCACCACTTCGCGGCGGACGGCGAGCTGGGCCAGGCTCGAGCTCTAACTTCGAAAGAGCACCACGAGTTCGGCGAATTGTGCGTTTACAAAAGAGAACAGGCGGCGTCGGAAGTAAAAAAGTGCGAGGCGGACCTCCGGAGCGCGGAACTGGCCTTCAAGAGCTTCTCCAAGGAATGCCAGGAAAAAAGGGACGCGGCCTACCGAGCGACGCTCAGCGCGCCCACCACGTGGTGGGGTAAAGTAAAAGCCAAGGTGCTGCCCCCGAAGCCGCCCCCCGTGCACACCCTAACCCTCGATGAAAGAGCGCTGATCGAGGCCGAGGACGAGGAGCTCAGGAAGCTCCCGAAACTAGCGCGGTTCCTCTTTAGAAAGTACGTGTCGCCCATGAAGGAGGCCGTCAAGGACCACACGGCCGCCGGGTGGAACCCCAAGTTAAACGCGTTCATTTACGTCCTCGCTCTTATAGTTATACTAGCCTGCGCGTATTACGTGCTACTCTTCACGATCATGATTAACAAGTGCGGTGGGTGCGAGCGGCACAACGAGATGGTGCACGACGCGCACGTGGAGCTCCCGCCCTGGGCGGACACGGGTTGGGCCGTCGAGGAGAACCTCTGCCGGAAGCCGGAGGCCGCGGACTTGCCGTTCGCGGCCTGCGACCCCGACCTGTGCCTCCAGGAGCAGCAGGCGTGTCTGGCGATGACCAAGGAGGCGCGCGGCGGGCCCGCCACGGACTGTCCGATCAGTTGCCCGGTCGCGCCCGACACGTGCCCGCACACCCTGGCCCACTACTGCGGGGGCGGCGGCGCGAACAAGGGGAGCATGGCCTGGCTGGAAGCCGCCCTCCTGTCCATCGTGATGGCCCTCTTCATCAGCAACACGCTGTCCATCTTTTTTAACCGGGGTATCGTACCCATGATCGCGCGGGCGCTGGTCAACCGGCAGGCGGGCCCCGCGGCCCACTTTGAGGAGGAACGGCAGGCCGAGGCGGCGCTGCTGGACGCCGACGCGGCCTACATGAGCACTTTTAAACCGGAGGTCCAGGAAGAGGCACCTCTACAGCGGAGCGCGCTGCAGATGCTGATCGATCGGGTGGACAAGCGCGCCCGGAGCATCCGCGTGGAACTGGCGAAGGAGGCCTCGAAACTAGACACCGAAGTTATTTTAGTGTCGCCCTCGAAGCAGGAGGTCTCGTCGGAAGAAGATGATCCCGTCTATACGCCGGGGCGCGGGGCGGCTGCCAGAGCGCAGCGGCGCCGGCTCAAGGTGGAAGCCCTGGCGCGGCAGAAGGCCCTGCTGGAGGAACTGGAACGCATGCCCCCCGGCACGGACCCCTGGGTCAAGATCGCGCCCTTGCAGCTGGGGAATTTGCGCTTGAATCTGGCGCCAGCGGCGGCGCCCGCGGTCTTATGGATCCGGCCCGACGCCTACTCCGCCTCGCGGGGCGGCGACAAGAAACCTAGGGTGTGGAAGTGCCCGTGCGGGGCCAAGGTGCGCTTCGCGTTGCGGGGCGACCACCTGCGGTACGACTGCGCGTCGTTTAGAGAGTCTTTAGAAGGGGCCGCGGGCAAGTGGCTCGCGGCGCACGACCCGGCGCAGATGGACCACGTTGTCGTCGAGTGCGCGGACGGGGCCCAGGTGAGCGCCGGGGCCGCGCTGTGCGCCCTGGCCGTGTCGAGGCGAGACGGCGCCGCCGCCGCGCGGACCAAGCTGGAGCAGACGGATTATCGGGACGAGATGGAGCTGGCTACCGAGGTTACTGGGGCGGATGATTTGCTCGAACGGTGGCGCAGCGGCCGGCCTTTAAGGCGGCGCGTGAAGCGGTCCCGCACGACGCGGCGCCTGCTCTCACCGACCGGCGACGACATGCAGAAGCCGGCGGGGTCGCCCTCCCCGGAGCGCGACGGGCGCATGCAGCCGAATTAATTGTATTGTTTATATACTCTCACTCCACCTTCGATTTGCAATCATGCCAATGCCGGTACTTGTGGGCCGGCACCGGTGATGATCTATTTAACGATTCATTAGTACAGGGGGGAGAGTTCAGATCATGGCGCCGTTGTCGTCCGGCGCGAGACTGCCCGCGTGAGCGACGCGCTCCGGCTCCTCGTCGTCGAGGAGGGCGAAGCCGTAAAGCGAACGCATGGTAACGTCGTCGTTGGCGGAGTAGACTGCCGCACCGTTCTGGCCCAACGCGCGCTCGACGACGCCGATGCGCCACAAAGCCGCATACATGATGCCGGCCCAGAAGATGAAGGTCACGATAAGCCACGCTACGATGTTGCCCAGCGTGATCGGCATACCCAGCAGCCAGAAGAACGTCGTGAACTGAATGTAGTGGGCAGAACGCAGCGCCCAGGGCCATTTTATGATCTCCCACATGTGTGAGAGCCTCTTCGAACACGAAACACCGACAGGCGCTTCTTCACCTTGGACCGAATTCCCGAGCGGGAGACACGGGTTCGTGTCCGTAGCGAGATCAGGGCAACGCTCCAAGTCCAGCGCGTTGAGGTGCGACGCCAGGAGGCGGAGCGGCAGTAAGAACCACGCGAAGCAGAGCGAGAGGAAGAGCAGGCCGCCCGTCTCCGACGCAGTGACAACGCCCTCGTCGGCGTGACCACGTTGGAAGACCGTGTGGCCGTCCATGTGTGCCGTCACCACGCAAGCGAGCAGGATACACTGCGTTGCGGCGTAGCCGACCGCTACCGCTGCGCCGTAAAGGGCGTAGGCTCTTTGAGCTCTGTTGCTGTTCTCCACGAAGCGATGCTGGCGACGCCTTCTGAACATGCGCAGCGCATAGAGCAGCCACATCTCCTCGACAAGGCAGAAGGCGCTCCAGCGTGCGATGCCGTCGACAATAATTTCCAGCCGCCACGCGGCCTGCCCTGCGACCCAGCCGATGGGCGACACAATCGCCGCGGCGAGCATCCCAAATGTCAGACCCATGATGGTGCTCACTGTCGAGAGGACGAAGAGCCCCAGGAGGTACGAGGCGAGCACGTGATCCAAAGGACACACCGCGCGATGAGCTGTCCACCATCGCAGGAGCGGTCCCAACGTGAGGGTCACGAGCAAGACCGCGGTCATCATCATTTGCCAGTGCCAGGTCCCGAGCCACAAGACGACGGCCACCCCTGCCGCCAGCGCGAACATGGTCCACGGCTTGAGCGAGCGGACCTCGGTGGCGGGCGTGTAGCCGTTCTGCGGGTCCGCTTGGTCCGCCGCGCGCTCGACCTTCATGGCGTGCTGCACGATGTCGGGGTCGAGCGGGGAGTCCATTGTGAAACACGCAGTGACCCTGACCGGCTTCGGGAGGACAGCGGTGTAGCTGTTACACGAGTCCACGCTTTCCGCAGCTGATCGGCTGTGCGTAACAAGGGAGTCCGGCTGTGCGTAACAAGGGAGTCGGGCTGTGCGTAACAAGGGAGTCCGGCTGTGCGTAACAAGGGAGTCCGGCAGGAGGAAACGGCATATTTCTTGGCCGAAACCCGTGTTATAAATAAAAGCGCGGCGCCCGCATCAAAACGGCTCTAAAGACCGACCGCAAAGCCCGCCAGCACTACTCGCTGCTGTGCGTACGCCTACTACCACCGCATAGCTGTCGATCGCAAGCTTTTGGAGCAGCTTCGCACCGCTTATAGGTCCCGAAAGCCCCAAAAAGGCGTTTTACGAGCAGTTTGCGCGAAGAGCGAGCGCATTCAACACAGCCGCAACCACGCAAACATGGGCTTCGCCGACACGGGCAAGCTCGGCGTGGCGGTAAGGCCTAGAGTATACAGCGACCGCCTGCCGAAGAACGTGGCGCAGCCCGACCTGGAGGGCAAGACGCTCTTCGCCATCGGCGGCGTGAACCCGGACCTCTTCAACCTGGACGCGGTGCTCCACGCGAAGATCACGCAGAGCGAGTACTTCAAGTGCCTGTACGTCTTCAAGACGTTCGAAAAGATCGTGGACCTGATTTACGAGAAGGTCTCCTATGTAGAGCCCTTCACGCACCGGGGCGCGTCGACCAAGCGCAGCCTGCAGAAGCAGCCGTCGTCGGCCTTTTGTTTGCTCCTGAAGCTGTTCCACTTCAGGCTGACGGAGGACCAGGTCCGCGAATTACTCGACCACCCCGACAGCACTTATTTAAGGATCATGGGCATGCTTTACGTCCGATACGGCACCTCGCCCCCCGGCGTCGCAAGGTTTGAATGACGCTGTCACTTTGTACATTGTAGGCGGCGACCCGACGTGCTGGTGGGGCTGGCTCGGCGAGTACTTGGACGATTTGCAGGAGTTCGCGCCGGGCATCCAGCAGATGCACACGGCGACGGTCGGCAAGTTCGCGCGGCGGCTGCTGACGGTGTCCGATTTAGATTTTTATGGGACGCCGCTGCCGCCCGTGGGCCCGGCCATGGAGTACCGCTTTTCTCTCCATTTGGCGGCGCACGACGATATTGCCAAAAGAGGCCTGGAGAACAAAGCGAGGCTCGGGACGCCCTGTTTAGAGGTCGGCGCCTCGAACTTCCTCTGCTGCGCGCGCGACTTCTACGAGGAGGACAACGGGGAGGCTATCGTGTGGCGCGCCGACGGCGAGATCATTGAGGTCGAGGCCCCCTACGAGGGCGCGCCCGAGGGCACGCTGCCGCGCTTCAAGGTCCGGTTCTCCGACGGTGGTGAAGCCATGGCGAAGCTCGGCATGCTCCGCTTCCCCGAGAAAAAGGCGAAGAAGAAGAAGGAGCGGCAGCGCCGGCGCGACCGGTCGCGGAGCCGCTCTCGCAGCCGCCGCGACGACCGCGCGGCGCCGTCGCCCAGGTCCCGATCTCGCCGCCGGGTCCGCCCGGCGGCGCCGGCCCGCGCGCGGTCCCGCTCCTACGACCGCGGCCGCCGCGACGACCGCTCGCGATCTCGCGGCCGAGACCGCGCGGCGCCGCCCCACTCGCGGTCGCCGCCCCGCTCGCGGTCGCCGCCCCGCTCGCGGTCGCCGCGCCACTTCCGGCCCCCTCCCCATCACGTCACACGCAATTATCGCCCCGCGGGTTCGCCGCGCCGCGCGCGGTCGCCGCCACCACGCCGCCGCAGTCCTTCGCCGCGACGGCGCGACCGCGACCGCTCGCCTCCGCGGCGCAGTCGCTCTCCGCCGCGCCGGTCGCCGCGGCGTGACGACCGCGGTGGTCCGCGCTACCGCCCGCCGCGCGGGCCTCCGCCGCCGGAACGCCACCGCGGTCGCCGCGACGACCGCGATGCCGTGGCCGACGATTCGCGGTGGAGGCCCTAACAGTTTTGGTTGTTGTACACCTCCGAGGGTTTCTCCGAGTCAGCTTATTACTTGATATTAGGAACCCCCTAACGGCGGTTCGCGGATGCGGAGCGTTGCTCGCGAACTTACTAGAAGTAGTAGTTTTTATATCCTTAGCCGGACTAGCACTGCACGAAGTACTCCGCGTGCGCACGTTCCAGTTCCCCCTGAAACGTCATCGTCAGAGCATGATTCGAGCCGAAGACTTGCCGTGTGTCGGAGACAACATCTTCGAGCTCCGTCAGAGCAACCTCGATGACCAAGTCGCCACGGGAAACCCCGAGGCTGTCTCTGAATATAGATAACGAATATATCCACCTCAGCTTGATCAATACTTGATCATTTGGGGCGAGAGTGCGTCGAGCTGAGGGTAAGACCTCGCGCATCACCGACGTCGCTTCCGCATTATTCTTAAGGCCTTCGGGCGGCCGCGGGAATTTCAAAACAATGTTCGTTTCTGACGGGCACGTGGTCTTAGACATTCTACTAATACGTTCTAATTACGATGGCCGCAGGGCGTCCCAAAAAGTCAGTTTTCGGGTGAACGCGTCTCACGCTATCGAGCAGATAACCGGAGGGCCCCCTAGCAATTACGGACAGCCCGCAATACCCCGGAAACGGCGGGTCAGACACATTACTTTACTTCACGCGCGGCGTTTCAGTTCATGGCGTCGTGGGAGTCCTTGCGCGCGGCACCGTGGTCCAGGCGCTCGGTCCGAGACTTATGGCCAGCCGACTCGCCGCCGAACTTGGCCAGACTATAGCACGCGCGCCGCGCGGCGCGGAGGAAGACCTCGTCGTAGGTGACCGCCGGGGGGATGCTGTGGATGACGTCCCAGATGGTGGCGCCGCGGTTCACGAACGAAGCGCCGTGGTTGAGAGGCGGCGCACAAGTCTGTGCAATGCCATGATTTGAGCACTGTTCACGGTTGTCTCGCTTCTCCTGCTCTCAGTTTCGTCAAACTTTCGTGATTATGCACACGCAGGCGTCGTTTAGACCACCCTTATGAGCGTGTCGCGCGCGGCGCACAACGCGGGCGTGCGTGCTCCTCTGTCCACAGAAAGCCTTCCCACGCACACGCGCCTCTCGAGACCTCCGACTACCACTGCTGCGAAGAAGCCCCGGACGATTGGCACGGTAAATAAACGTGCCTTCGCGCCGGCCACAAACCCGCACGCGCCGGCACGGGTTTCTCCAAACTGGCGGAGCGCCAGTGCTGCTAGACGCGTGCAGGGCGCCTTCTAAGAGCGACATCATGTTAGCACGCACGGCGCTGCGCCGCGCTTCATCGCTGCTCGGCCGCGGCCGCACGTTCGCTGCGCTTGGTGACAAAGCTCCTGATGTGGCTCTGGATGTGAGTTTCCCGGGACCCAAGGCGGTGAACTTCGCGCAGCGGTGCAAGGGCCGCCGCGTGATCCTGCTGGGCCTGCCGGGCGCGTTCACGCCCACCTGATCCACGAAGAACATCCCGGGTATGTAACGGCGTCTGCTTGATGGCGTGGAGGTGGCGGTAATGCTCACCGGTCGATTTGCACGCAGGCTACCTCGCCGCGACCGAGGCGCTTGCGGAGAAAAACATCGACGAGGTGATCATCGCGGCCGTGAACGACGCGGCCGTCATGGGCGCCTGGGCCAAGGCCTTGATCGATGACAACAACGACAAGCGGTTCTCGGCGCGCTACGTGGCCCGCGCGGACCACAAGGTGACGATGCTCGCGGACTCGCGATGTGAGCTGGCTAAAGCGTTAGATCTCGTCCTTGATCATCCCAACAACCTGCACGATCTGGGCGGTCCGCGCATGAAGCGCTTCGCCGCGTTCTACGACGACGGCGTCCTCAATGCGCTCAGCGTCGCCGAGGGCCCCGCCGGAGCGGACGGGCTGCACAGCGACCCGGCCGGCGACGACGCGCCGGAGTCGACGTTCGCCGAGAACTTCCTGAAGACGATCTAAGCAGCGGCGGGCTCCACCGCGGCGGGCGCGCCCGACGACATGACGCACCGCGCGGCCACATGTGCCACGCGGGGCCGACACCAGTCGCGCGCGCCCGAGCCCCGGTAGTGCCCCCCACAACTAAGCAACTTGTGATATAAACAGGTGGTACACACAACAAACCCTCACACGCCGAACTCCCGCTTGTACGCGGCGAAGCGCCGGTCCAGATCCGCGGGCTCGAGGCCGAAGTCCGCCGCGGCGTAGACGTGCCGCGGCGCGCGGGCCCGGGCGGCGAGGTGCGCCTCCATGCGCGCACGCGCTCCGTCCGAGAGCGTCTCGCCGACAAAGGCGTAGATCCGCGCCACCTCGAGCAGCGGGTCCGCGGCGAGGTCGCGATACGAGAGGTCGTGGACCGCCGCGCCGGGCCGTCGGCGCCGGAACGCGAGGCCCGCGTCCAGGAGCTTGCCGAGGTAGGCGACCACCTTCTCATGGAACCGCGGCGGGTGGACCGACGCCTCGGTCCGGTAGAGGAGGCGCCAGACGCGCGCGAGGAGCGAGCAGAGCGAGGCGGCCGCGGTCGCCGGGTCGCGGTGGAGCCACACAACGCTAGCGTCCGGGAGCGCCCCGAACAGCTCGTCGAGCGAGAAGAGGTGGCACGGGTCCTTGAGGAGCCAGCGCCGCCGGTCGCATTTTCCCACATTACCGCCCGCCTCCGCTAGGCGGACGGCCGCGAGCTGCCGCCGGTAAAAGAGGTAGTCCGACCGCCGTCGGGACGCGTCCCCCAACCACGCGTCCAGAGGTTGGGTCAGCCCGAGGACCGACCAGAGCACGTAGGGCGCGCCCGCGTTTTCTAATAATGATCGACACTCGGTCGGCCCGGCGACGTCTTCGAAGTGGGCGTCGGCGGTGCTCTCGAACGCCAGCGCCTGGCCGGCCAGGGCGCCCGTGAGGACGTGGGCCCCATTTCCATCGACGACGCACGGGAGTAGCGCTTCCGGGCCCGTTAGGGGTCGCCACGTGTCGGTGTCGCACGCGAGTAGTTCGAGCAGCAGGGTCGTGCCGGAGCGCGGCGGGCCCGTGATGATCAACGCGTGTTCGCCCGGCGGAGCGGCGAAGTAGGCGGGCGCTAGAGATAGAGCTCGCGTGACGTGCAGGTCGGCCACTAGAGCGCGGGTCAGACGCCGCTCCAGCACCGCGACGGCGGGAAGGCCCACGACCAAATCGCCCGGCGCCCCCAAACCAGCTAAATCAGCATCTCGCAACGCATGTTGCGCGCTCATGAGACGCTGCTCGATGAACGGTGATGGCAGGTGGAACGCGTCGCTGCCAGCAAGCTTTTGCGCGTTCCGCATCAAGCGTCGCGGGTCGAGGCGCTTCGAGATCAACCGGGTCGGCTCCAATAGTCGCACACCGCAGCGTCGCTTGCAGAGGAGCCAGTCGAGAAAACGGGCGAGCGGCAGCAGGACGTAGGTGGTCATCCACCGGACACGGGTAACGTTGCCGTAGCGCGGGGTGGCGATCTGTGGTGGCATTTTCCAACGTAAGACGCACGAATTTCAGACGGCTGGTGAGTGCTGGCTCCAATGGGAGCAGGGTGTCCCAAGGTGCAGCCGTTCGTGCGGCAGCGCGGCGTTGCGTGGGCTTCTGTGCGCCCTTGGCTTCACGAGAGGACTGCTCACTATAAGAAAAGTCCAACGCTGCGGCAGAGGGCGCTCACCTGTGCTCAGGATTAGCAATAATATTTAAAGCCTAAAACCCGTGCATAAAACCCGTCTTGCAACATCCGCAGCTCGCGACGCCTGACAGCTGTGCTATTGGTGAGGCATAGCGATGCGTGTGCTCCAACCGTGCGTGCTCGCCTGCGCCTCGGCCTTCGTCCTCGTGCGGCCACCGGCGCCGCCCCGCACCGATGCGCTGGTCCGGCGGCGCGCCGCGGACCCGCGGGGCGACAACCTCGCGGAGTACGACGCGTCCCCGACCAAACCAACGGAGGACTACGTCTTCCCCGGCGCGCTGGTCGAGGCCTGCGACGACCACGGCCAGTGGTACGTCGCGGAAGTCGTGGACTGCGACGCGACTACTGCGTCCGTAAAATACGTGGGCTGGGAGGACTGGCCTATTGAAACGCTGTCGCGGGACCGGCTGGGCTACATGCCGAAGCCTAGGATTCCGGTGCCCGACGAGATGCTGCCCCCCGCGGAATTCGCGGCGAAGATGCTGGCCACGAAAAGGGAGCGGGAGATGTACCAGGTCCAGAAGTTCCGGGAGGCGTTTTGCGGGACGTACGTCACGACCGGCGAGCGCTACGCGCTCGCGAACGGGGCACTCACGTTGCAGGAGACGTTCGCGGGCGCGCTAACTGTGGAGAAGGCCGACGATACAAAGGCCCCCACGGCCTACGACGGCTGGGGCGTGTCTATAAACGAGGCGCGGGACCGCCTCGCGCTCGGTGAGGTCGTGCTCAAGCCGGCGGACTTCGACGGGCTGGCGCGGGGGACCATGGAGGTGGGCGGCCTCGCGGCGAACGGCGAGGCCTTCAGCTTCGCGCGGGCGGACGAGACGCGGCTCGCCTGCGACGTGTGGCTCGCGGCCGCGGGCCAGCTATTGCAGTGCCGGGCGGTCTACGAGGCGGGCGCGCTCGCGTATCTCGACGTCGCGCGGCTCGCGAAAGCGGGCGCCGAGGCCGTCATACCCGCGGCGCGGGGCACGGGCCTCTTCGACGTGCACCCGAAGCTCACGCTCGGCCCGCTGGCCGAGACGTACGCCGAGGTGCGGCTCGCGGGCCGCGCGACGGCGGCGTGCCTCGTCCAGCTCCAGCCGGACGGCGGCGGCGTGCTCTCGGTGGACTGGCACGCGCCGGGCGCCGAGATGCGCGTCCAGGTCGACCGCGTGTTCCAGGAAGCGGACGGCGCGATCGCCTCCCTCGAGATCACGGACGTCCTCGCGGACCAGGCGGACCAGTACGCGGGCGTGCACGCTAATATATACTAGAACTTAGGTCCCGGGCCGCTTGCGCGCGAGGGCGTGGAGCGCGGTGTCGCGCGACTCGTCGCGGTGCGCCCGGGCGAGGCCCGTCAGCGGCCGGCCCTCCGCTTTGGCGTCGCGGCCGCCGTGGGACCAGCCGGCGCCGACGAAGGCGCCGCTGCGGTCGCCCTGGACGGTCCCGGTCGACAGGGGCGCCATCACCGCGAGCAGCGAGGGCCGCGGTGGCGGCGGCGGCGGCGGTGCTCGCGACAACTTCGCCTGTGGACCTTTCGACCGTCGTCGCTTCTTCTTCGACTCTTTCTTGAGCTTCTTCTTCTCCTTTTTGTGACGCTTCTTCTCCTTGCGCAGCCGTCTTGCTTCGCTGTCCTCGCTGGAGCTGGAGGACGAGTCGCTGCGGCGACGTCGACCCATGCAATTTGTACGCAATATTTGCAGCAATAATAGCTTGCAGCTTGTCAGCACATCAGCACATACAGCTTGACTCAGCTTTGAGACTGCTTGGTTTGCTGCAGTAAGATGTGAGCGGTTATGTCCGCGAGCGCAACAGCAGCTTCCAACACACGTTCGGCAGCGATCGAAACGAGTCTATTCCTTCGCTAAGGTCGCAAGCACACTGCACTCACTGATTGAGCCAAGCAAAGTTGGCGGACAAGCCCGCACGAATTCTCGAAAAAGCAGGAGCAGCCATTCGGTGCATGCGTACAAACACACCTCTTGCAGCAGTGAAGGAGCTCACCAGACGACGAGGGCCTTCTGCTCGTTGTAAACCCCAACACAACCGGTACAAGCTGGTAGCGCTGCCCGGGGCCGTTCCGGCAAGATAAACGAGGCGTCGCGGGGACAGGGCAGCCCCTCCGCACGAGTACTCGTCGGACCGCACCGCAACACGCCGCAATCCGCTGGGCAGCCTCTGCACGCAGCATCCAGTGAACCTCGCAGCCATGATGTCCAACCTCCAGTTCCGGCTGAGCGACATGCAGTTCAACCAGCCCTGCCAGTACTATCTGTCCTTGCAGCTGGACGAGAACAAGAAGCGCTTGCGGACCAAGGTCTCGGCCGAGACGAAGAACCCCGTTTTTGACGAGGAGTTCAGCACCACGGACTTCGAGGAGGACTTCGCCATCATCGGCACGGACGCCATTCAACGGACCTTGACGCTGGACGTGTTCGTGGTCCTGACGAAGAGCGACGCGACCAGTGCGCACGAGCTCCTGGGGAGCGTCACGGTGCCCCTCCCCAAGCTCGAGGCGAGCTCCACGAGCATCACGGAGGTGCGGTCCCTGGCCTTCACGCGCCTCGAGAAGAAGACGAACACCAAAATAGACGTCGGCCGCTTCAAGATGGACATAAGGCAGGGCCCCTTTGACACCGGGGGCGCGGCGCGCCTCCGCGAGGCTGACCACGGCCAGGGCCCGCGCACCCTCGCGCTCTCCAAGCCGGCGACGCCCGCGCTGAGCGTCGCCTCGGCCTCGGAGTCCGCCGCGGCGACGCCTTTGCGGTACGGCGGCTCGGACGTCGTGCGGCTCGTGGTGCACGCGCGGTCGGCGACGTTTGAGGACGCCATGGAGGGCGAACTGCGCCTGCGGTGCGAGATTACACACAACACGATAAGCTCTTCGGCGGAGACGGCCGCGAGGCCGTGCGCCGGCACCACGGTCGTCTGGAACGAGCTTTTGGTGCTGGAGGCCCCGCGCGACGCGGAGCTGTGCCTCAGCGTGGTCGGTACTGATCAGTCCGTTTCATTAGATGTGGGGCTCCTCGAGCCCTTCCGGTCGTACACGCTGGACCTGCCCCTGGAAGGGGGCGGCGCCGCGCGCGTCACGGTCGCGGCGCACGACGCCGCCGAGGGGGCGAGCACTATCGTGTACGTGCTCAAGCCCGTGCTGGACCTGGACCGCGCCCCGCCCGGGACCATGGTGGCCGTCGCGCAGATGGTTAAGAGGAGCGAGGTCGCGGCGCTGGAGGCCGCGCGGCGAAACGAGCCGCCCCTGTTCCCGGTGACGCGGCCGCCGGCGCCGGACTACACGCCCGACGGCGCCGTGATCCGGCGGCGGCCGACGCTGACCGCGGCCGTGGCCGGGGGCCGTGTGGTGTGGGACGACCAGTCGGTCGTCTTCCCCAGCGACGGTCCCGGCGCGTGCGTCCTGCTGGACTTTTACGGGGGCGACGAGTTAAAACCGGCCCACGTCGGCTCCTGCGTCATGGACGTGCCGCCCACCGCCACGGGCGACGCGGGGACCCCGGTACATGTGCCCGTGCAGCAGAACGGGGCCCGGGTCGGCACGTGCGCCGCGCGGCTCCGCGTGGAGAGCCGCGCGGCGCCACAAATGACGGCGCGGACGTCCCACACGGCGCGGTCGACGACGCCGGCGCTGCTGAGCCGGGGGCTGACCCCGGGCCCGCAGCTCGCGGCGACCACGGAGTGGGAGGCCGCGACGCCGCGCGGGCCCCCCATCCCGGGCGACGACAATAGCGACCCGCGGGTGCGGCGGCTCGCCGACGACCTGCAGGCCAAGTCGTTGGCGGTGCAGCGGCTCGTGGCGGAGCTGGAGGGGCGGGGCGACGCGCTGCGCGCCTGCGGCGCCGAGCTCGCGGCGTTACGGCGGCGCGCCGCCCAGGCCGAGACCGCCCGGGCGGCGCTCGAGGCGCGAGTGACTGAGGCGGACGCGGCGCGAGTGAAGGACCGCCGGACCTTCGAAACATTGGTGGAGGGGCACGCGCGCGGGCGGTCCGGGGACCTGGGCGACCCCGCGGCCCAGTTACGGGCCGCGGCCGCGCTCTGCGCCCAGCTCCAGCGCGACAACGCGGACCTGGCGGCGGCGTCCGGAGACGCGGCGGCGGCCGAGGCGAAGCTCCGGGACCTGGCGGCGGACCACGCCCACCTGCGGCGCGCGCACACGCAGCAGGCCGCCTACGTCCAGAGCCTGCAGGACGACCGCGCCAAGGCCGACGCCTACCGCACGACCATCGGCGTCCAGGAGCGCGTCATCGCCAAGCTCGAGGGCCTCGTCGCCGGGTCGCTGCGGGGGCTCGCCGCCGGCCGCAAGGCCGAATTGCTGGATACGACGCACCGCCTGGACCCGGCCCACCGGAGCGAGGCGGCGCAGCTCGCCGCGGCGGTCGTCGCCCGGGACCGGCGCATCGCGCTGCTGGAGGACCAGCTGCACGAGCAGGCGACGCGCGACGCCCAGGAGCTCGCCCAGGCGCGCCTGAAGATCTTCGAGATGGAGATGGAGCGGGCGGGCCCGCCGCGGGAGGACCGGGCGCCCGGCTTCGCCGGCGTCGTCGAGGAGGCGACGCGCGCGTCGCGGCGGGAGGCCGCCGACCGGGACGAGTTCAACCGCTTCCGCGCGGCGGGGCACGCCGTGGCGGCCGCGGCGCCCGTGCCGTCCCCGGGGTTCGCCGACGTGGTCGGGGAGGCGATGTGGGGCTTCCCGGCGGTGTCCGGGGCGTCGGCGTATGCATAAATAAAACCCGCTACGGCCGCCTCAAGCCTCCAAAACCCGAATTCAATTTCAGGAACCCGCGCGCTGCATGCGCAGCAGCGGCCCGCAATTACTGCCCATAGATCACTATGCTGCCCACATAGGACGCGCGCACCACGATGCCGGCCCGCTCCTGGGTGGTGCTGCTGGTCGCGGCCTGCGCCGTCGGCGCGCCGCCCCTGGCCGTCGAGCCTCCCCTCCTAGCCGCCTTCGACGAGTGGGAGGTGTTCCAGGCCCACAGCGTGGTCCAGGCCGCGAAGGACGCGAAGAAGGATTTGGACGCGATGCGCAAGGCGCACGACGTGGCGCTCGCGGACATCGACGACATGCGGCTCGCCATCGCGCTCGACGGGGCGCACCTGAACGAACTCGAGACGGAGATCGAGCTGGGGGCCCTCGAGGGGTTGGGGGCCATCGCGGACTACAGCAAGCTTGTTGTCTTCATGCAGCGGTGCGAGGACGGCGCCTGCCTCGGCGAAGCGCTCAACTCGACGGAGGCGCAGCTGACGGCGCTGCTCGCGGCGACGGCGACGGACCACGCCTCGGCCCTGGAGGCGCGCGTCGTGACCCTATTGGACGAGGGCGTGCGCCTGCGGGCCGCGCTGCAGCTCTTGCGCCAGGAGCACTCCGAGCTCGGCGAGCGCTGCGACGACGAGCTCTACCGGGTCCTCCAGGAGATGGACCGCCACGAGAGCGGCGAGAAGCGCGCGAAGGAGGGTCAGGACAAGCAGCGGGAGGGCGCTGACCGGCGTGACGCCGACAAGAAGGCGCTCGAGGAGGACGTCAAGGCGCTCCAGAAGCACCAGGCCTGGGAGTGCGCCACGCTCTCGACGCACGACGACCTGCCGGCGCGGCCCGGGTCCTACGCCATCGTGCGGCTCTACGACTACGACAAAAAGTCGCGGCACGGCAAGGCGTCGCTCTGGTGGACCCTCGCGGAGATTCTGCACGTGGTCGAGGGCGACGGCGTCTCGCCGGACTCGCTGCTGGAGGTGCGCTTGTACAAGGACTACATCAAGCACGTGTCGAACTACGCGGTGAACAGCCCCTTTGAACGGGACTCCAGCAGCGCGGGCCTCGCCCGCTTGCGGCGGGACGCGATCGCGTACATCGACGTCGAGCTCTCGGGCGCCGGCGACGCGAGCGCCGGGCGGGACCCGGCCGCGGGCATTGGGCAGGCGTGGGCCGCGGCGCGGTCCGCGAACGAGACCGACGAGGAGGAGGGCGCGACTAGCGGCCTCAAAGCGCGGGGGGCCCGGTCCACGACCAAGATCGAGAGCGACTCGGACAAGGAGGAGAAGGCCAAGTTCGCGTCGCGGAAGTCGGGCACGCGCATCGCCGAGGTCGAGAAGCGGCCCGTCGTCGCGCGGTTGAGGGCGGACGAGGCCGCTTGGAAGGGGCGGGACGTCCACGCGCGCCACGAGACGGCCCCCCTGGAGCTCGGCAAGGCCGTGGCCTGGCACTACGCGCCAAGTGGCCGGCCGGGCGAGCTCTGGTTCCGCTTCGGGATCATCGTGGACGTCGCGGGCGGCAAGCTCAAGGACGACAAGGGCGGCAAGAACTCGAACCCCGACGTGAACGTGACCCTGCGGGCCTTCGACCCCCCCCTGAAGTACCCGCTGAACGAGTCCGCGCTGAAGGGCAAGTTCCGCGTGCACGGCGAGGAGGACGACCCCGCCGAGGCGTTGGAGGAGCTGCGGCGCAAGGCCAAGGCCGAGCACAAGCGCGAGCTGAAGAAGAAGGAGGACAAGGGGCCGGCGCCCGACAAGAAGAAGGCCGACTTAGCGCTGAACGCGACGCTCGCGAACCTGACGCTGCCGCCGAAGGCGACGGAGCCCTGGGCCGTGGACCCGGGCGGGTTTTCAATTGGGGGCGACCCCGCCCTCGTCGTGGTGCACCGCGCCAACCTGGCCTACGTCGGCGTCGAGTTCCAGGAGACCAAGGCCCGGGCCGGCAAAACGGCGCAGAGCTGGTCCCTCAAGTCGGGCGCGTCCAAGGACGTGGAGAGGGTCCTGGAGCAGGCGCTGGGCAAGTGGTGGCGGGCCCTCGCGGACGAGTGGAAGGAGGCGGGCGCCCGGCCGTGCGCGGCGCCGGCCGGCGACACGCAGGGGAGGGAGAGCGGCCGCAAGTTCGGCAAGCCCGCACCGCCGCGCGCGGCCGCGCCGGACGACGACGCGCCGCTCCTCAACCTGACCGTCGGCGGCGCCGCCCTCAACGTCACGTTCAACCTCACGCAGGGCGACGTCGCCGCCGCCATCGCCGCGGCGTACCTCGACCGCCTGCGGAACCGCACCGAGGTCCTCGCGTCCGTCGACGCGCGCCTCGACGCGCTCACGCGCAAGCTCGAGTGGCTCGACTCCGCGAGGGACTCGGGCCTGCTCTCGGAAGCGGACACCGCCGCGCAGAAGGAGGAGGTCCTCGCCGCCTTTCGGGACCTCGAACCATAAGTAGCTAGCACAAATACCCGCACGTGTTGTCCTATACCGCCACGCTCGCGGCGGCTCTCGTCCCCCCCTGTCTCTGGCGGTATCTGGCGTTCCATCGATCATCGCGAAGGAGACCCGCTCATATAGTACTGTTACTCTCCCACCCCCGACGCGACGTTCGACGACCGGCGCGCGGCTACCCCCAGGCCCCCATGGGCCAACCACCGGGGCGGCACCATCGGCGCGAGGACCGGCGGCGGGTACGCGTACAGCGCCGGGGGGGCGCGGATGAGGAACTCGGCGCGGGCCGTGGCCGCGTAGAGAACGTCCAGATGGGCAACCGCGCGGGGCGTCTCCGCACGGACCGCGCGGGCCGCATCCGCCGCGCGCGCCTCCACGCGCGACGCCTCCACGCGCGACGCCTCCACGCGCGACGCCTCCACGCGCGACGCCTCCACGCGCGACGCCTCCACGCGTGACGCCTCCACGCGTGCAGTCTCCTTGCGCACCGCGCGCGCCGTCTCCTTGCGCGCCGTCCCGCAGCTTGCAGACTGGACGGTCGTCGTAAAGCGGAAGAACGAGTGCGAGTCCGTTAAAAGCTACGACTGTAAGGCTTAGCACCTCTACTTCCACTTCTACCCGCCGAGCTGCTACTTCTTCACGGAAGACACGACGTACAAGTCTGTCGTCGGCGTTCCTTTTACAAGTTTCCCCGACCGCGCCCTCGACCTCGCCGACGCCTTCGAGGCGGGTAGTGCCGAGCAGGCGATGGCGTTCCTGAAGGAAACGGGGTCAGCTGCCGCCCAGTGCGTTGCCGACCACGAGTCGCACAATCTCCGCGCGGAGAAGCGGCGTCGCCGGCGCTGAGTCGGTTGTGAACCCTCCCCCCTTCCGTCCCTCCCCCCCCCCTGCCTCACGTAATTTATTCCGATCGAAAACCTAGTTGTCGGAGACCTCGGAGCACCCATTGCTCGTTCTTATGATCCCCCCGCGCAGCGGCGCTGCCCTGTATGTTGAGAGGGAATAAGTACCTTGGTACACAACTCGCACTCCACCAGCTCCGCGAGCTCCGCCAGGGCCTCGGCGTCGTTCGCCACAGAGCATAGACTAGGTTTACGCCCCGTACTTCCGCCGCGCCACCGCCCCCACGGAGGTCTGCTGCCGCGCGATCGCGAGCCACGGGTTCTCGGCGACGAGGATCTCGTCGCCCAGCCACGCCGCGGCCAGCAGCGGCGAGTAGAGCGTCGAGAAGGTCCAGGCCGGGCCGCTGAGCGCCGCGTCGTCGTTCGCGACGAAGGTGGTCGTCGAGCGCGACCGGCGGCGGTGCTTCGGCGCGGGCATCGGCGGCGGCGCGGGCGGCGCCGCCGCGTTCGTGTCGACGAGGAGCACGTAGGCGTGCGAGTGGACAAGCAATCGGTCCTGGGGGCCCGCCACCAGACCGACGGGCGCGTCCTTGCGCTTCGTTAATGCGGCGGCGGCGGCGTCGAGGACCGCCTGGCGCCGCGCGACGACCGCGCGCGGCTCGCTCTCGAGGATCTCGGCCGCGGCGTCGAGGACGCAGAGCTGGCGCGCCGGGTCCAGCGTCGCCGCGGCGAGCAGGCCGTCCGCGAGGAACGCGAGGGCCGCGGCGCGCGCGGGCCCGCGCGGCGCCGGCGTGGCCGCCTTGGCGTCGAGCGCCGCGACGAAGACGCGGCCCCCGCGCGCCGCGCAGGCCACGCGGCCGTCCCGCAGGGCGAGGAGCGCGGGCGCCAAGCAAGCGCAAGCGATGGAGGCGCGCGGCGTTAGCCCGTCCGGAGACAGGTCGTAGGCGACGATCCGTCCCGCGCACGCGAGCACCA
>Ga0114994_10000615_pt1 | contig 24350 bp, 11 predicted proteins | sample ArcticOcean_MG_C_9_FD_87043 | JGI IMG/M metagenome (GOLD analysis project Ga0114994, IMG submission 87043) | Marine microbial communities from western Arctic Ocean - ArcticOcean_MG_CB2_152 | ecosystem: Environmental > Aquatic > Marine > Oceanic | place: Arctic Ocean: Canada Basin | collected...
CCCGTTTTCGGCGTAGACCTCGAGACCGTCGTCGGGCTGCTCCGACATGAGCTTGGTGATATCTAGGTTTATGTAGTTATCGGAGGTGCCGAACACCCACGTGCAGTCCGCGTCGGCGGCGTAGGCGTGCGTGCCCGTGGAGCCGTCGGCGAGCGTTTGCGGCAAGCTCGCGACCCCAAGGACGGCGGCGCACTTGGGGTCGCCGGCGTCCTCCTGCTGGACGTTTCCGGCAAACACGGCGGTCGCGGCGGCTTCCGCGGTAGCGGTGGTCGCAAAGAGATCGGTCAGCGGCGAGAATTCGAGCAGTGTCGCATAGAGCTCGGCGAAGGGATCCGCGGCTTCGAGCGCTGCCAGGCTGGCGAGGATCGACGTGTCGTAGGACGCTTTGTAGTGGCTCGTTTGGTCCGCGCCGGACGGGTCCTCGGCCAACACTTTCTGCTCGTAGAAGAAGTAGGCCGAGTCCTGGGTCATCGTGGGCAGGTCGAAGTCGATCTGGTCGGCCACGGTCCGGTAGTCGAACTTCGCGAGGAGGTCGTAGGTGTCCTTTTGTTGCTCCGGCGTCGTAGTGGCGCTGAGGGCGGCGAACTCGGCGACGATGTTGTTATAAGTGCCGCCTTCGCCCCAGTTGACCGCGTCCTCGCCGCTCGTCTTCCGGTAGTCGTAGCGCGTCTGCTCGAAGGCCTTCACCAGCGTCTCGACGAGGTCGGCGTGATTTAACAAAAAATCGTCGGTGGCGGCGAGGACGTTGCCCGTCACGTAGTCCCACTGCGCGACGGTCGTGGCGTCGACCATGGCCCTTCCTTTATCCTCTTCGTCCGTACTACCGTTCCAGAAATTGTTGAGCATGTGCTGCATGGTCGTGCCCCAGATGCAGGCGCCATCAATGGTGCCGGCGTCCCAGGCTTCGGCAATCTCGTCTGGCGACAGGTATTCGAGGTTGATGGAGATGAGGTCCATGCCGGCGTTCGCGATGACCGCCAGGGCCACGTAGTGTGTTGTAGAGGTCGACGGCGCCGCGATCGTCGCCGTGGTCGTCCCGTCCGCCTTGATACTATTGTCCGCGAGGTCCTTGGGCTCGTTGAACCGCGCGCGTGTGATCAGGGCCTCCGCCGAGCCCTTGATGTGGGCCACCGACACGGCCTTGAGCGCGCCGCGCCGCGCCACCGCCGCCGCGAAGGGCGTCGAGCCGAGCAGCGCGATGTCCAAATCGCCCGAGTCGAGCTTGGCGATGGACCTGCCGCCGCTCGACTGCCGGTAGAAGGTCCAGCAGTCGACGCCGGCGTTGAGCCAGTCCGTCATGACGACGAGCGCCTCCGGGTTCGCGTCGCCGAAGGTACCGACCTGCGCGGGCATCGGTGAGTGACGAGTCGCGTCGATGGCGTATGAAGGCCCGAAGGACGCCGAAGCAGACGCGGACCTGCGTTCCCGGGCACTGCGCCGCCGCGAGCGCGGGCAGCAGCAGCGCGAGGACGCGCCGCGCCATCGTTTTGCACCGGTGTTGGTACCGGTTGGTTGGCCCGCAGAGCCCTTAGCGGTGGAGATTTAGCGGTGGAGATGGAGCCCACAGCCGGCCTTAAGACGCGCTCCACGAGGAGAAGCAGCCTCGAGGTGTACACGCCTTGGTTTTTGAAGCTACGCCTCAGACGCCCCAATCCAACCCGTAACTTTGAGGTGCGGGGTCAATCTTCAAATAGGACTATAATCGAACACTACAAAACTGGTGGTCGCCGCTTCGCTAGCTCGCGCTTCAGCCGAGCGCGTTCGGCAGCCTTGAGGCCGCACTCCTCGAGGAGTTCGCGCAGGTCCTCGTCTCCGGCGTCCCGCGCCTCGACGAGGTCGTCGATGCCCATCTTCTCCACGGCGAAGGTCTGTGCGAACTCCGTCAGGCGGGCCGCGCGGAGCAGGTCGGCGAGGCCCTCCACGGGCGCCGCCTCGACGTCGACCGCCGGCTCGGGCGCCGCCTCGGGCTCTGGCATCGCCGCCAGGGCCGCGTCGCAGGAAGCCTCGAGCTCGTGGAACTCGAGCGTCGCGGCGAGCGTGGCCGCGGCCGCGGCCAAGTCGTCGCCCACGGCGCGCTCGAGGTCGGTCCGCGCGCGGAGCTGTTCGATCGCCGCCGCTCCGCCGGCGCCCGCGAAGGCCGCGGCGAAGGGTCCGGCGCGGCAGTGCTCGGCGAGAAGCGCCGCGGCGCAGCGTAGGCACCGCGGCGCCTCGCAATCATCGTCGTCGTCGTCGTAGGCATCCGCGGCGTCCGAGGCGAACCAGTCGAGCGCCGCGGGCCAGCGCGCGGCGCCGGCGGCGGCGAGGAACCGGGCCGCGTCGGCGATCGAGAGCGTCGCGTCGGAGAGCGCCGCCCGCAGCGGCCTGAGCGGCGGCGCCAGGATCGTGCGCCGCAGCAGCGCGGCGCGCGCGGGTCCGTCGTCGCCGCGCGTAGCGATGGCGCGCGACAGCGCCAGCACGCGCGCGGCCAGCTTTTTGTCGCGCGCGAGCGCCGGCGACACGCTGTCCGCGTCGAGCCACGTCGCCTCGGCGCTGCCCTCGACCGTCGTGGGCTCGTCGTCGAGGTCGAACGCGCCGTCCGCGGCGCGTTCGTGCACCAATGTGGCCATTATTCAATAAATTTTGCTATCTCTGTGTGCGCGCCGATGCACTGCTCTGTGCTGTGCGTTGCTAAAAGTGCTATCCGCTTGGAGTTATGCTGTACGCACTCTACGATCTAACACTCGTCTATAGTGTACGTTAATACGATCTCGTTTCCAAAAAAACCCGCCGGTTTGGTCAAATTGGACAAGTCCCCACAAAGCTCCAAAAAGCTCCGACGATCTCCTCGCATCGTCTATGTTCCGTAACACACTGCGTAGACCACGCTCTCAGAGGCCATCATCTCATCTCGATTGGCCGACCCCAAGAGGAAAACCTTTGGCATTCCGCGGCGACGCCCTTCCTTAGCGACAGCGCCGCACTACTGACAGCGCTGCACGCTGACAGCCAGACGCACCACGCTGGCCGGACCACCCAGGTGCTCGCCTGAGAGCGGTTTCATACTTGCACGGGCCCGACCGGAGCCGCACTGTGCGCAGCGATGGAGGAGCTCGAGGCCTGCAGCTCCCTCTATCTCTGCAGCGCGGCGGCGCGATCGAGCAGCGAGGGCCTCGCACCAGCGACACTACCTGTTAAGGCGGCACGCGCAGCGGCTGGTAGAGGCACCGGCGAACCGCCCATCGATGCCCCGCGGGCCAAACGCGCGCCGGCCGCGGCTCGTGCGCCTGCCAAGGCTCGTGCGCCGGCCGAGGCACCCGCGACGCCCGCCAAGGCCAAGGCGCCGGCCGAGGCGCCCGCGTCGTCAACGTGGGCGAGCGTCGCACGCAGTCCGGCCTCGTCGCCCGTAGTCAAGGCTCCTCGTGCACCCGCCAACCGCCCGCGCGCCGGGACCGCCGAGGCCCGCGCGCTGCGCGCCAAGGCCCTCGCCGCGCCCACCGAGGCCCGCGCGCCGCCCACCGCGGCCGTCAAAACCAGAAGTCGGGCCAAGAAGAAGCCCAAGCCGCCCGCCGCCAAAGCCGCGGGGCCGGCCAGGGAGGCGTCCCGGCCGCCGCCGGTGACGCACTTCCTCGCGCTGCGCGTGGCGCCGGACGCGCTCCGGGCGACGGCCGAGGGCGTGCGGACCGCGCTCGTGGCCGCCGACCGGGACCTCGCCAAGTGCCTGATACCGTCGGAGAAGTTCCACGTGACGCTCGGGCTGCTCTTCCTTGGCAAGGGCGACGACGGAGCGCGCCAACGCGCCGAGGCCGCCCTCGTCGCGGCCGCGGCCGCCTTGCCGCCGACCGTGACCTTCCCCGGGCTCGCGTCGTTCGGCGAGCGCGTGCTCTTCGCCAACGTCGCGGACGCGGCCGGTGACGGGCGGCTCGAAAAGGTCGCGGCCGTAGCCAAGCGCGCGCTGGAGGCGCACGGGTTCCCGAACCAGCCCGAGTTCGCGCCGCACGTCACGCTGGCCAAGACGAGCAAATGGAGGGGGAGAGTGCGGCGCCCGAAGATCGCCAAGGAGGACTGGGCATCGTTGGGCGACACGCCCGCCGCCGAATGGACCTTCGCCGCGGAGCAGACCCTCGGCACGATCGAGCTTCTGGCCAGGGCCGGCGACAACGGCGCCGGCGGCTACCCCGTCGTCGCGGCGGCGGCGCTCGGCGGGGGGACGCTGAAGACAGTCGTGCCGCCGTACGGCGTGATGGCCCTGTCGTCGTCCTCGGACTCCGCCCGGACGACCGCGACGCCCACGCCCGCCGGGTCCGCCCGCGTCCGGCCCGGCGATAGTCGCGTCCGCCCGCCGCCGTTGAAGATAGCAGCGTCGCCCGCCGCGTCCGCCGCCGGCGATACGGCGGAGCTCCCGCCGCGCCGGCCCGGTCGCCGCTCGCGCTGGAAGCGCAACGAAAAGTCCCGGACCGTCGCCGCCGACGACTCGGAAAAGACCGCGCAGCGAGCCTGTAGTGCCGCCTGCAGTGCCGCCGTCGCGGAAGTTGCCCGCTTGCGCGACGCCGCGAAGCGCGACGCCGCGAAGATGTCCGGTGTGTAAGTGTAGACTATAGCCTTTCTCCCGCCCGGCCCGCGGCCCGGGTTGCGGTACTAGTACTCAAAAATAAGCTTACAAGGGCGGCTACTTCTTCTTCCCTTTCTTTTTCGCCTTCTTTGCGGCCGCGTCCCGGGCCGCCTTGTTCTTCGCCGCGACTTCGTCCGCGATTTTGGCCTCCTCTTCTTTGCGCGCCGCCCTTTCCTCGTCCATCGCGACCATGCGCTCCAGGGCCCGCGCGTCGCGCTGGGCCTGGTAGAAAATCTCCAGCTGCCGTTGTTCTTCCTCGGCGTCTGCGATGGCCTGGCGGCCGGCCTCCTCCTTTGCGAGCTGGTCGCGGTAGGCCTTCTCTCTTTTATTGCGGGCTTTGGTGGCCGTTTTGTTGTGCGCGATGCGGTCCGCGATGCGCATCGCGTCGAGCTCCAGGATGCCGCCGTGGCCGACATCGAAGTCGATCAGCGTCTCGTTATGAACTAAAGCGTCGGCGACGGCCGCGCCCGCCGCGCCGCCCAGGTCGCACCGCCAGAGGTTTAGCCGGGTTAAGGACGTGTTCGAGGCTAACGATTGCGCTAACGCGACCACGCCCGTCTGGTCCGTCGATTCATTGGTGAGAGGGTTCGTCTCCATGTTCAACGCTTTGAGGGTAGTATTCACAGTTAACGCGTCGCCCATGCTCTGACAGCACCGAGGCCCCAGCTTGTTCTCGCTGACGTCCAAAGTCACCAGATGCGTATTCCGCTTCAGCATGCGGCCCAGCTGCGCGCCGGCGAAGTCCGACAACGCATTACGCGACAAATCCAAACAAGTTAAGGAGGTACTGGTCCACAGTTGTTTAGCCAGGGCCCTACACACGATGGAATCGCATTCGATGCGTTGCGTATCCCTCGTTTGATTATTTTTGATCACGTGCAACCAACTGGACGCCCCTTCGTCATTATGCATGGCCTCCTGTTCTTCCCTCATTTGCTTCTCGAGCTGCAGCCGCTTCTTCTGCAATTTGGCCTTCATGCGAGAACGCCCCTGCTCGGCTCTTTTTTCAGCCTTGATCTTTTCTAAATTTTCCACATGCTCTTGATTGAGGACCTTCTGCAGCTCCCGGGCGTCGTCGTTGAAGAAGCCCTTAGGGTGCATGCCCCGGCTTTCGAACTCCTGCACCAAATCCTCCATCTTCATCTCGAAGGCGTCCATGGGCTTCAGGTCACTAAAGTCCATATCGTCGTCGTCGTCGCCGTCGTCGCCGCCGCCGTCGTCCGCCTCCAAGACGTCCTCCGTGCCCAATGCCTCCAGCTCCTCGTTCGTGACGACGATCATCTGCTCTTGTTCTAGCGCCGCGGCGGCGCGGTGCTGTCTTGGGCTGCCCCGGGAGTTGGGTGCTTGTGGTGCTGTTGCTGCCCTTGGAAGCAGTTGGTCGTGTGGTCGTCGGATGCGCGCAAGACTCGTTTTAGCCGACAGCTGCGACCGCACGGGGTCTGGCCGACAGATGTTAGACAATTTGCCCAGCGCTGCACCAAACATGGGCCGGGCTCTAGAGTCTAGGGCTAGTGCCCCCCACCCCCTGCCGTCGCGTGACCTGCTTATTGACGGGGCCAACGTTGTCAATTGTTCTGGGGATTTGCCACGGCGACCGATTTCCCCAGCGTTCGTATCCTATTAAGAACGACGCGGCCCGCGCCCACCGCCGGGGACTCGGAGTCGTCGTATTGTCTACGTACGAAGCTGATATCTAACAAGCAAAGGTATTTTACAAACAGAATTGGATGGTCCCGCCGCCGGCGGGACTTTGAGAGTCTGCCGCTTCCTCGTCCTCATCGTCGGGCTCGCCGGCCAGAGAGTCGACGAGCTCCTGGTAGCGCCGCGGTAGCAGCGGCACGCACTTCGGGAAGTAGCCGCTGACCACGTGGAGCACCGTGATGGCCAGGGCAGTTTCCGTGTCGCTCACGGCGCCGCGCGTTATCGGCTCGATGCGGTGTCTCCAGTCCGCGACTCGCGGGAACAATGTGTCGAGCTCCTTCGCGAATTCGGCGTCGAGCCACGCGGCAAAGAATTGCTCGTGCGCGACACGTAGGAGCGAAAAGTAGTCGAAGTCGACGCGCCCGGGCGCGTCGCGGCCGCTCAAGAACGCGTGCTTCTCCAGCACGTCTTCGAGCGGTCGGACGCGGGCCTTCCACGTCTCCTTCGCGTCCGCGTATGCCTGTCGCTTCTCGGCGTCGCGATGGTCATCGATACACGTGGGAGCCATGGACACCGCGCCAAACCAGGATCCCATCATACTCTCCGCCGCCGTGCCGCCGGCGAGGCCGCCCTCGGCAGACGCGAGTTCGCGGCCGCGTCCGGGGTACCACCTACACACTGCGTCGACGACGGCCGCCGAGTCACCGATGAACTCCGAGGTGCCGTCGTCTTTGACGCGAATAATAGCTGGAAACGTCGCTTTCTTCGACTCCGGTAGTGCTGCGAACCAGCGTTTCTCGAACCACTTGGGCTTGTGATGCGTGTCCGCGAGGATCGTCTCGTGCGGCACGCCCGCGTGGCGCAGGCACATCGACGCCATCGCGCTGAAGCTACACGCCATTTCGAGCGGCTGCTCGGGGTTGTCCTCGCTCCGCCGCAGGCTACCATAAATGAGGTGTAGCCCGGGCGCCATCGGCGGCTCCTCATCCAACGACGCTCGGAGCTTCTCCATGCGCTGCGCACGAGTCGCGGCGAACGCCCGCGGCTTTGACAGGGGCACCAATTGTGATATTTTTTCGAAGTCGATGCGAGGTAGGCCCGTCTTCTCGTCGAACGAGGTGGCGTCGACGAATCGGTGGTCTAAGACCACATCCTCGCTCAGGCTGTAGCGCTTGATGCAATGTAAGTCGTCGTGGAAGACGCCGTCCCTGCCCACGAACGTCACGGAGATGGCTCTGCGCGCGGATGAATTCCCCCAGTCCTCGAGCACTGCTTTCAGGGGGCTCTGGGCGTCGATGCGGTGCGCGATGGAGTAGATGCCCGTGATGACCCCCGGCATCCGGACCTCCAGATCCTCGTTGCGCACGTAGGACTCGCCCTCGGGCGTCGAGGCCGGCGTCAGCAACGACAGCTTCGCGTCCGGGTGGTAGATGAGGTTGCAGCGCTTGTTGCCGAGGCGTACCAATAAATACGGCACCCCCCTTCGCTTCACGATGCAGGCCCGGTCTCCAAACACGAGTTGGGACTGGGGGTGCTGGAACTTGGTGCACACGATCGCGAACACTAGGACATTGAGCGCCAGACCCGTGAGGTGCTGGAGCACGCCCAGCGCGAAGGTCGTCGTGCTGCGCGGCGCCACCAGGCCCCAGCCCATGGTCACGATGTTCTCGCACGCGAAGGCCAGGGAGCGTACGAACGGTTTGCTAGACAGCGACAGCGCGGACCCGTCGATGTCGTCCGCCACGGCCAGCGTGACGCCCGCCCAGAGCGCCACCGTGCACACGTACGCGACGCAGCAGTAGCTGAGCATCGTGCCCCACGACATGTCGAGCATGCTGAAGTAGAGGTCACTGAGCTGGACGCGGCCCGTGCGCTGCTTCATCTGCGCGCGCCCCGAGCCCTGCTTCCTTCGCCGCCGGTCCTCCGAGGACTCGTTCGTCACGGGCAGGACCTTACGACTCATCTGGCGCAGGAGCGTGGTCTTGGCCACGGCCTTGCGAAAGCGGCCTTTGCCTTCGCCGCCGCCCATCTCTTCTGTTGGCTGTTACTGGGCTGCCCTCGATCGTGTGTCCTCGTAGCCGCGTTTTCCGGTCGCTTTACCGTGGTGTGCGCAGCAGTGGGAGCAGTGTGCTTGTTTCTGTTTTGCCCCGAGTTTTACAAGGGTTCGGGTTGCCTGCGGGTTTTGGCCCCGATACTGCCACACCTGCCCGCACCCATACCAGGGGTCATGTTCGCGGATAGTAAAGCATTTCGTTCCTTGCGCTCCTTGGTTCCTAGAGGCTCGCTGCCAAGGCAGCCTCTGGCTTTTCTTTAGAGCTCTGAGACAGATATAACGTGCAGCGCAGCGTCAAATAATGCAGTGGGGGTCGCGGTCGGCCACCGCGCGGCCGCGCAGCCGCGCACCCCAAGTTTCCCCGCCTTTTTTGCAGCGTAGGAGGCAGCACACACACCATACTCCCAATTGTTTGCCTTGACATGACCGCCGCTCACGCCGTCGGTTCCGCGCAGACCTCTCGCACCATGATGAAGCTCCTCGTCCTCCTCGCCTCGGCCGCGGCCCTCAAGCAGCCCCGCTCCAAGCAGATAGCTGTCCGCGGCGGCGGCGTCGACAAGGCCGGCGTCGTCAAGGCCGTCGAGGTGGCCTGGGGCTTCTACGCGGCCCAGATGATTTTGGTGCCCTCCAAGGTCCAGAACGACCACTTCGAGGAGAAGGCCACGAAAATGACGGACTTTTGGGCGCGCGGCCACGGCGTCTCCATCGCCGCCGGCATCTACATGCTCACGCAGTTGGACACCGAAGTGGCCTTCAAGGCCGCCATGGCCTGGGTCGCCGGCATCGCCGTGGCCTACCCCTACAACGCCAAGTTCTCGCTCTTCGCCGAGTACAAGCAGAAGTACCCGATGCACTACGTGCCCGAGGTCCTCATGGCCGCGCTATTAGGCGCCGGCCTCGTCGCCAACCAGGCCGAGTAGGCCCGCGCTCCTCAAGTTTTATCCTTAAAGTACCGACTCTTAACATATCCCGGCGTGAATTCCGGCGTGCTCCCGGCGCCGTCGACGCGCGCCCCGGGAATCACGAAAATGCTTACACGACTTCCTCCTCGGCCTGGATGAAGGGATTTGCGATCTCCTCCATGCCGTCCACCGGGCTGACGAGCGAGACCTGCAAGCCGCGGCACACGACCAGCCCCAACCGCCGCACCTCGTCCGTCAGCTTGTAGGGGTCGTCGGGGTCGTGCATCGCCTCGACGCAGTCGTCTAGGACGATGTTCACCAGCTGGTCGAAGCCCTTCAAGACCCCCCGCACCTCGCGGCCGCCCTGGAAGGTCACGCGCACCTCCTTGTCGATGCACTTCTCCAGGTCGATGATGATGGACTTGGAGGCCATCTTAGCTGCCGGCTGTAACAGAGGGTGTTGCTCTACGACTAGCGGCGGGCTGTCCTGAGCACTGTAGCTCTGTAGGCCGCGCTTCTTCGCCGGAGCTTTTGTAAGAGCTGCAGCGATGTGTACGGCTAAGGTATGCAGTGTCCACAACGCAGTTGTTAGTGATGCAGTGGCAATGGCGCTTGGAAAAAACTCGCGCCGGCTTGGAGCGAAAGCCCGTCCTTTCGTGAATGCGGAATGCGTGATGCGTCTAAAACCCGGCGTCGTTGCTCATGATGAGGCTGATATACTCTGCTACTTCATAAACACGGGCGCCGGGCAGCGATCGGCCCATGTGATACAGAGGAGTACAGGGGGAGTCAATTTGCGGCTGGCGCTCGTTTGAGGCGGTGGAAACGCGAGGGAGAGATGTGAGAAGGTTGCTAAGAGACATCTTGTCGCGTTTTGGGGGTGCACGTTTTGTGAGAGCCGCGGTCATCGCACACACGTTTTTGGCTCGTCGACAAAAATCCCAAGGTAACAACCACGCCTGCCCGTCCTCCGACCGCGCCACTGCAAACAGTACGCCGCCGTTGCACCCGCTCGCACCGCGCTACCCAGTTTTGCAAGCCGAGCTGCCTTGCAGTCCCCGTCAGCGAGCACCGACCTGGGGGATCTCTGGCTTGCACGCGTCGACGCTGCATCATGAGCTGCGCTTCTCGCGCCATCCGTGATTGCATGCGCCGCGCGTCGCATGCAAAGCAAAGCGATGCACACCCACACACAGCAAGCGTGCGCGCGCCGGCGACAACGCCGCCGCGCCCGAGCTACTACACAAACGCGTGACCCCCAGCACGCGGACACCATCATAACGACGCCCCCCCGCAGATCATGAAGTGCGTCATCCTCGCCCTCGCGCTCAGCGCCGCCAGCGCCTTCGCGCCGGTCGCGAACACCGCGGCCCTGCGCTCGGTCGAGCTCGAGGCCAAGAAGTCCGTCATGGACCTCTCCGAGGCGGAATTGAAGGGCAAGAAGGTCTTGATCCGCTGCGACCTCAACGTGCCCATCAAGGAGGGCGTCATCGGCGACGACACGCGCATCCGCGCGTCGGTCCCGACGGTCAAGTACCTCCTCGACAAGGGCGCCCGCGTCGCCATGTGCTCGCACCTGGGCCGGCCCAAGGACGGCCCCGAGGACAAGTTCTCCCTCGGCCCCGTGGCCACGCGCATGGGCGAGCAGCTCGGCACCGCCGTCAAGATGGCGCCCGACTGCATCGGCGACGAGGTCGCCTCCATCGTGAACGGCATGGGCGACGGCGAGGCCCTCCTCCTCGAGAACACGCGCTTCTACAAGGAGGAGACCAAGAACGACGCCGCCTTCGTCGAGAAGCTCGCGGCGCCCTTCGACCTCTTCGTGAACGACGCCTTCGGCACGGCCCACCGCGCGCACGCCTCCACCGAGGGCGTCACCAAGTTCCTCAGCCCCTCCGTCTCCGGCCTCTTATTGGCCAAGGAGCTCGAGTACCTCGCCGGCGCGGTCGACGACCCGGTGCGCCCCCTCGCCGCCATCGTCGGCGGCTCCAAGGTGTCCTCGAAGATCACGGTCCTCGAGGCGCTCATCAACAAGTGCGACAAGGTTATCGTCGGCGGCGGCATGACCTTCACCTTCCTCAAGGCCCAGGGCCTTGGCGTCGGCTCTTCCCTTGTGGAGGACGACTTCCTCGACACGGCCAAGAAGGCCATGGCCCTGGCCAAGGAGAAGGGCTGCGAGCTCATCTTCCCCCAGGAGATCCTCGTCGCCGACGCGTTCGACGCCAACGCCAACACGAAGATCGTGCCCTTCGACGCCATCCCCGACGGCTGGATGGGCCTCGACAACGGCCCGGCCGCCACGACCATGATCCAGGAGAAGCTCGCGGACTGCAAGACGGTCATCTGGAACGGCCCCATGGGCGTCTTCGAGATGGAGGCCTTCGCCAAGGGCACCTTCGCCATCTGCGACACGCTCAAGGAGCTCACCGAGAAGGGCGCCATCACCATCATCGGCGGCGGCGACTCCGTCGCGGCCGTCGAGCAGGCGGGCCTCGCCAGCGCCATGTCGCACATCTCCACGGGCGGCGGCGCCTCCCTCGAGCTGCTGGAGGGCAAGGTCCTCCCCGGCGTCGCGGCGCTCGACGAGGCCTAGACGCCCCGTCTTTGTGTGCGCGCGCGCACTTGGCGCGCAGCTAACAATATCGTATGAGTATACTTTTAATAGAAACGAGACCTGGGATCCATGACGGTAGTCACGAGGTGGTGATGCTGCCGCCGCTGGCGTACTGGGTTTCGTTCACACAACACACATTAGTCTACTAGATTCGCAGGCTCCCGACCTCGCCCGCGAGCGCGTCGGCGGCCTCGCGCGGCGCCTCCGGTTTCCGCCGCGCGCGCGCGAGGTCCGCGGCGCGGCAGCACTTCTTGTAGCGCTTGCCGCTGCCGCAGGGGCAGGGGCCCTTCTGGGCCTTGGACGCCTTGAGGGGCTTCGGCGATCGGTCGTCAGGCGCTGCCTGCTCGTCGGCGGGCTCCGGGCTGGACGCCGCCCCACCGATGTGCGGCAAGTCCGACGAGGGCTCGCCGCCGTGGTCGTCCCGTCGCCGCACCGAGTTGTAGTGCGCCTCGCCGTGGTATGACAGGTGAACAGTTCGTTCGGCCTCGCCGTCCGCGCAGATCTCGAATTTCGGCGCCTCGAGCTGGTGCACAACAACGTTGACGGACCGCAGATTCGCCGCCGCCACGAGCTCCAGGTTTCCGCCCCACTCGCCGTCGCGCCCAAGCCGCGCCAGGTAGTCGTCCCAGTCCTCGTCGTCTTCCACGAACCACTTAAAACGCTCCTCGTCCTGACGCATGAACGCAACGATTTCATCTCTATACTGCCCGTGGTGCTTCGCCGAGCCCTCGACTTGGTCCGCCAGCGCGCGGAACAGGCAATTGCCGTCCGCGTCCACGGCATGAACGCGCAGGCCGGCGGCCGCGAGCTGCGCCGCAAACCGCTTGTTCTCGTCGTCCGTGTAGCGGTCCCTATCCTTCCGGCGCCTTTTTCTCTCTTCTCGCTCGGACTTTTTATTCTTCTGCTGCCGCTCCTTCTCGCCGCGCTTCTTCTCGCGCTTGGGCTTGCCGCCGCCCTTGGGCATGGTGCCACGGCTCTACGCCATCATTGACGCTCACTGCGCCAGGAGAGCGCTTGTGTTTCGAGAGCACTACTTGTCAGCACTAGTTTGGAGTTTGCTTCTTGCACCCTCTAGCCGCACTGGCATGCACAAGAGGCAGTGCCATGCTTGCGAGCGCACGGGTTTTCTCCGAGTGCAAAACGGGTTTTACTTTGCCAACCGCGTTGTTGTGTCCCAGGGAACCACGCAGTAAAGGGCACTTCCAGACCCGTGCGTCCAGCCTCGCGCGGGCAGCCTTACGCCGCCAAGGCGACCAGCAGACCACAGCCCCCACAAGCTGCCGGCAGACGACGGCATAACGCGATCCAACGCTCCCAGCGTGCCGGGCAGCCTCACGGTCCCCACAATGGCCGTCGACCCTAGAACCTCGATCCAAGGCCTCCTCGTCGAGCTGCCGGACGGGGCGTTTACGCTCGCGTACCTCGCAAGCGATGCGCCGACGATGGACCTGGCGCGCGACGTCCTCGCAGACGTGGTGACTGCGGCGCGGTCCCTAAACTTCTTCGAGAGAGTGCGGCCGTGGGACGACTTGCACCGCGCGATGGGACGGGAAGAGCTCGCGTCGGTGCGCGTCGACGAGCGCACCATGGAGGACCTCGCGGCGCTGCGCGATTCCTGCGCGAAGACGCAGCGGCGGGTCGACCGGTACGCGTCGCAGATCGCGAAGCTACCCAAGGCCCACCCGTCGATTTTGCGAAGGTACGTCGCGCCGGACGCGAGCCATCTGGCCTAAGTTGTGTTTATGTGCGGCGTTCTAACCCTGCTTCGCGTGTTTGCCTTGCCATGTCGGTGTGTCACCGATTCTCGGCGGCAGGAATTCGAAAAACGGCTTTGCACGGGTTTTTGCATATTATGAAAAGTACACTGGAAGCTATCCAACTCGGCTTGCACGCAGCAGCCTTCAAACATCTTCTCCATAACTGTGGTGCGCTCCAGCATAGATTGGGCCAGCGCTCGGCGAGTGCAATCTGTAGCCGAACATGGATTGGCAGCAAGGGGCACGCGGCATCCCCCAGCCCGACCCCATCCTGGAGCCGGAGCGGTACCAGGCCTGGCTGCAGGTGACGCAGCACATGCAGAGCGGCGACAAGAGCACGGCATCCTATTCCGGTTTACTTAATGCACCCTCGTATGTGCCGCCGCCGCCGCCGCAAGCGTACGGCGCTCCTCCGCAACGCCGCGCCACGGCCAACGACATCGATGCGGCGCGGGCTGCCTACGAGGCGGCCAGGCCGCTGGCGCCTCCACAACACTACGGCGCTCCTCCGCCGCCGCAGACCTACGCCCCAGCGCCGCCGGCGGATACGCCACTTGCGATACGGCTGCGGCACGCCGCTGCGCAGTGGGATGTCACGCGGGCCGAGCGGCAGCCGCCAGCGCGGGCGCGCGACCGCAGCCCGTCGCCTGCGTCGCCGGACATCGGTACGCGGCCGAAGCGGCGCCACATTGTCGCGGCGCCAGAGGCAGAGCCCACGCCCGAGCCTCCGGCGCCCGTCGAGGACGACGCCCCCCGCACGATGAAGGTGGCCGCGGCGCCGATCAAATTCAGCCTGGGCGGCGCGTTTGACAAGAACGACGGCGCTGCGTTCTCGAACGACGGCTCGTTCCTCAAGGCGGTGAAGCGTAAGCTCGCCGTCGCGCCGGTAGAAGAGGCCGCCGCGCCGCCGGCGGCGAAGCCCTTGGGAACAGAGACGCCCGCGGAGGATGAGGACGACGACGACGACTGCTACGAGGTCTCGCTGGGCATGCGACCGGGCGCCGCCGCGGCAGCGGACGACGACTCTGGAGATGACGAGGGCTACACGGTCAGGCTTGGGATGGGGGCGTCGACCGCGGTCCCGGACGCGTCGCCCGCGTGGGCGACGAGCGCCCGCGCGCTGCTCGAGGCGTCCCGGGAGCGGAAGCTCGGCGACCTCCGGGCGGTGCTCACGACCCACGGTTTCGGCTGTGGCCCGACCGTGGGCGGCGGCTATTTTATCATCGAGGCGCCCAAGACATACCCATGTGTCATGGACGTGATCGGTCGGGAGTATGTCAACGCGAAGTCGAGCACCACCAGCTGCTCGTTCAGGATGCGCTCGCAAAAGCAGCTGGTGAAGTACCTCGAAGGCGCGCTCGAGCGCGGCGCCGGGGTGCGTCTCGAGTCCGCGTGGGATTGGGCGGCGCATACCGATTCGGTCTCGCGGAGCCGCTCGCAGAGCCCGCCGCCGCGAAGTGCGGAGGCCGCCGCCGACGCGTCGCCGCCGCGCACGCCGCCGCCGAAGCGCGCGAGGACGGAGCCGGCGACGATCTACGCGTGGTGCGAGGCGCGCGGGTGGGCCACCGACAGCACGCGCTACCGCGACATTATCATGTGTTGCGACGATATCGACACGCTTGCCGAATTTTGGGATCATCCTGAGCGAGCGGAGGTGCTCGAGGACTGGCCGACGCTCGCGCGATCGTGCCTTAAGCGAGGAATAAAGGCGCTCCAGGCCGTGCGGGCCCAGTAATGGACCTCTCCGGCCTCGTCACGCGCGATACGATGACTCGGATCGGAGCCCGGGGCGGCTGTTCAAGTTTGTAAGTTGTACTACTAGTGTCTCGAGTGTCCATCTTACGCAACCCTACGCGACGAGCAGGCGGAGCAGGAAGACCTCCTCGCTCTGGTCGTGCTCCGAGTTGACGTAGAGCAGGCACTGGAGCATGCCGCGCCGGTGGACGGCGGGGAAGTACAACCGTAGATATTCCACGCCATTCGGCGGAATCGTGACGCGCGCGTTGCCGTCGCGGGGGCGCAGCACGTTCTCGTCGGAAGATACCAGCCCGAACGACTTCGGCCGATTCCACGGGTTCCTATAAGGGATCCGCTTCGTCGCGGCCTTGCCCAATTGCAGTTCGACGTCGTACGTTTTGGTGATGGTCGGCTGCGACGACACCGCCGTCATGAGCCAGGCCGCCACCAGTTCGTGAGTATCGACGTCAACCAAGTGGACGTGGACGCGAGAAGCGCCGCCCTCCCGCGCGCGGTAATTCACCGCAAACTTGTTATGCGCGTGGGGCACCAATCTAAAGTCCTGGGGCGGGTCAAACGTCGCGTCGCCAATCGAAGCGCCGCCCGCAGGAGCGGCATAGGCTCGCACGACCCGCGGCGTGCGGTCGCCACGCACGACCAACTCCACGCCGGCCGCCTGGCCAGCGACCCCCGCCAGGTCTGCCCGCAACCGCGAGTGCACCACGACGTGCCACATTTCGGCGAGTCGCGCACAAAAGCGATCCCTGAATACCAATACAAAAAACTCGCCCACCGAGGGGAACGCTCCAACCCTAGCGTACTTGAGCAGCACTTCGTGGGCCCCGGGGCAGTCCTGGGACTCCCTCCATTGTATTGAGACGTCGGACGCGTCGCCCCTACCCGTCCCAACACAGTGCACGTACATGCTGCGGTCGTCCGTGGCGCGGGGCGCCCCCGCCTGCGCGGCCCAGCCGCCCAGCGCGCCCAGATCAGCTAAAGGTGTCGGCGCGGGCGGCATGACCCGGACGCACCGTTTCAGGATCTCGCCCCCGGCCTGGTAAAATCGGAACGTCCTATCCACGACACAAGCCCGCGGCCGCGCCGTCACCTCCGTGGCCGCCACGACGAACCCGCCCGCGGCCACGAAGCGCACGGGCACCGTCCGTGCTCCCTCCTCATCTTTGTTATCGTCGCGGCCCCACCGCAGATCGTGGCTGGGCGGCGCTAATGAAAGAAAAGCGAAGGGGATGCGGACCGTCTCCCGGGCCATGAGCAGGACCATAGGCGGTGCGCCCGGCGGACCAGAACCATCGATCATATCACTTTCGACCGCGCCTTCGCCGACCGAACCAAAGGCCACCGGCACGTGCCGCCTTAGGTGCTGCCACTCCTCGGCGCTCGTCACGACCCTCAACTCCTTCTCGCCCTTCGGGACATCGACCGCGAACCTTTCAGCCCGCCCGAAGGGGTTCGTGAGCTCGACCTCGAACCAGCACGTCGTCCCGAAGCGCGGGTAGATGGGGACGGCGCTCAGCATCGACTTGGCGAGCATGCCTCGCACCATCTCCTTCTTCGCGCCTTCGCGGTACCACTGCGTTAAAGCTAATTCGTCCCACTCGTCCGTGAGGTTGGTATCATTCATGGGTCCCTTCAGCAACCGCCGCGCGCGCGACGGCGCCGCGCCGCCCCGTACTCTCGCGAGCTGGCGCATCTGCCGTTCCCTCAGTGCGTCGCCGGCCTCCCGCCGGTCGTCCTGTGGGTCTTTCCCCGCGTCAACCAGCGACAGCCCCAACTGCATGAGGAACTGCACGAAGTCGCTCCTGACGATGGATCCGGTGTTGCCGCGGTCGTACTGCGACGCTAATACGCGCACGTCCCCGCCGCGCGCCGCCACCTCCCGGGCGGCCCGTCTTAGTTTCTTCTCGATGGCCCGCACGTCGGGGTCGCTCGAGAACTCGTAGGTCTGGGCCACCATTTCTAAATCCTCGGAGTCGGCGCCCGATGTCACCGTAGGCTTGGCGGGCGCGTCCCGGGTCCGGCAGAAGGCGAAGAACTCCCCTCTATCTACTTTCCCGTCGCGGTTGACGTCCAACTCGTCCTTCACCAACGCCCGCACGTCCTCCCTCCGGAGCTCGTCGAAGATCCCGAGCTCGCTCAGACCCGATAACAGTTCGTCGACGGAGAGGGCGCCGCTCCGGTCGTCATCTAACGCCCGGAAGACCGACGCGAGTTTCGTGCCCTTCTGCTCCGTCCGCAGTAAGAGCGCCCGGAGCTTCTCTGTGAGTAACTCGGGTGAATCCTTCCTGGCCGCCGGCGCGGCCTCGGCCTCCTCCTCCGGTTCTCGTGCTTGCCGCGCCATTTTCACGAAGCGCCGGAGTTCGAGGAGGTGCAGGTCGCCGCTCTTGTTCTTGTCCAGAGCCCTGACGACCCGCTGCGCATCAACTTCCGTGACGTGCGCAAAGGCCTCCCCTAACCCCCGCAGCCCCGTCCGCAGCTGCTGCGGGTCCACGGCGCCCGACTTGTCCACGTCCAACTTGCGGAAGGCCGCGCTGAGATCCGCCCCGCCGTCTTCGAACGCTAGTAACACGTCGGCAAAGGCCCGCAGCGCAGGGTCCCGCAACGCGGGGTGCGCCACGGGCGTGATGTCCGGTTGCTTGGGCGACGCCGAGGGCTCCCCCAAATCCGACGCGATCTCGTCCGGGGACCCGACGCCGCCGCGCTGCGCGAAGGCCACGACGACGCCGACGGCTGGCCGGCCCCCGAAGCGATCGAGGACGAGCCGCCGCTGCTCGCTTGTCGTGTTTAAAGCACCGATGATGTTCAGCGCCTCCGCCAAATTAGCCTCGTCCACGCTCGTGCCGCGCTTTTCTAACGCGGCTCGGAACGCACATCGACCACTCTTGGCGCACGCGGCGCGCAAGGAACCTAATACAGCCGTCTCCGCATTACCTACAGAGTCAGAAGCCCCCAGCTGGCGCGTGAATTCGTCCAATGAAATCTGGTTGTCGCCGTCGTCGTCGTAGAGTCTCGCCAGCCCGCCCGCGTCGCTGTTCGTGATGTCCTCGAGCCCGGGCAGCTCCCGCAGCCCGGCCGCCAGCTCGTCGCGAGAAATGGACCCGTCGCCGTCCTTGTCGAAGTGCTTAAAAGCTTCCTCGGCCCCAATACCGGACGAGTGCACGATCTGCCGCAATTTCGCTTCTATCGCAAAGACGACGTCCCGCCCCATGAACGACTGGAGCTCCCGCACACTAATCTTGCCGTCGCCGTTCTTGTCGAAGAGGCACACCAGGGCCTGGATCTCCGCGGCGTCGCTCCGCCCGTCCCCGCACATGTCCTTGAAGGTCCCCAGGGCCCGTAACCCGCTCGTCAACTCCGCCTCCGTAATAGCCCCGTTGTCGTCCGCGTCCCACTCCCGGAACGCGGCGTCTAACGTCGTGCCCTTGCCCTCCGCACTCAACAAGATAGTCCGCAACCGCCGCGCGAGCACCGCGCAGTATTCGCAGCCCGCGAACCGCAAAAACTCGGCCAGGGACAACTTGCCGGACGCGTCCGTGTCCACTTTAGCGAGTAAGGTTGAGGCATCCTCATCGGACACGCCCTTGAAGACGCCTAGGGCGTCCAGCCCCTCGCGCAGTTCGCTTACGGAAATCGCGCCCTCGCCGTCCGCGTCCCACTCCCGGAACGCCGCATCCAGGGGCACGCCGTGCTCCTGCTCCGCCAACCGCAGGATGCAGCGCAACCTCGCTTCCACGAACTCGCCGTAGTCCCATTTCGCGAACACGTAGAACTCCTTGACGTCGACGTCCCCCGAATTGTCCTTGTCGATGCGCTTTAAGAGGGACGCCACGTCCATTTGAGCCATGTCTTGGAACACACCTAAACTGCGGAACCCCCGCGTGAGCTCCGTCACCGATAACGTACCGCCCCGGTCGGCGTCCCACGCGGCGAACGCGTCCGCCACGCGGACGCCCCTGGCCTCGACACCATCTAAGATTCGCTTGAGCTTGAGGACGAGGTGGTCCCCGTAATCCCGGCCCATCAAGGCGAAGATCTCATCTAACTCGAGGGTGCCGCTGCTGTCCTTGTCCCGTAACTTCACAAAGGCCTCCACCTCCTTCGCGGTCAAGTCCGCGAAGGCGCCCAGGCTCCGGAAGGCGCGCACCAACTCCTGGACCGTCAGGGAACCGCTCTTGTCCTTGTCGAAGTCCGTGAAGGCGTCGACGACGGACGCGCCCAGCGCCTCCGCCTTGAGCAAAATGGCCTTCACGCGGGCTTCTAACGCGGCGCCCTCCACCGGGCCCAGGGCTTGAGCGTCGCGTACTGGAACCGTGTTCTGCTTCGAGCGAATGTACGCGAGGAACTCGTCCAATGAAATGACGCCGTCGCCGCTCCTGTCAAACTTCCGCAGGAGCAACGCGACGCCGCCGGAATGCTGCCCCCGGAAGCAGCCCAGGGCTCGCAGCGCATCCTCGAGCTCCACCAGGGAAATGGTGCCGGACCGGTCCCGATCGAAATGCGAGAAGCTCCGCTCGAGCGTCGTCCCCTTCTTCTCCGCCCTGGTCAGCACGCGCACGAGGTGCGCCTCCAGCGCCCGTAGGTTGGGCGCTTCGAGCAAGGCGAGTAGAGGCCCCGTGTACCTCACGCGCTTGGACTCGTCCCTAAATCTCCTAACCATGGTTAAGACCTCGTCGTACGTCACGGCGTTCTGGTCCGCGGAGCTGGTGGGCGCGGGGTTCTCCGCGGCCTGCGTCAATAAACCGCCTCTTTTATCTCGGGATCCTAATAGATGCCCGAGCTCGGGCGAACTTTCAGCCAAAGGTCTAGCTCTCACTCTATGGCCCGGGCGCCGCTTCTTCGAGCCGCCGTACGAATTGCGCAGCGGGTCGTCCTTTTTGGCGTCGACGCCCTCGTAGATCGTCTTCTTTAAATCGGACGAGGCGTTCCGGCGCCAGTCCAAAAAGGTGTTCGGCGTGGGGTCCTCGTTCTCCTTGGACTCTTCCCTCGAAGTGTGCGAGGACTCCTCCCCATAATTGCAGCACACGACCTGGACGTGGCCTATAATGTTCCCGGCGGTGCCCGCGGACGCTTGTACCGTCTCCACGCCTCCACTCCCCTGGGCCCCGTACAGCCCCTCGTCCACGAGGCCGTAGGGCGCCACGACGGCATATTCCGCGGCAACTTTAGCCACCGGGGCCCGCTGGCGCAAGAGGCGATCGAGCGGCACCGCGGCCGTACCCACATGCAGCCGCGAGTCGGCGTCCCAGACGTCCACGTGTAGGACCTTCGTCGCCAGGTACTCGGCAAAAAACGTGGCCTCGTTCGGCGCGCCCGTGGAACAATCCACGGCAAACTTCAGAATCAAAGGCGGCTCGTCCTCACTTCGCCGGGATCGATCGCTGCGCTCTCTTACTAAAAGTCGCGACGCGTCGTTCGCCGCCTGGACGCCGCGGTCCACCTTCGAGTCCTCCGAGTTCCTAGAAGCCAGTTTAAGTCGCTCCGTCCGCGTGGGCGGCAAGGTGTAGAACTGGAACGTGAAGTACACGGCGCGCGGCAGCGGTGTAGACGGCGTGTTCGCCCGGAAGGCCGCGAACTGCACCGTGATCTCGTGGAGCGCCAGCGGGTCCGACGCCTCGAGCGCCAGGTCGTACCTTGCTGCTCCATTATGGTCGCCCGGCACCAGCGCGCGCGCGTCGTCCAGTTGGACCGTCGGGTAGCCGTGCCGCGCCAATCGACTGCGCTGGGCTCTAGATAACGCGTCGCCCTGCGGCCTCGCGCCGCCAACGGCCGTCGTCATGGTCGTCGGCGGCCGCGCCGTCGGGTGGCCCACGGCCCGGTGCCCGTCGGCTCTATGTAAAGGCGCCCCGAGGAGCGACGCGAGCATGCTCCCGGAGGAGGGGGCGGCCTTCCGCCAGCCGTCGGCGTCCTGGCGCGTCTCGACGTCCGCCTCCCGGTGCTTGCGCCGCGGCCGGCGCGGGGCGGACTCGTCGTCGGACGAGGCGTACGTCTTGGACTTCTTCTTGCGGTGCGACTGCAGTTCGCTCCGCCGCGAATCGCCCGAGACGACGGACCTCGAGAGCGTGGACGCGTCGTCCTCGGAGGACTCCTCCTGCGCTTTCTTAGGCTTCTTCTTCTTCTTCCGCAGGGGCGCCACGACGCTCTCGTCCTCCGACGAGCTGCGGGCGCCCTCCTCCCCGGAGTCGCCCAGATCTTCGTCGTCCGCGACGGACTCGACGTCCGAGGAATCGTCCGAGAGCCGGTCCGGCGTCTCATCTTGTAAACGCCGGTCCTTGCCCTTCTTCGCCGCGGGGCCGTCCACGGCGCTGAGGCAGAAGCGCACCGTCTTGCCGGACGCGTACTGCTGCAAGGATAAGGCGTCGAAGTCCCCGGTGGCCGTCGCCGACATGGCCGACTGGCCCTCGCCCGTTGTGGACGGCGGGAACACGAAGGAGGTCGAGACTTCCCTGCACGTATCGTCGGCATTCAACTCGAGTTCGCAGTAGGCCACGTTCTGGGCGTCGCGGCCCGTGCTGAGTCGTAGGCGCCGTCCATCAAAGGGCACGTAGGCGCCTAGACCCAAGGTGACCTTGAAGGTCTTGGGGGCCACGCTTTTGCCCGAGAGCTGCGCGACCTTTTGCGCCGGCTGGATCTCGTACTCTAAAGCGACGACCACGGCGTACAGCGCGTGCTTCACGTAGCCGTTCAAGATGATGGAAGCGTCGGCGGGGCCCTCCAGCGTGTCGCCGTTCGTGTCTAAATCGATCCTTTCGAACCCGTCGGCCTTCGTTCTTCTCAAAACTAAGGCGCGGCCGTTGTGCAGCCCCAAGCACAAGCGCCGCGCCACAATTTTTTCGGCCACATCAGTTCCATTCTGGGGCAGCTCGGGCCCGTGGAAGGCCACATAGCGCTTCAAGCGCTGCTCGAGGCGCTTCCGGTCCGGCACCCGCACCTGCAAACAATCCAGGTGCAAGGCGTGCTCCGTCGCTAGCTTAGGCTTCGGTTGCGGCACGAGGTGCCACATGGACGCGTCGCTCGACCGTCCCCGCGAATCATCCAATTTCCGCGCCCCGAGCATGGGCCGCTTTCCGGATAAAGAGCGGCCGTCCGGCGGGAGTTGGAGGGACGAACTGCCGTGCGAGGACCACGGCGCCAGGCCGGGCACCAGGTCCTGGGCGCTCACGACGTCGTCGTCGCCCATGAGGTGCCACGCCCGCTGCAAACCGTCGTGCCGCCGCGCCCGACACACCAAGGCGCAGTTCTTCAACGAGTCGGCGCCCGCGGCCCGCGCCAGGTCCTCATCTCTTCGAGCCGTGCCCTTCGGCTGTTGCCTCGTGACGTTGAGCTTCGCCGCCGCCAGCACCAGTTTCCGGGGCGTGCCGTCGTACAGCGGGCGCAGTTCATAACTACCGTCCTTCAGCACGTCCCCGTCGGGCTCCGCCGCCGCGTCGATCGTCAAGGGCGAGTCCTCGCTGAACAAGCGTAAGAAGGTCCAGCCGCAGCCGTACTGCGCCACCGTTCGTCCATCTCGTTTCGCGCAGGCCACCACTTCGATAACCGCGACGCAAGCGGCGTCGTCCACGCGCGAGCACCAGTGCACGAGTTCGCAGCTCTGGATCGTGTTTTTGCCCCCCGTCGTGTCCACCTGGACCGGTCGCCCGATCCACGTGCCTCCGAAGAACCTCCGACTCGCGCAGTCGAAGAACGAGAGCGAGAGGGCGCATTCGAGCGTCGCGCCGTCGGCCGCTAGGCGCTCCTTGAGCGCGCGCGGCGCGGACCAGCCCTCGATGCTTCTTAAACTGAGGACAATAGGCGTGCGCTGGGTGGACAGCCGGGGCCGTTCGATTTGAGGCACGTCGTCGAAGCCCAGCAAGCGCCGTCTCCTTTGAAAAGCCTGCCAGCGGCGGCATCTCCGCTCGGTCTTGATTCTACGTTTCGTAAGCGGGGCGGCCTTGTCCTTGCTGCCGCGCCCCATCTCGTTAGTCGTTCCTTTGCTACGGGTGCTCACTGGCTCACGGTCGCTCGACCGCTGCCCGGTGCTGCGCGCCGCGTGCTGCGGTGTCGTCCGCAACGGTCCGCGTGCCTCGGCCGCGGGCAGCTGCTGCGTCGATACGCGGGGCAGCTCTTTGATCAAAGCGCAGCCAGCGGTTTTTGCGGTTAAAAATCAGTTCTTTTTTAGCGGCCTAGTGCACACCTGCATTGAACGGGAGGGGAACCTCCAGGCTTCTCCCGCAAGCGTCGAACGTGCTCGTGACGCCTTTAGGACAGGGGTCGGCGCGCCGCCCAAGCTCGAGATCGTCTTGGCAATTACAAAACAAAGGATTCGAGGCGGGCAGCCTCGAGCCCATAGAACATGGCTGTCGTCGACGACACGGATGCCGTCAGTCGCTTCGCGGCGGCCATGGCTGCCCACCGGCGCTTGAACGCACGAGAAGACGCCCTGGCCGACGCGCAGCGGGCGGCCCTGTCGCGCGCCGAGTCGCACGACCTCGCCGCGCCGCCTACAGAAAACGACTTCGAGCTCCCGGACGAGGTCGAGGCCCGTGTGGCACCACCGGAGCCACCGAAGCTCCCGAGCGGCGGCGGCGGCGGCGGCGTCTACGGCCGGGCCGCGCGGCGCAACGCCGTCGAGGGCACGAGCCGGGACGAGTACGGCGACGCCGCGGCGCTAGAGGCCCTCGGTGACGCCGCCACCGCCGCGGTGCAGGCGACTAGCGAAGCCGCCGTCACCGCTGTGAAGGTGACCGGCGACGGTCTTCAGCTGGCGGCGACTGGTGTTGTCATCGCCGCCGGCGCCTCCGAGGCGGCGAGCGCGGCCGTCGAGAATCTGCAGGAAGTCGATTGGGGCGACGTCGACCCGGGGTGCTCGTATCACTGCGGCATCCTGGAGGCCGACAACGGCTTGTTGGGGTTGCGACCCCTCGTCGGTGGCGCGTTCGCTCCGCCAAAGGTCGACGACTCTGTGGAGGAAACCCAGGGCCCGACCATCGACGACATCGCGGCGTTCGTCCAGTCGTCCCTCGACGACGCGTCGGCCGCCGCGCTCCGCGCCACGACCCAGCCG